>RCNF010000279.1_pt1 | contig 24938 bp, 29 predicted proteins | sample 2041311 | NCBI WGS metagenome assembly RCNF01 (sample SAMN09708228, study PRJNA481090) | Marine sediment metagenome, whole genome shotgun sequencing project. | biome: marine sediment; feature: ocean; material: sediment; isolation source: Sewage treatment plant 2 marine sediment (STP2) ... | reverse complement strand
AATAAAGGAAAAGAATGTACTATAGACAAAACAAAAATTGCAGCAGGCACCTATGACTTACGTTTATACACTTCAAGTTTTGTGATCACTTCTAAGATCACGGTAACTGCAGCAAGAAAAATGCATTCACCATTACAACCGGTAGGCGATATTATAGCCTCTAATGAATAAAAATTGCTAATAACCAAAATTACTGATCATGAAAAAGTCAACATATATAAAAATTGTAATTTCAATTTATACCATTATTTTATTTAGCACCAAACACAATGCGCAGAGTTTTAAAACGTTAGACAATGTACCACATGATATTTCCTACTTCAGAGAAAGCAGAGTGATGTCTCCCGTTATAAAAGTAATTTATGGAAGACCTAGTTTAAAGAAAGCAAAAGCTTTTGGTGAGCAAGTGCCTTTTAATAAACCTTGGAGAACGGGTGCTAACGAAGCTACTGAAATAAAATTTTATCAAGATGTTATGTTTGGAGATCATTTTGTTAAAGCTGGTACGTATGTGTTGGTAACAATTCCCGGAGAAAAAGAATGGGAAATTATATTAAATAATAATTTAGATGTTTGGGGAGCATTTCAATATGAGCCTGAAGCAGATATAGCAAGAATAAAAGTACCTGTAAGTAAAGCAGAAAGACTTCAAGTATTTTCCATAGCCTTTAAGAGAATTAAACACGAAATACACATGGTTCTGGGCTGGGACACTACAAGAGTCAAGATTCCTTTTAAAATTGAGGAAACAGTGGTTGCTAAATTATAGGTCTTACACCAAACCATCATTTTTCTCCGATGGTTTGGTTCTTTTTTATTAATCTAAAAATCGCATTTGTAATTCTTTCGTTGGAATCATGCAAACTTCTCTTTTTCCAAACCATCGATATCTGTTCTTAGCAATTATTATATATACATAATCACGAATAAATTTAGGTATAATAATAAATCCATAACTTATTTTCCACATACCGTTTAAGTGTTTGACTATCTTTAAAATAGCGTCAGATTTTTGATAAATTTTTCCATTTTCAATGAAGAGTATTGAATCCATTTCTGAATTTTTCAATTGAAACTGTAACAAAATATCCCGTGCAGCGTCAGATTGTAATGAGGTGAACAAAAATCGTTTCTTTTTGTCTCTTTTAATAATAAAATGAACGGAGTTATTGCATAAATTACAAACTCCATCAAACAAAATAATTGAGTTGTTTTCTTTTATTATCATAGAGCAAAGTTACAAAATGAAGTTTGATTCGTCTTTTAACATAATATTAGGAATATCTAAAAGTGCCAATTCTTAATTTCGTAACAAAATTTATCAAATGATCAAGATTGAAAAACTCCATAAATCCTATCCAATTGGGAAGGATTCCCTTCATGTTTTAAAAGGATTAGATTTACACATTAAAGAAGGTGAATTTGTATCAATAATGGGATCTTCAGGATCCGGCAAATCAACATTGTTGAATATAGTTGGATTGTTAGATGGACATGATGAAGGGAAATATTATTTAAATGGGCAGCTCATAGAAAATTTAGATGAAAAGAAAGCAGCAATTCTTCGGAACAAATTTTTAGGGTTCGTTTTTCAATCATTTAACTTAATTACCTATAAAACTGCGCTCGAAAATGTTGCTCTCCCATTATATTATCAGGGGATGGGTAGAAAAGAGCGTCAAGTGATTGCCTTAAAATATTTAGACAAAGTAGGTATTAAAGAGAGAGCTGATCATTTACCAAGTGAACTTTCTGGGGGTGAAAAACAACGGGTAGCCATTGCACGTGCGCTAGTGACAAACCCCAAAGTGGTGTTGGCTGATGAGCCAACCGGAGCCTTAGATTCTACAACTTCTGGTTCAGTAATGAAATTATTAAAAGAAATTAGCCGGGAAGGAATGACGGTTTTTGTCATTACTCATGAGGAAGATATTGCAGCTGGAACGGATAGAATTGTACGTTTACGCGATGGTGTTATTACAAGTGACGAAAAAACAAAGCAAAAAGTAAAGGCCTAATTTATGTTCAATTTGGACCGTTGGATAGAAATGTTCCAAACGCTAAGTAAGAACAAGTTAAGAACTGTTCTTTCTGGTTTCACAATTGCGTTTGCGATATTATTATTTACCTTATTATTTGGTATTGGAAATGGTTTGAAACATACATTTGAAAGAGATTTTGCTGGTAATGCTCAAAATTCAATATATATAAATTCTGGGAGAACTACGAAACCTTATAAAGGATTGCAAAGTGGTAGAAAAATTCAATTTAGAAATGATGACACTAAATTTTTGAATGAGAAGTTTGAGGATGAGATTCAATTTTTTAGCCCTAGTATTGAGAGATTTAATGTACAAGCCATTTATAAAGGAGAGCAAAATAGATATTGGGTTGGAGCGGTATATCCCGATTATCAACCATTAGAGGAAGCAGTAATCCAGGATGGTAGGTTTATAAGTGTTTTAGATGTAAAACAAAGAGCTAAAGTAATTGCAATTGGGAGGTTAGTTAAAAATGATCTTTTTGGAAACAAAAACGCCATAGGAAAAAATATTAGCTTAGATGGAATATCATATAGGGTAATTGGAGTGTTTACAGACCCAGGTGGAGATAACGATGAAAGAAAGATTTTCACACCTTTTACAACGGCACAAGGTATGTACAGTGAGAATGATGAATTAGACTATTTTGGGCTCACGTATAATCCGAAGTTAAAGGTGGATCAAGCATTGGCGTTTTCAAATTTATTGACCAAAATATTGAAAGAAAAACATAATATTGACCCTAGAGATCAAGGGGCATTAAGGGTTTATAATTTTGCAGAAGGCGCTAAAGGGGTGCAACAATTTATGATGGTTTTGAACGTGATAATTCTTTTTATTGGTATTGGTACGTTGGTGGCAGGGATTATTGGTATTAGTAATATTATGGTTTACATTGTAAAAGAACGCACAAAAGAATTAGGTATCAGAAAAGCACTTGGGGCAACCCCAAATTCAATCATTGGAATGATTATGCTAGAGTCAATTTTCGTAACAGCGTTGGCCGGTTATTTAGGACTGTTAATAGGAGTATTTTCGTTGAAAGCCATTGGAAGCGGTTTAGAAGAATATTTTATTTTAAACCCAAGTGTTGAACAATATGTAGTAGTAGGAGCAACCATAATATTAGTGATTGCCGGTACCATTGCCGGGTATATACCCGCAAAAAGAGCGGCAAGAATTAAACCAATTGTAGCTTTAAATGATGAATAAATATAAAATAATAAATCAAAAAGTAAAAGCCTAAAATATGTTCGATTTTGATCGTTGGCGAGAAATATTTCAAACAATTCGTAAAAATAAGCTAAGAACGGCTTTATCAGGTTTTACTATTGCGTTTGCTATCTTGTTATTTACTATATTATTTGGTATTGGTAATGGGTTAAAACACCAATTTGAAAAACAATTTGCCGGTGATTCTCAAAATTCAATATATCTTTTTACAGGAACGACAACTAAGCCTTATAAAGGCCTGCAAAGTGGTAGGAGAATTCAGCTTAGAAACGATGACACTAAATTCGTCAATAAAAAATTTGAAGATGATATTCAGTTTTTTAGTCCGAACATAGAACGTCGTAATGTTCAAGCTATTTATAAAGGAGAACAAAACCAATATACGGTTAGAGGAGTATATCCTGATTATCAGCCCTTAGAATCAGCAGTTATTCAAGATGGACGATTTTTAAGTGTGTTGGATATAAAAAATAGAGCCAAGGTAATTGCAATTGGGCGGCTTGTAGAAAAAGACCTTTTTGGAAATTTAAATGCTTTAGGTAAAAATGTAAATTTAGATGGTATTTCCTATAAAGTAGTGGGTGTATTTAATGATCCGGGTGGAGACAATGATGAAAGATATATCTATACCCCTTTTACAACTTTTCAAGGAATGTATAAACCAAATGACGAGTTAGATTATTTTGGCCTGACTTTTAATCCCAAATTAAAAGTTGATCAAGCAATTGCATTTGGTAATTTACTAACTAAAACAATGAAAGAAAAACATAGTATAGATCCTAGAGACCAATCTGCAATACGGGTTCGAAATTATGCTGAAGGGACAAGAGATGTTCAGGCTTTTATGATGGTTTTAGATGTAATTATTATTTTTATTGGAATTGGAACCTTGGTTGCGGGAATTATTGGGATCAGTAATATCATGGTATATATTGTGAAAGAACGAACCAAAGAACTAGGGATCCGAAAAGCCATTGGAGCCACACCTGGATCTATTGTTGGCATGATCATGTTAGAGTCCATATTTGTAACTGCTATTGCCGGGTATGTAGGATTGTTAATAGGAGTTTTTACCTTAAGGGCCATAGGCGATAGTTTAGAAGAAGATTATTTTATTATCAACCCGAGCGTTGAAACCTATGTAGTGGTAGGAGCAACGATTATATTGGTAATTGCCGGAACCATTGCAGGATATATTCCCGCTAAAAGAGCAGCACGTATTAAACCAATAGTTGCATTAAACGACGATTAGTTATGAAAAATTTTATTTTAGATAGAGATACTTGGCAAGAAATATACAGTAGCATTCGTAAGAATAAAATGAGAACTGCTATTACGATTATTGGTGTAATGTGGGGTATATTTTTATTAGTTGTGTTATTAGGAGCGGCTAAAGGTGTAGAAAATAACTTTGAGAGATTATTTGGAAACTTTGCGACGAATAGTGTATTCGTTTGGGCCCAAGCAACGAGCATGCCATTTAAAGGATTTCAAGAGGGTAAAAGGTTAACCCTAAAAATGAGGGATCTTGAAAATATTAATAATGAAATTGAAGGTCTCGAATTTGTTGTGCCCAGACATCAAGGTAGCGCATTAGCGGTTCACAATTTCAAAACAGGAAATTTTGGCGTTTTTGGTGACTATCCTGAGTTAGATTTGGTGCAAAAGAAGGATATGGTATATGGTAGGTTTATTAACGCTAATGACATCAAAGAAAGGAAAAAAGTATGTGTCATTGAAGAAGAGATTTACAAACAACTTTTTGATAAAGATGTATATCCTATAGGAACATACATAAAACTAAATGATATAAATTACCTAGTTGTTGGAATGTACAAGCAAGGCCTTATAGGCTCAGGTGGACCTCAGGGAAATATTCATATACCATTTACTACATTTCAACAGGTTTATAATAGGGGTGATAGTATAGGCTGGTTTATGATCACCGGTAAACCAGAATTCGATATCGTTCAGATCGAAGCAGATGTTAAATTGTTGTTGCGCAATTTACATAAAGTACATCCCGAAGATGAAAGGGCTTTCGGAAGTTTTAATTTAGGTGAGGCATTTGGTAAGGTTACAGGCTTTTTAACAGGTATGCAATTTTTAACCTGGTTTGTTGGTATAGCTACTTTAATAGCAGGGGTATTTGCCATTGGTAATATTTTATTGATTACGGTGAAAGAGCGTACAAAAGAAATCGGAATTAGACGTGCCTTAGGGGCTAAACCGTGGGAGATCAAGAGACAGATCATATTGGAATCGGTATTTTTAACAAGTTTAGCGGGTGCCCTTGGAATCATTATGGGAGGCGTCATATTAATGATTATTGATGCCACCATGGGTAAAGGTGAAAACCCTTCACTAACAAACCCTACGGTTGATATACCAGTTGTGCTTATAGCAGCTTTAACCTTGGTGGTGTTAGGAACGTTAATCGGATTAATTCCAGCCCATACAGCTGTCAGTATAAGACCCATAGAAGCATTAAGAGAAGAATAAACAAATAAATAAATCAACTAGAATAAATACATTTAAAATGAAAAAAACTTTAATATTTGGTGGAATAGGCGTAGCCTTAATTGCAGTATTAATTTGGTTAGGCATGAAAAATAGTAAATCGCCAATTGAATACGAAACTGAAAAAGCTTTTAAAACAAATATTGTTAGAAAAACAGTAGCAACAGGCAAGGTAACTCCCCTAGAGGAAATTGAAATTAAACCACAAATTTCAGGAATCATTGATAAAATTTATCTGATAGAAGGTACCATAGTTAAAAAAGGTGATTTGATAGCAAAAGTTAGAGTGGTGCCAAATGAACAATCTCTAAGTAGTGCAAAAGGAAGGGTTACTTCGGGCCAAATTCAACTTGGCAATGCTGAAATTTCATTTAATAGAAACAAAGTTTTGTATGATAAAGGGGTTATTTCAAGAACAGAGTTTGAAGTGATTGAGTTGACCTATAATCAGGCTAAACAAGATTTAGTTAATGCACAAAATGATTATCAAATTATCCGTAGAGGGTTTTCAGGTTCCGGAGGTTCCGCTAACACGAATATAAGAGCGCAAATTTCAGGTACTATCTTAGAAATTCCGGTAAAGGAAGGAGATCAAGTAATACAAAGTAATAATTTCAACGCAGGTACAACAATCGCTTCAATAGCAGACATGACCAAAATGATTTTTGAAGGAAAGGTTGATGAGGCTGAAGTAGGAAAAATTAAAAACGGAACCGTCTTAGAAGTATCATTAGGGGCTATTGAAAAGAAAAAATATATGGCTAAATTAAATTTTATTGCGCCAAAAGGTACCGAAGAAAATGGTGCAGTTCAATTTAAAATAAAAGGAGATCTAACCATAGATGATGAATATTTTGTACGTGCTGGTTATAGCGCCAATGCGGATATTGTATTGGAGAAGAAAGATAGTGTCTTGTCAATAAAAGAAGCATTATTGCAATTTGATAAAAAAACTGAAGAACCTTATGTAGAAGTGAAAACAGGAGATCAGGAATTTGAAAAACGTGATGTAGAATTAGGTATTTCTGACGGTGTTAATGTTGAAATTATTTCTGGGATTACTAAAGATGATGAAATAAAAATTTGGAATAAGACTTCTAAAAAAGAAGAAGAAGAAGAAGAAGGAAACAATTAAGAAAATTTAAAGATAGTTTTAGTTTTAAATGCCTCAATTCTATGATGAAGAGAGGCATTTTTTAATTGAATTTATCTGTTTATAAATTGTTCAGCAATTTTATCTGCTTTTCTGCTTTCTGAATAATCATAAAAACCTTCACCTGATTTGATGCCTAATTTACCAGCGGTAACCATATTTACAAGTAAAGGACATGGTGCATATTTTGGATTCCCAAAGCCGTTATATAATACATTCAAAATAGATAAGCATACATCCAATCCAATAAAATCAGCCAACTGTAACGGACCCATTGGATGTGCCATCCCTAGTTTCATGACCGTATCAATTTCATATACACCTGCTACACCCTCATATAAAGAATAAATGGCTTCATTTAGCATCGGCATTAAAATTCTGTTAGCAATAAAACCCGGATAATCGTTTACTTCAACCGGTACTTTGCCCAGCTTTTTAGCAAGTTCTATAATAGTGTTAGTAACTTCATCAGAGGTTGAGTAACCTCTAATTACTTCTATTAACTTCATTATAGGTACTGGGTTCATAAAATGCATTCCAATCACCTTATCAGGTCTTGACGTTGCAGCTGCAATTTTGGTAATAGATATTGATGATGTATTCGTAGCAAGAATCGTATCACTATGACATACCTGATCTAATTCTTTAAATATTATAAGTTTAAGATCATTATTTTCAGTAGCGGCCTCAATTACTAAACCGGCATTTTGCACCCCTTCTTTAATAGAAGTAAATGATCTTATGTTGTTAAGTGTATGTTGCTTTTCTTTTTCAGTAATCCGATCTTTTAAGACCATTCTATCCAGGTTTTTACTGATCGTTGCCAGCCCTTTATCTAAGGCTGTTTGAGAAATGTCAATTAATTGCACCTTATAATCATATTGTGCAAAAGTGTGTGCAATGCCATTTCCCATAGTACCTGCACCAATTATTGCTACATTTTTCATATCGTTGTATTTAGTTTAATTTTTTTTTGAATTATGAGATTATGAAATAAATTCAGAATAACATAGAAGATTAAAAACAATCAATTATTTGATGTGCTACCCGTAACGCATTCGCACCATGAGCTAATGTTACTATAGGGGTCGTGTCATTTATAATCGCATCAGCAAATGTTTCTAATTCGTCTAAAATGGCATTGTTTGTCTCAACAGTTGGATTCTCAAAATAAATTTGCTTTTTAATACCTTCAGCATTTTGTAAGATCATTGCAAATTCATCAGGATTTTTTGGTACATCTTTCATTTTAACCACCTCGCTTTTCTTTTCTAAAAAATCAACAGATATATAGGCATCTTTTTGAAAGAACCTTGATTTTCGCATATTTTTCAACGAAATTCTACTTGCAGTTAAATTGGCAACGCAACCATTAACAAATTCAATTCTTGCATTCGCAATATCAGGGGTTGCACTTATTACAGATACGCCACTTGCATGAATTTCTTTAATTTCAGAATTCACAACACTTAAAATAATATCAATATCGTGTATCATCAGATCTAATACGACGGGTACATCTGTGCCCCTTGGATTAAATTCAGCCAATCTATGAGCTTCAATAAACATAGGGTTTGAAATGGTATTTTTAACTGCGGTAAACGCCGGATTAAAACGCTCAACATGACCTACTTGTCCTTTGATATGTGCCTGCGAAACCATTGTTCTAATGGCTTCAGCCTCGGCTACGGTATTGGTGATTGGTTTTTCAATAAATATATGCTTGCCTTTTGTGATAGCTTCTTTAGCACAATCAAAATGTGATAAGGTGGGTGTAACAATATCTACAACTTCAACAGCCTCGATCAATGATGAAACGGAATCAAATAAATGGTAACCAAATTCTACTACTACTTTTTGAGCATTTTCTGTATTGGGATCAAAAAATCCGATAAGTTCATATTTTTCAGATTGTTGCAATAATTTTAAATGGATTTTTCCGAGATGACCAGCACCTAAAACTCCTACTTTCAACATAAAAATGATTTTACACAAATGTATGAAATAACAGATTTTAAATTGTTTTTTTACTAAAATAATTATTTACTTTTGAGAATCAATGAGCAAAGACACTTCTAAACATAAAGGCCTTCGAAATCAATTAGTTAAAATAATTATAGGAAAAGGGATTAAAGATAAAAAAGTGCTTGACGCAATTTCTAAGATTCCCAGACATTTATTTATGGATTCGGGGTTTATACATTTTGCCTATCAAGACAATGCATTTCCTATTGCTGCTGGTCAAACTATATCACAACCTTATACAGTTGCTTTTCAAACCGAATTGTTAGAGGTTAAAAAAGGTGATAAGGTTTTAGAAATTGGTACAGGTTCTGGTTATCAAACAGCTGTTTTAATTGAGTTAGGTGCCGAAGTTTATAGCGTTGAGCGTCAAAAGGAATTATATGAAAAGGTCAGAAAATTCTTACCAACAGTGGGGTATGTGGCTAAAAAATTAAATTTTGGTGATGGCTATAAAGGCTGGGAAGAATTTGCCCCTTTTGATAAGATCTTGGTTACTGCCGGAGCACCTTTTGTACCCAAGGCCTTGCTGAGTCAATTAAAAATAGGGGGTAGGCTTGTGATTCCTGTGGGGGATGATGTACAAACCATGACCTTATATATCCGTAAAGGTGAAAATGAATTTGAAAAGCATGAGCATGGTCAATTTCGATTTGTTCCTTTGTTAAAAGAAAGTCAGAAGTGATATAACCAGTATTTGACTGTTGGAAGTTCTCAATCTGATTTGTCTCAGTATTATACTGCTTTTAGACTCAAATCCATGTTATATACAGAATGAGTTAAGGCGCCTGACGAAATAAAATCTACTCCACAATCTGCATATGCCCTCAATGTATTTTCATTTATACCACCTGATGATTCTGTTAAGCATTTGTTACCAATCATGGCCACTGCTTTCCGGGTATCTTCATAATTAAAATTATCGATAAGAATTCTATAAACACCACCAGTTTGGAGTATTTCTTCAATTTCATTAAGGTTACGTGCTTCAACGATGATCTTGAGTTCACGCCGAGTTTCTGTTAAGTATTGTTTAGTTTGATGAATGGCTTTGGTAATACCTCCTGCAAAATCTATATGATTATCTTTCAACATGATCATATCATACAATGCAAATCGATGATTTTCACCACCGCCAATTTTTACTGCCCATTTTTCCAGGGCTCTTATCCCAGGCGTTGTTTTTCTCGTGTCTAAAATTTTTGTTTTTGTACCCTCTAATAAATCTGCGAATGACCGGGTTTTCGTGGCAATAGCACTCATCCGCTGCATAGCATTTAGCACCAGTCTTTCTGCTTTTAAAATTGATTGAGAACTTCCTTCTACATAAAAAACAATATCACCAAAACTAACTTTGTTACCATCCTTGATAAGGGTTTCAACCTTTAAGTTATTGTCAATATAAGAAAATACTTGTTTGGCAAATTCAACGCCGGCAATAGTGCCTTGATCTTTAACCAATAACTTTGCTTTTCCGTTTGCTGTTGCAGGAATACATGCCAATGAACTGTGATCACCATCACCTACATCTTCGCGGATGGCATTTTTAATTATAATATCAAGTTCCTTTTCAAATTGTTCTTTACTTATCATGATTTGTAATTTATGTGGCAAAAATAAACTTTATATTTACTGTATGAAACGAACATTCATAAATTTATAATTAGTGTAAGAATAAATCAATAAATTTTAATCGAGTGAAAATAAAACTCCTCTGTATCGGTAAAACAGATGATAAAAACCTTGTTACATTAAAAACGAACTATCAACAGAGGTTACAACATTATATTAAGTTTGAAATGGAGATCATTCCTGATGTTAAAAAAATTAAAAACCTCTCAGAAAATCAACAAAAGGAGTTGGAAGGTGAACTGATATTGAAGAAGATAAAATCTACGGACCAACTTATCTTATTAGATGAAAAGGGGCATGAATTTCGCTCTGTTGAGTTTTCACGTTTTTTACAGAAAAAAATGAATTCAGGTATCAAGCAATTGGTATTTGTTATTGGAGGCCCTTATGGTTTCTCTAATGATGTTTATAAAAAATCACAAGGCAAAGTATCATTGTCAAAAATGACCTTTTCACATCAAATGATCCGGCTGATCTTTATTGAACAATTATATAGAGCCTTTACAATTTTAAAGCGTGAGCCTTATCATCATGAATAACAGTTTTTACAGTTGACAACGCTTTCTCAATATCCCAAATAATATCGGCCGCATTTTCAACACCTATTGATAGTCGTATTAACTTACCAGTGATCTTCATTCTTTTTCTATGCTCAGGATCAACGCCAGCATGGGTCATGGTATTAGGATGTTCAACCAAACACTCTGTACTTCCAAGACTTACCGCCAATTTAAAGAGCTTTAAATGATTTAAAAATTGGAATGCTTCCTTTTCGCCACCTTTAATATTAAATGATATCATGGCACCTGGAGCCTCACATTGTTTTTTATAAATGTTGTATTCTTTAGTCCCTTTTTTCAATAAACCTAAATAGTTAACGCTTTCAATCTTAGGGTGATTTTCCAAAAATGCTGCTACTTGTTGCGCATTCTTAGTTTGTTGATCCATTCTTACTTTTAAGGTTTCCAAACTCCGTAACAACAACCAGGCAGTATTCGGGCTTAACATGTTACCTAAAAAAGTTCGTAAATTTTTGGCTCTAGACATCAACTCCGCCGAACCTAGAACGGCACCGGCAATCAAGTCACTATGACCTCCAATATATTTAGTAGCTGAATAGATAACAATATCAGCACCAAATTTTAAAGGATGTTGCCAGATTGGACCCATATATGTATTATCAACAGCTAATAGAACTTGTTTTTCGTCAGTGCTAAAGTGCTTGGCAATGTTGCTATAGCTTTCAATATCTACAATTTCATTGGTTGGGTTTGCAGGAGTTTCGAAATAGATCATTGCCAATTGGTCTGCCTTACCTGTTTTAGCAATAAGTTCGTAAATTTTTTCTGTACTTTCATCAGGATGCACTGCTAAAGTATGTACACCTATTTTAGCCAAAAAGTGTTGGATAAAATGATCGGTTCCGCCATATACCGGATTGCCATATACTAAAAGATCACCTGGTTTAAGAAATTCTAACAGTACTGTACTAATGGCAGACATACCGCTTTCAAAAACAGCGCAATCTTGAGATTGATCCCATAAGCACAATCTGTTTTCCAGTATCTCTAAATTAGGATTGTTTATTCTACTGTAAATTAAGCCTAACTCCTCCTTTGGACCTTTTTCTCTTAGGCCGTAGGCTATCTCAAAAAAGGCCTTGCCTTCTTCGGCAGAATTAAAGGCAAAAGTTGAGGTTTGAAAAATTGGACATTTAACAGCACCCTCTGATAACTTGTGGTCATAACCGTGGCTCATCATTAAACTCTCAGGGCTAAATTTATGTGTACTCATGGCTTTTGATTTTGTATGATCAAATTTAAGCAACAAAGTTATATTTTCCTATTTTAGATAAAAAAATAGTAATAAAATCTAAAAATAGTATATATATAGAATAATATTCTTTATATATAAAATATATTGCTAATTTTAGAATAAAATTCTACAAGATGATAGATGATACCGATAAGTCAATTTTAAGATTGCTACAGCACAATAGTAAATTAACTATTAAAGAAATAGCTGGTAAATTAAATTTAACCCCAACACCCATTTTTGAGCGTATCAAACGCCTTGAAAAAGAGAAGTACATTACTTCGTACAGGGCGGTTATTGACCGAAAAAAAATAGGTTTGTCCTTATTGGTATTCTGTAACATATCCTTGAAACAGCATGAGGCGACATTTATTTCAAAATTTGAAAAAGATGTTCAGCAGTTTCCAGAAATTATTGAATGTTACCACATAGGCGGGATGTCAGATTATTTGATAAAAGTAGTGGCTCAGGATATGGATACCTACCAACATTTTGTTGCTAAAAAACTGGCTACTATAGATAATATTGGACAGGTTCAGAGCTCTTTTGTAATGACAGAAGTAAAATCAACTGCAGATTACCCCGTTGTTTAATATTTGATTAAATTTTTGGATTAATATATTTTACTACTCTAATAATTTCAACATGGTGCCGTAAGACTGTATACGTGCAGATTCTTTTGAAATATAGAAATTTATTTCATCATTATTGGCACCTTTATATACATAGTGAAAGAAAGGCATCCCATTTTCAGGTTTTACAGTTCCTTTAATAATTAACTTATCAAAAGTTGCTATTTCTTTAACACCACTAATCTTAAACTGTATGATTCTTTTTGAGTCATCAACGATAAGCGTAGTTGCCACTTTGTCAACAACATCCTTTATAAGTGCATTTTTTGATTGGTTATAGGTGTAGTATTCTCGAATTCTATAATTAAAAACTGATTGTGCTATGGTTTCCAAACTTACAAACAGCAAAATAGCTATGACAAGTTTTGTTTTCATGATCTTACATAATGAAAGTTATAAAAACAACGACTAATTTCTCTATTAAATTGTCATTGATATCTTATTTCTTCGGTTTATATTTAAAATGCTGGCCACCAATAGAGGCTTCATACATCAATCCACCTTTAGTTCTAGTGAAAACAGCCACACCTTCGTGATATGCTGCATCAATGGAGGCGCCTTCTGTAATCGCAACAGCAGATGCCTGCGCATCAAATTTTAATTTTCCATTTGTAAAATGCTCAAAAGATTTCTTGTTTTCAAAGAAAATTACTTCACTATATTGCTGACCTCCTAATTGTAACCCTATCGATGCTTGTTTCAAATTGGAAGAACCGACAACCAGGTGATTTTTAAATACAGTACCCCTACCGGCTGCACCCCCAATACCTATTCCCGCTTTAGTAATTTTTGGAAAAACAGCATAACCATAAGCCTTGTTTTTAAAATTAGCAAGTTTAGGAGATTTCTGTATCATTTTATTTAATGCCTCTTTTGAATCTTTAACAAGTTCAGGGTTCCATCCGCCCACCTGGGCATTTAAAGTAGCAGTAAAAATAATACTCAATAACAGGGTTGTGTAATATGATCTTTTTAATACGAGTTTATACATAAGATTTTGTTTCATATTTTTTTGACGTGAAATTCAAATAATACTTACTGTTGATCTAAACCCTCATAAATATATTTTTGTGCGGTATAGTCTTTTGGGTATTTTTCTTTAGCAATCGTCTTCGCAGCTTCATTGCTAGCTGAAGACATAAATTTTCGAGCGGCCATTTGCACATCATATATATGTTGTTGCATCAAATAATTGGAAGGGTAATTTTTAACCGCAAAATCTTTAACTGTATGATCCTGTGCAGTTTTTAAAAATTTGTAAGCATCTAAATGTTTTTGATAAATAAAGTTTTGTGTATCAACGTCATTTGGATAATCTTTATAGGCCAATTCTCTTATTTCAGATTCAATTGATGGCTTTGAAGAAAATATTTTTGCTAACGGGCTTAGAAAATTTTTCATAATATTCAGTTTTTTTATGAATTATAGTTGCTTTTATTCACTTTTATGATTGTGACTTATAAGGTTCTAATTATCTTGCTATCAGTGTATAAAGTTACGAAATAAAGCTATAAAAAAATAGCATCTCAGAATTTATATTAATTACAAATCGATCATACTATTTATTTAGAACCCCCAGCTCAAAAGTTTACTTAATTTCCAGTCGCATTTAAATTAAATGCTTCGTAAAGCCTGCTTTTTCATAGGCTTGCAATGCATCTACATTATCATTATATACTTCCAGACGTAATTCATGAGTATTTTTTGACTTGCACCATTGTACTAAGTTCTCAAGAATCTTATTATTGACACCTTTTCTTCTATGTTCAGGTACTACATACATAACGCCTAAATATCCGTGATATTTATGTTGTAAATAGTTTTTAAATTTTCAATCCTTGCATAACAATGATAATCAGAAAACAAAACATAAAAAAAAGCCTATCATATGTGATAGGCTTTGATAATAAAAAACGTTAAAAAGTATATCTTATAGTACTTTTACATTTACTGCGTTTAACCCTTTTTTACCTTCTTGTAGATCAAACTCAACTTCATCGCCTTCACGAATTTCGTCGATTAATCCAGAAATGTGTACAAAATGTTCTTTGTTTGAACCTTCTTCAGTAATGAATCCAAAACCTTTTGAATCATTGAAGAATTTTACTGTTCCTTTACTCATTGTTAAAAATTAAATATTAATAAAGTGCAAAGATACTATTTTTATTGATTCGACCGACTTATTATTAAAATATTAATTTCTGACCTTTATTAGCATGCTTACCGAAGTGATTAAGAGATCACCTGATCATTAGTTAGTCTCGTTATAAAAAAGTGTCAGATTCCAGGTAGAACTTATACATTTGCAAAAAATAATATTAAAATTATTTAAAAACAGATGGGTTTACTAAAAGAATTTAAAGAATTTGCTGTAAAGGGCAATATGATGGATATGGCGATTGGTATTATTATCGGAGCATCGTTTAATAAAGTAATTGACGTGCTAGTTAAGAAGGTACTCATCCCTCCCTTATCATTGTTATCAAGCGGAATTAATTTACAACATAAAAGTTTGGTGTTACGTGAAGCTGTAACTGATACTTCGGGTGCGATTCTAACGCAAGAAGTTGCGGTGGGTTACGGGGCACTTACTGAAGCCTTTCTTGATTTTTTATTGATTGGTTTGACCGTATTTATCGTGGTGAAATTTATGAATCGTTTACGAACTCGTGCCCAAGATACTAAAGATACAACCGTAGTGACACCTAAAGACATTCAATTGCTCACGAATCTTACCGAACTGATGCAAGAACAGAATGAATTGCTAAAGGCAAAGGTGAAGGAGTAGTTATTTTTGGGATTTAAAAGACGTTGTGACGAGTGAAATGATATACCAGTCATACTAAATGATTTATTATGAACAGCTTCTAGCGTTTTGCCAACTATCGCTTAAAAACTAACCTGCCAATTCTAGATAGGTAACTTTATCAAGAATAGTTGACGTATCACTATTAATACGAGGATTAAAAAGATCTTTACTTACTGTATAAGCTTCTAAGTCATTTTCAGGATAAATAGGTGTGATCAACTCTTTCACCTGATTTTCAGTAAGAGAATCTTTTAACCATTCCTGTTCAAATTCTTTAGTGAGAATAACAGGCTGCCGTTTGCGCATATTATGAATGCTGGCAAATAGTGGCGAGGCATCTTTGGTCAAAACCGTAAATGTTATTATCTGGTCAAGGATGGTATAAATACCCGCAAGTGTAAAACTTTCATTATTAGCTTGGTGTATGTAATATGGATATTTCTTTTTATTACGCTCATGCGGTTCAAAAAAACCCGTTACGGGTATCAAACAACGTCTGGATAAAGCTGAGTATTTATAAATAAAATGATCGAATAGTTTTTCTGATTGCGCATTGAGTCCACCACCAAACCTAATGGATTGTTTATAATAATCGGCTAATTTATCCGCTTGTGTTTTTGAAGGAGCAATACCCCAATGGGCAGCTGTCAGTATAGATGTTTCTTCTTGGGGAATGATGAGCATTTTAGGATGCGAGAAACCATTTAAATGAAAAGTGGGTCTATCAAAAAATTCTCTTAGCTTTTCATCGTGTAAGCTTACATCATATTGGCGTTCTATTTGTCTTGCTATTTTGGTCTGACTTATATGATAGCACATATCCTATATTTAATAAATTATGTATAAAGTTACAAATTTGTCAGTTCAATTTTTATAGACATATCATGACATCCACAGAATTCACGTTGTTAAAAGATTGATAAGTATTGAGGTAACAATGACAGACATTACATCTAATTGGTATATAAGAATCTTATAAATGTATTGGTTGCTTATCAAGATGAAGATCGTCTAACATATCTTTAGTGAATTTAAAATGGCCTTTTCGTGTAATAATGCTAAATCGATGATCTTTCATTCTTGAAATAGTATCTAAAAATTGCCATTTAGACTTTAAGAGTGTTGGCTCATCGTTTTTTAAACTGATCTCAAAGTAATGTTTAGTACCAGCTCGTTCTGCCACAATGTTAGGTGTAATACTCACATCACTACCTACTTTGGTATAAGATTTTGGACTTTCATAACCCTCTACATTGGCCTTGATGTTTTCGAAGCCACGGTTTTCTAGATATGCTACAGAATCTTGTAACAAGGTGTCGTCGGTTTTTTTTGTTTCTTTTTTTGTCATGGTGGAAAAGTTACAAAAAAAATCCGAAACTGGTGTTTAAAATATTGCTAAAGTGCATTTTAAAAGATTTTACAGGTGTATTTAATATCTCAAAATTGCTCGGATATTATGGTAGAAAAATGAATGAGTATCCTTAATCAACAAGTCGCAAGATAACATAACATACTCGGTTGCTAGATGATCTTACAAGATCAATGCAACTTTATAGTAGGTTTTCGTAATAGCGAAGCTTTATCAATATTACAAATGAATAGGGTGTTTATCCAGATGCAGCTCATCTAACATGTCTTGGGTAAATTTATAATGCCCGCGACGTGTAATAATTTTGAACCGGTAATCTTTCATTTTAGACAAGGTGTCCAAAAATTGCCATTTAGACTTCAATAATTGTGGTCGTTCAGATTTCACACTGATCTCAAAATAATGTTTTACACCACGGCTTTCTGCCTCAATATCAGGGCCCAAATGATCTGTGCTTCCTACTTTATGATACGATTTTGGCTTATCGTAACCTTTTATGTCAGCTTTGATGTTTTGGTAACCACTCTTTTCCAAAAAATGTACGGAATCTTCTAAAATTGCCTCGTTTTTTATTTTATCTAGAGTTATCATAAGAGTTAAAGGTACTAAAAAAGAAATACAAATTCTTAAAATATTGTACTAAAGTTAAATTTAAAATATTGATAATCAGTAACTCAAGTTACATAGTCAAGCATAAAACCTAGGTTTTATAGCTGGTCAGCATTCCTATATTATTTTATTTGCCCATATATATTGCTTGTATAATTGAGGTAGAATTCGTATTTTATTTGAGTAAAAATGATAAAATATTTATACAGTGACACCTATAATATAATGGCAACTGTACTCATTTCGTTGCTATGTTATTTCTTATATCTTCAATAAGACGCATTAGATGATGCAGGTATGGCAGCTAATATTTTATAAAAGGTAATAAAATTTCGAAATCTAAAATAGTTAGTTTTGCTGAAGACTCTTATGAAACCTGAACACACCAAACATCGACATTTTATTGTGCATAAGCCTTATGGTTATTTAAGCCAGTTTATTTATGAGGGTAAGCGAAAAAAACGGAAGAAATTACTAGGTCAATTATTCGATTTTCCCGAAAGAACAATGGCTATTGGCCGTTTAGACGAAAATTCAGAAGGCTTATTATTTCTAACTACTGATGGCAAAGTGAGTGAGCATATTAGAAGTAGCAAAGTAGAAAAGGAATATTATGTCCAGGTAGATGGGCTTATTGACGATGCTGCCATAGTACAATTACAAAAAGGGGTAGAAATTGGGTTTGACGGACAAAAGTATATCACTAAATCTTGTAAGGCATTCCACGTTCACACATTAGACGAAATACCCCTTGCAGACCGCAAAGTAAGAGACGATCGGCATGGGCCTAAAAGTTGGCTTGGTATTGTTGTTAATGAAGGAAAATTTAGACAAGTTAGAAAAATGACAGCCGCGGTTGGTTTCCCTACGCTACGCTTAGTACGCGTTAGAATTGGGAGTATTCGTTTAGAAATTTCCTCGGCGAAAGTTGTCGAAGTTGCGGGGTTTTAAGACTTTTAATTTTTTTGATATACATAATCTACTTATTGGGTGTAGGCGAAGTAGCTTCAATAATGCCGGTATTAATATGGTCTAAAGTAGGACATATGAATTGATAGTTGTTTTATTGATGAAAGCGCTAACACAGCAATGTGAAATTTTTGAAAGCGGTTAGTGATTTTCACATACGTTCTTTTAAATAATTTAACGAAATATGAAAGCATCTCCGGGAAGGGATGCTTTTTTTGGTTCTATAGTAACCGGTTCATTTTGAAAATAAAAAAAGCCTATCAAAATTGATAGGCTTATACATTCTTAGAATGTCAAGAAGCAATATTAAATTACTGTGACATTTAATGCGTTCAATCCTTTTTCAGTTTCCTCTACGTCATAGCTTACTTTATCACCATCAGTTATCTTATCGACTAACCCATTTTGGTGTACAAATACATCTTTACTGCCGTCATCTGGTTCTATGAACCCAAACCCTTTTGAAGAGTTAAAAAATTTTACCGTACCGTTACTCATAATTAAAAATTTAAATTTATATAAAACGCAAAGTTAACTTTATAATGTTGCAATTAATTGATTTTTATGAATTTAATTTTATTTTAAGCAGTATAATTGTAAATATTATCATAAAATGGTATGTTTTTTATATACGAAAAACGGCGTCCATGACTTTGATAATTAGGTAATTAACTAGGCTTAAAAATCTTTTTCATCATATTTTTACCCGTAATAGCTGAGGCCGTTAACAATCCTGAAAATAAGGCTGCGCTTACTCCTGCGGTCACAATATCTTGCCCAGTGAGATAAAAATGGTTGATAGGGGTTCTAGGTTTTAGAAATTTCTGCCGGAACCGATCCGGTGTATGTTCAATACCGTAGATCTCACCCTTTTTATAATTTATAAAATGTTGTGTTGTGAGTGGGGTTGACAGCTCGCAATGGTCCATATGACCCTCTAAATGGGGGAGTTGTTTATATAATTCTTTCAGTAACCGCTCTGTGATCACCTCTTTTAAACTATTATAAACTGCGCCACGCTTCATCCATTGGCTGCCTTCCCAAGGTTCAAAAGCCTCAAAAGGAACAAGTGTGATAATATCAATGGTGCTACGATCAGGATATCTGTTAGACCAATCAGGGTCTTTGGCTGACGGGAATGAAATATAAATCACCGGAAATGGCGCTTTCATATCTTTCAAATATTCAGCAACACAGGTATCATGATCTCCCTCTTTCGGATAGATCCATAAATTCGTTTTTGGTAGCTTTAATGATTCGGGCGAACCCTTTAATCCTATATAAAGACAAGCGTGAGAAACGGAAGGGTTTACTTTTTTTAATTGTTCTTTAAATTTATGTTGAGTGCTAATAATATCAGGTATTAGTTTCTCATAGGTATTAAAGACCCCTGTACCACTTATAACAGTTTTGGCATAAAAAATTTTGCCGTCTTTCATACGTATCCCTTTCGCAGTATTATTTTCGATGATGACTTCTTCTACTTCTGCATTGATCAGTATAGTACCACCGGCAGCTTCAATAACAGGATCAATTGTTTTTACGATTTGCGACGATCCTCCAACGGGAAAACTTCCACCGGCAAAATAGTGCTTTACCACAGAGGCATGCATGGCAAAACTACTTTGCTTTGGTGTTAGTCCATAGTCACCATATTGCCCCGAAAGCACTTTAATGAGCTCTTTATTTTTGGTCAAAGAACTTAGCACTTCGTAGGTGGTTTTGTCAGTATATTTCAGATATCCTTTTCTTAAAAATCCACCTATAAATGTTCTGATAAATTCGGGTAACGCCTTTTGCATATAGAATTTACCCATGGCTTTATTGGCTGCAAATACCAAACTAACATATTGCCTAATGGCTTTCTCTTCAGATGGAAAGTAAGATATAAGCTTATTTTTAAAATTCTCAACGCCTTTTACAAGATCATATGTTTTATCCCCAATGATAATACGGTCATATACTTCACCCATATCAGCCCATTTAAGCTTGCTGTCTGTTATATAATCAAACAACCTTTTGATGGGGCTATTGGGTCGTTGTACATCACCTATATAATGAATACCAACATCCCATTCGTAACCTTTACGTTTAAAAACATGTGTGAAACCGCCAGCCGTATAATGACGTTCTAAAATAAGTACTTTTTGCCCTTCTTTTGCCAGGATAGCACCGGTTGTTAAACTACCCATACCAGATCCTATGATAATAGCATCGTAGGTTGGCAAGAGTTGAGGGTTTTGTTTATAAGATTGAACCATATTACAAGAGCCTATTTTCTAATTTTAAATAGTTATTATACTTTATACTTTGTAATTTAGTGATTATAATTTATTTGTCAAATTTGATTCACCAAAATATAACTCAGAAAGGTCTGCCTTTATAAAAGGACGAGCATTGACAAAAAGGTTGTGAAACGTAAAAAGAATATTTAGGTAATAAATACGAATTATAAAATTGGAAGAAACTACAACAGATTGGGTTGATTGCAGTTTATTTTTGATGATCGCAAGTGCAGAAGCAACTGATCATTATTTAGATGAGCAGGAAATTGCAGTTATAATAGAAAAGGCAGAAATGTTGGTTTCAACCTTTGCAAGAAAGAAGATGCGGTATTCCAGCCAAGAAATTGAGCGTAAATTCAAAAAGACCTTTGATCGATATATTGACATTGGAGATGCTGCACCACAAGGTCAAATGGATCAAAAGATCATGGATGAATATGAAAGATGTGCTGGTTTTTTAAAAGATCAGGAATGGTTCAATCCAACATTCGCTCAATCATTAATTGTTGATCTAGTAGCTATTGCTGAAGCCGATGGTGAAGTCATAAAGAATGAAGAGAATTCCATTAATAAAATTGCTCAATTATGGGGCATTAAAGCACCTTATTAAAAAAAAAGTTGAAATTATAGTGGGAATTTTAGATAAGTAATTGTTCTATATACAGAAGCACTATCCTCACAAACATAAACTTTCAAAGAGGTTAGTACTAAAAGAAAAAAATTAAATTTTATAGCAAAATAATAAAGCATCTTTGGGGGAAGATGCTTTTTTTTTATGCTGGTTTGTTCAGAATGATATAAAAGAATAGAAACAAAGTCGACTCTATATTATCTGTTAATAACAGTTCTAATTAAGGACATGTTACATTATCTCCATTAGTATCCCAGCAATGCCATTCAATATCTTCAAAATAGTTGAGAGACATTACATGTCCGTTATAATTTGTCCTGCTCCATTCAATATCCACATCAACAAAAGCGTCTAGGTTAAAATCAAAAGCATGAACATCATAAAAGGCATCCATATCACCAGCTTGTAATCCATAAGTAATATAACTGTCTTTAAATTTGTCGGTATTACGGTCATTGTTTAATTCTCTTACATAGGTATATTTAATATTCCCTATTTCTTCACCTTCTATAACCCCCCAGTCTATACGTAACATATTTTCAGGGAAAGCAGCACCGTGATTCAGTAACCAATACCCGCTTTTAACGTCGGTTTGAGATACTCCTGAAAACCATAAGAACTCTTCAAATGCATCAATACCGTTTTTGGCTATATACATTTCCCACTCAACTGAATTACCTTCTATTTCTCCTGTTAGTCTCGCCGTATACTGACTTGTGAATCCTTCTACAGTATATGTCCATTGCCATTTGGTACCTCCTAAATATTCTGCCTCGTGGTTAAAAGCCGTTCTGAAAGAAGCTACAGGAACTGCTAATGTTGAGATCAGCGCTATATTCCAAACGCCAACAACAACATTTGAGTAGCCCCAATTATCTAAAACCACGGCCGTGGTTTTTTTATCATTCGCCGGTCTTTGATGTGCATTGCTAAAATCGTCAAAATCTATGACCATAGAGCCCAAAGGAGGTAACTCAGGTGCAAACCCTTCATCGGTTGAATTGCTACATGATGTTGAGAATACCACTAATGCCAGAAGTATTAAATACAAACTTTTTTTTACATTCATAATATGTTTAGTTTTTATTATAATTGAATATAATAATAACGGGAGTAATTCTTTTTTAGTATGGTTATTCCGTGGTAGTTATGGTGTTAGTTCGAGCCAGCCAGCGGCAGGCAGGTGACATGTTTTTTAAACATTTTGTATCGAGGACAATTTGAAAGTAACGCCGCTTCTAGATACCCGTCAATGGCCAGCAGGCTATTTTGTTTTGCAGCTCTTATTTTTTATGGCCTTCAAACTTTTCCATAGTTTTGTAAATGCCCATAATTTTTCCTACAAACCAATCAAAGAACCAGATGGGAAATAGACCCTGACAAAACCGTACAAAATGCATGCTCCATGGCATGCTTAAAATAATACGGTCATTTTCAATAGCTTTTATAATTTTCTTTGCAACTTTTTCAGGTTTAAGAATTGGCACTAAAGACCGCACACCCTTAAACATACCTGTATTAATGAAATAGGGTAAAACCGTTGTAATTGCAACCTTTATTTTTAGTTGTTTCATTTCGAGCCGAAGACTATCAGACCAACCCATAACCGACCATTTACTGGCTGCATATACTGACATTTTAGGGTTGGAGATCAAACTTGCTGAAGAGGCAATATTGCAGATATGCCCAGAATTTTGTTTGATCATATCGGGTAAGAATTCCTGTGTGATCAGCATGGGGGCAGTTGCATTGATATTCATGGTGCTTAGAATATCCTGCGTACTATGTTTGTGAAAATATTTTCCTACAACGATACCGGCATTGTTAATGAGAACATCAACTATTCCGATGTGGTCTCTTACTAATCTTGAAGTTTCTTTAACTTGTTCCAGACTCGATACATCTACTTGATATCCATGTACCGTTCCCAATTTTTTAAATTCTGTGAGTGTTTCATTATTTTTTGCCTGATCAATATCCCAGATAATCAGTTCAGCGCCTCGTTGCAGCACTATTCGGCCCATGATTTTACCAATACCAGAAGCACCACCGGTTATCAATACCCGTTTTCCTGTTAAATTACTCATGCATTTATTTTTTTATGGGGCAACTCCATTTAACAATAAGCTAATCATGCATAGCTCATTGCTTTCCTAACTTATGATACGTCCATATCACAAAAAGCAACCAAATAGCAACACACACCGATACGAAGATCGAAAAATAGAGTACAATATTATTTGCTTCCATTTTCAACAAGTTTTAAGAAGATCATTATACCAATTAACATCGGTGCCCACAGGCCAATAAATAGACCGTGCATTTGATCACCGGTTAAGAAAATATACTCTGCAGTTACAATGATAATAATACATAGTATGAACATCAGAAAATATCCGATTCCTATTTTTTTAATAAATTTCATGTCTGTACATTCATTTGTTTATGGCATCTAAGTTAATTTTTTCTTTTATCAAATGGCAACTAAAAATAGTTCCATTTTGTTGAAGATATTTTCATCGTTCGTTTTTTATATATAGAAGCCGTATTATTTAATTCTACACCAATTTTAATGAGTGCTTATGAAAAGAACATTATTTCCAAAAGACATTATAAACATCTCCCAACTAAACCTTTCAAAAAAGATCTTTTTTAACAAAGTGTAGTAGATCATCTAAAGAGCGGCGTATATTTTTACTAATTACCTTTTTCGCAACAATAAAAACGATTAGTTTTTTAATGGGCGATCTTACTTTCCAATAGGCTTCTATTTCTAGCTTGCAAGAATTTTGAGTGAGTGGGCTAATAATATAAAATTGATACAATTCGTCCAATATAGCCGGACTTGTTGTTAATTCACCATAAACTAATTGACCAGGTTTTCCTTCTTTGGTTACCACAATAAAGTTGAGGTGTTTATTATTGATCACGCATACATGTTCAGTACCAACTCTGGTTACTTCATTCTCATTGAATTCAAATTTATCAACCTCTTGTACCCAGTGATGCCGATATGAATAATTAGTAATGTATTCCAACAATTGAGGCGCTGAAATGGGAAAATCCTTTTCAAAACGGATAGGTGCTGCTGTACCGAACTCAATTTTTTTTGCCTGAGCGTAGGGTTTTAGTTTTAAGTCTTGTTTATCAATAATGGAGAATAAGTAGGACAACTTTTTTCCATCATATTCATTTTCACCTTCTATAAAATTAAAAA
>RCNF010001754.1_pt1 | contig 25076 bp, 37 predicted proteins | sample 2041311 | NCBI WGS metagenome assembly RCNF01 (sample SAMN09708228, study PRJNA481090) | Marine sediment metagenome, whole genome shotgun sequencing project. | biome: marine sediment; feature: ocean; material: sediment; isolation source: Sewage treatment plant 2 marine sediment (STP2) ... | reverse complement strand
CGGCTCGATCACCCACCATGCCCGAAGCGGAACCCGCTCACCTTTGTACATCGGTCCGAGGAGCTTTCTGAATCGTTGCTCGTTCTCGGCATCGCAGATCACGAGCGGCGGACGGAGATCGGGACGCGGTTCGGACCACCAGGTCGGGGTCTCACGCCAGTACCATGTCAGGGGCCAACCGGCCGTCCCCGCCACCGCCGCCACCGTTGAATGCCCCTCGGCGGCCAACGCCACACCCTCGCGGGCAAGCGCAGCCGTCTCGGGGCAGGTCTGGACATAGATGATCATCTCGCACCGATCGAGGTTGGACGAGATCTCATCGTTGACGAAATTTGCCGAAAGGCTGACCACCGCGGTGGCCGCCAGGGCAGCGCCGGCCAGCGACCTGCTCCACCAGCGGCCATGGGGACCAAAGGTCCTCGCCATCTGAAGGCCGGCCAGGGGGAGAAAGGCCCAGACCTGGTGGACGCCGAGCCACGGCACCTTCTCGCCGAGGTAGGCGTACATCCCGATGGAGGCGAGCCCGAAGAGCACGAGAGCCTCTTCAAAGACCCGTTTGCGTCTGCCGCGACGGATGGCCCAGACCACGCCGGCGACGATGGGCAGAAACTCGTAGGCCGCGAGGCGCGGGAGGTGAAACCACGGCGGCCCGGCCACGCGCTGCATATTGTGCTGGCCCCACCAGTAGCCGATGGCCTTCTTGGGAAAGAGCCAGTCCTCCGGGTAGTTGAAACCGATGGTGAAGAGCGGGATGACCACCACCACCGAGACGGCCACCGCCATGAGGATGCCCCAACGCCGTCCCCACAACCAGCCGAAGGTCTCCGGAATCGTCCGTTGAAGCCCGTAGATCGCCGCCAGTATCCCCCACACCAGGACCACGAGCGCGCCGGTCACATAGGCGTTCTCCTTGGTCGCGAAGGCGAGACCCACAAAAAGACCGAACCAGGCCCAGGCGGCGTCGCTGCCGCGCGCGGCGCGCCACGCCGCGACCCCGGCGGCCGAGGCGAGGACCATCTCGAGCACATCCATCCGCAGAAAGCGTCCGTAGTACAGGGTGATGGGCGAGATGGTGGCGAGCAGCCCGGTCCACCACGCGGCCCGGCCGCCCAATGGCCGACGGAGGCTGAAGGCCACCACGACCAGGAGGATTCCGGCAAGAGCCACCGGCAACCGCGCCGTGAAGTCCGAGTCGCCGAGGACCGCGAAGCTGCCGGCGACGAGATAATAAAGAACCGGGCCGTGATAGGTGGGGTCGTAGCGGTAGATCCCGTTTTTGAGCAGGTTGTAGGCGGAGTGGGCGTGGATCGACTCGTCGTGGTGGTAGGCGCGCTCGCCGAGCCCCCAGAGGTGAATCCCGACGGAGAAAACCACCAGAGCGAGCCAGGGTCCGTATCGACGGACCCATCCGGTTCCTCGGCGTCCGGCATCGTCTCCCATGGACTCAGTGTACCCCGCCGCAACAGGGGTCGGACCTGGGATCTGCGACATCACGCGGATCAACCCCGGTGACCGAGCACAGCAAGCCTCTCGACGAGACGAGCCGGGGATTCGGGCGAATCCGGGTCCTCGACCACGATCGCCGCCAGCTCGAGCCGACCTGCCCACTCGGTGGCGATCCGATCATCGGCGCGCACCACCACCGCCGTCGGTGTCCAGGATGCGGCGATCCTCTCGGCATCCCCGGCGTTGGTTGCGTGACGGACATCAAAACCGGCCAGGGCCATGGACTCGAGAAAGCGCACCGCAAGCTTGCCATTCGGCTCCACGAGGACGACTCGCCGGCCGCCCGCATCGTCGGGTGCCTCCCCGACATCGTTCAGCGTCTCGAGCTCGCCGATGTCCCCCGGGGGCAGACGGACCACGAACCGGGCGCCCTCTCCGGTAGCAGACACCAACTCGACATCCCCGCCGTGGGCCGAGGCGATGGCGTAGACCACCGCCAGCCCGAGACCGGCGCCCCGGCCTTTGCGGCGCAGAGTGAAGAACGGCTCGAAGAGCCGGGCGCGATACTCCTCGGCGATCCCCGGTCCGGTGTCCATGACCTCGAGAATCGCCCGGCCGCCGCGTCTCGCCACCGTGATCGTGATCGTCCCCGGGTTCTCGGCCAGGGCGTCACGCGCATTGACCACCAGATTGAGGATCAGGCGGAGCAGGGCGACCGGGTTGCCGACCACTGGAACGACCGACCCGTCACCCTCGATCTCGAGTTCGATGCCGCCCGGGAGAAGATGATTGAGCACCCCCCGATGATCACTCACCAACGCCGCCAGATCGAAGGTGCGCGGCGGCAGGCTGTCGTCGGATCTGGCGAAGATGAGCAGCTCGCCGACCACCTCGCTGCCCTGCTCGGCAAGATCGCGAATGGCGGCGGCCGCTTGGCCGGCCCTGGCGGGCTCCTCCTCGATCAACCGGACATGAAGCAGGACCGCGGCTAAGAGATTGTTGAAATCATGGGCGACGCCGCTCGCCAGGGTCGCCACCGCCTGCATCTTCTCCGCCTCGCGCAATCGCGCCTCGGCGCTCACCGCGTCGGTCACATCACGGACCACGAGGATGGCGTGGCGGAGACCCGGTGGACGACTGAGGTTACATTCCAAAAGACGATCGAGGCTCGTGGTTCGCCACCCAGCCTCTTCAGGTCCCCGCCGCAGCAGCTCTCCGGCGAGGGTCGGAAGATGGGGTGCGAGCGCCCGGTTCGCAACCACGATCTCACCCTCGGTATCGACAAGCGCGACACCGTCGATCATGGCATCGAAGGTCCGCTGCCACCGTTGTCCGAGCCGGCGGACCCGATCGGTGAGGTCGTGGATGGCGGCCATGAATCCTTCGGCCTCGCCCGAGGTTCGGAGATGGAGTTCAACCTCGGCAAGCTCGCCGTCGGGCAATCGCCAACGCGCTTCCACAAGACCCTCGCCGAGGGCCGAGGCCGAACCCGTCAAGGCGGTCAATGGGTCGTCCTCGGGCCCGATGACGAAATCCTGCACCCGGCGCCCCATCGCCGCCTCCGGCTCCACGCCGAGGAAGGCGACCGCCGCCGGATTCGCACCTCGGATCCGGAGATCGGTGTTGAGCTCGAGAAGCGGTGTCGGCGACGACGAGAAGAGCTCGCGATACCGCCGCTCGCTGGCGGCGAGGGATCGCTGCTGCTCGGTGAGCCTCCGGGTCATCTCGCGAAAGGCGACCACGAGTTCGGCGAGTTCCGCTGTGCCGCCCCCCGCGTCGGCAATCTCGACCGGCTCACCCGGGTCGAAACTGCGCGACAGCTCGGCCAGCTCGCTCAGGGGCTGAACCACTCGCCCGACCATCCACAGACCGACCGTCATGGCGACGGCGAGGGCGAAACCGAGGGCGATCACGAGGCGGACCGCCGCGCCGGCGAGATAGGACTGCATCCGGGCCCGAGAGACCAGGAGCGTGACCTCGACCGCCCCGCTACGGCCCCAGGGTCCGGCCGTCACTTCGACACGGCGTTCCACTTCCAGAAAAGAACCTCCGAGGGTCTTGACCTCGGCGAATGGCGGTCCGTACCGCCACAGAATCTCGCCCTCGGTGGAGCGCACCTCGCCCGCCGCGAGATCGCTCAGGGAGAGGATCGCGAGGTACTCGGGTGAGCCTCCGTCACCGGCCGAGAGTGCGAGGAGACGGGCCAGAAGATCACCCTGGACCTCGAGTTCCCAGGAGAGGACCCTCTGCTCATGCCACAGAACCAGGGCGCTGACCGTGATGATGGTCAGGACCAACACTCCGAGCAGCCACAGGAGAAAGGTCCGTCCGAGGCTCAATGGGCGGGATCGCGATCGACTGCCGCCGGCGGCGGCGCCGGGTCGAGTCGGCGCCTGAGGAGCCACCACCTCGTGCTCGTTCCCGGCTGTCAGAGATCCTCCTCATCCAGTCCCTCGAGGGCTTCGAGCGCAAGCTCGAAGTCGCTGAGCGGTACCTGGACCGTCAGATCGCCGTGCGGTCGAGACGGGTCTGATGGATCGGCGGCAACCAATCGGACCGCAACCCCTTCTTGACGCAGGCGTGCGGCGACGGCGGTCGCGAGTTGTTCGTCGGTCGCTTCTTCGACCGTGATCCAATCGCCAGCGACGGAGTCTGTCGGCATGGCTGCTCCTCGCCCGGTCGGCAGACGATCAGTAGTCGAAGAAGTCGCCCTCGAAGACATCGGAGAGCTGACGCATCATTGCCGCCGACAGACCGGCGGTGATTCCCGCCATGATCATCGAGCCCTTGGTCCGTCCAACGAGGTATCCGACCAGGCCGACACTCAACACCGATCCGACCGGGTGTCGGCGCACCGTGTCGCGCCAGTCGATGGAATTCGGCACCAGTGAATCGAGGATGGAGTCGGCGTCGATCCGCCTCGCCACCGTCGATTCCTCGGTCGGATTTTCGCCATCATCGAAACCGTCATCGTCATCCATCATCGAATCCAGTCGCTCTTCCACAGTCCGATCCATCGCAGACTCCTACTATTCGCGCGGTCGCGCAACATAGCCGACGAGGAAACCCGCAGCCAGTGCAATGAGCACCGATTTCCCGGGGTTGACGCGGATGTACTCGAGGACCTGGTCGCCCTTTTCCTTGAAGTCCATCTCGGCGACCCGATCGCGAACCTTGCCGTAGAGATCACGGGCACGTTCGGCAAGGACCTCGTACTGATCCTTCGATTTGGCGTAGAGCACCTCGGCCTGCTCACGGGTCTTGACAGCCATACCGCCCATCTTCTCGCGGGCCTCGCCGAGAGCTTTGCGGGCCTCGTCGAGTGAGGCGCGAGCCTTTTCGGCCGCGACCGCGGCGGTATCACGCGCCTTGCCCGCGGCGCCGTGGAGCGCGGCTTTGGCACTCTCCATGGAGCGCTGAGCCTTGGCCAACGACTCCTTGACTTCTTCAAGGCCCTCTTCGGCCTGATCGGCTACTTCTTCGATGGCTTCATCGACACTCTCAGCGATTTTCTCGTTCATCTCAGTCCTCCTCTGGTGTGGGACAGCCTCATTCTACGGCGAGGCGCGGCGAGAGTCCAGCCTTGGACCGTAGCTGAACACGCGGGCACCGCGCCACATCGGGACGTGCCAGGTACGGTATTGTGCGGGAACGACCACCCGGCACCGCGGCACGCTCCGCACAATGCCGCTACCTGGCTCCCTCGGGGAGCACGACGAGGTCCGGCTCTCCAGGCTCAGAGGGAGGCCGCCGGCGCCCGAGCAGCGTGGTCACACACTTCCCGGCTACCTCAAATGACCACGCTGTTCGGGCGACGCTGGGTCGCCGAGGCGGCCCAGCAGGCCGGAGTTGAGGAACGGGTCGCGGTCACGGTCCGATCCAGGAACCCCCGTGACGAGTTCTCCGGAGCCACCCGTTGCATTGATCGGCATCGACGCTCTACCTTCTCCGGAACGACTCACAGCCGAACAATGCAACAAATGGCACCACGCCACGCGGCCCTGGTACAAGCCGCCTCCTCCACCCAAAACCATGAACGCTCACAGCACGCTGAAAAAAGCTCACCGGGACGTGCGGGGTTTGACAATTTGCCCCATGAGACTTCCGGCTCTGCGTCCCCTCCCGCACATTGTCATACCGGGCACTCCGCGGGGAGGGCGCTGACTACCGGCTGCTCCAGCTCAGAAGGAGGCCGCCGCTCGTGCGGGCAGCGTGGTCCGAACCTCTCAATCCCCACCCGAACGACCACGCTGCCCGTGCGACGCTGGGCCGCCGGGGCGGTCCAGAAGGCCGGAGTTGAGGGACGGGCCGCTGATGGTTTGCCGATACAGGAGCGCACCCTGCGGGCGAGACGCCCGCACCACAATGGCCGGTCGAGGAACGCTCGTGACGAGTTCTCCGGTGCCACCCGTAGCATTGATCGGCACCAACGATTTACCTTCGCCTGAGACACTAACAGCCGAACAATGCAACAAATGGCACCAAACCGCGCGACCCCGGTGTCTGGCGGCTCCCCCAGCCAAAACCGTAACCGGACACGCGGGAAAACCCGCCCACCGGGACGTGCCGGGTACGCAATTGTGCCTGTACGACCATCCGGCTCCGTAACACGCTGCGCACAATTACGCTACCGGGCACTCCACGGGAACCGCGCAGAAAACCGGCTGTCCCAACTCAGAATGAGGCCGCCGCTCGCGCAATCAGCGTGGTCACAGACCTTCCAATTGACCACCGAATGACCACGCTGATTGCGCGACGCTGGGCCGCCTCGGCGGCCCAGAAGGCCGGGTTCGAAGGAATCAGGAGTCGCAGCGCATCCATCGGGAACGGATACGGATACCGGAGAGGGAGAGAAGAGGAAAGGGTACGATACCAGCGGAGGCTTTATGAAGCTGACTGTCCTCGGCGCCGGGCGTTGTGTCACGGGCTCGAAATACCTGCTCGAATGGAAGAACTTCTCGGCGATGATCGACTGCGGCCTCTTCCAGGGCCCGGCGGAGAACCGCCGGCGCAACTGGAAACCACTCCCCTACCCACCAGCTAAGATCGGCGCCGTCGTCCTGACCCACGCCCACATCGATCACTCGGGCTGGTTGCCCCGATTGGTCCGCCAGGGATTCAGCGGACCCGTGTACTGCACCAAGCCGACCCGAGCGCTGCTTCGCGTTCTGCTCCCCGATGCCGCCCACATCCAGCAAGAGGAGGCCCGCTACGCCAACAAGAAGGGCTACTCGAAGCACGAACCCGCCCTGCCGCTCTTCCGCACCGCCGATGCCCGCGCCGCGCTCAAGCTCCTCGAGCCGGCACCCTTCGACGAGTGGCTAGATCTCCACCCGGGGGTTCGGTTTCGTTTCCACCGTCAGGGTCACATTCTCGGAGCCGCCTCCATCGAGCTCGCGACCAAGGTCTCGGGCGGCGACCGCAAGACCGTCTTTTTCTCCGGCGATGTCGGCCGGTACGGGGTTCCGATTCTCCGCGAACCCGTGCCCTATCCCGGATCCGACGTTCTTCTGCTCGAATCAACCTACGGCGATCGCTTTCACGATGATCTCGACCCTCGAGCTGCATTGGCCGAAGCGATCCAGGCCGGGATCAAACGCGGCGGCATCATCTTGATCCCGGCCTTCGCCATCGACCGCACCCAGGAACTGCTCTATATGCTGCACGAGCTCGTGGTGGACGGCGATCTTCCCGAGATCCCGACCTACCTCGACAGCCCCATGGGAATCGAGGCCACCGCGGTCTACAGTCGATCGCTCAATGAACACGACGCCGAGATGCGTCAGTTCTTTGCCGATCAGGTCAACCCGATCTTTCCTTCGAACCTCACGGTCACCCCCAGCTCCAGGGAGTCGCGCAAGCTCAACAATCTCGGCGGACCGGCGATCATCATTTCCGCTTCCGGGATGGCGACCGGCGGTCGCATTCTCCACCATTTGAAGTTGAGGCTTCCGCACAAACGCAACACCGTGATCTTTGTCGGCTATCAGGCTCAGGGCACCAAGGGCCGGCGTCTCGTGGAGGGTGAGCCCGAGGTCAAGATCCACGGTGAGTGGATCCCGGTCAAGGCCCACGTCACGCAGATCAGCGGATTATCGGCCCACGCCGATGCCGGCGAGCTCATGGTCTGGCTCAGGCGACGCGAATCGGAACCCGAGGCGGTCTATCTGATCCACGGCGAGTACGAAGCTCAACAGGCGCTCGCCGTCAGATTGTCCGATGAGTTCGGCTGGGAGCCGGAGATCCCAGAACTCGGGGATTGTTTGGTGGTCTGAACCGAATTGCCATATGCTTGGTTTTCGGAGGTCGTCATGAATCATCGACATCTCGGCACGGTTTTCTGCGTTCTTTCGCTCACCATTGGCCTCGGATTGAATTCCGCCTGCCGGAGGACTCAGGATCAGACCGAACCTGAAAAGGTTTCCGGGCCGACGGGTGCCCCGGTCGATGTCGGCCGTGACGATATGGCTGGTCTGCCCGGAGCCGAAATCGATATTGAGCTCTTCGAACAGTTTCCTGATTTCCTTCGCCAGCAAAGCTCCATGGCGGCGGACGAGATCTTTGCCATCTACGACGCCTTCTTTGCCGGTAAAGGGTGGTCGGTTGAAGCTTCGCTCGACCCCGTTACTCAGAGTCCAATTCGTCGATATCGCCTCGGCAGCGAACTGGCATTTGTCACGGTCACGGAGGTCGGTCCGGATCTCAATGAGGTCACGCTTTCTCGGCGTGTGATCCGCGATGATGAGATCTCCGCCGCGGACACTGATTGAGAACGGACCCCGCCGAAAGGGAAGTTATCGGCAACTTATAAAACGCCGCGGCTGATGCCGCGGCGTTTGAGGGTCTGGTTTCGAATTTCGATTCAGGTGGTCTTGTTCTCGTCGTCTTCGGCTTCCACGGCCGGCTCTTCGACAGATTCCTCGGCCTCGACCTCGACCTCGACGGGCTCATCGGGAACATCCGCCACCTCTGCCACTGTCTCGGCGGTCTCAGCTCCGGTCTCGACTCCTTCATCGTCGGTCGCAGCAGCCTCGTCGGCCGCGGCGCCGCCGCCGAACATCCCCTTGGCACGATCGAGGAAGGAACCCTTGGCCTTGGTTTCGCCGTTGTCCTGATGGTCCGCCAACTCGTAGTCGATAAACTCGATGATCGCGAGCTCGGCATTGTCGCCGCGCCGGCGGCCCAGCCTCATGATCCGGGTGTAGCCGCCCGGACGGTCGGCGAAACGCGGCGCGATCTCGTCAAAGAGGCGCTTCGCGATCTCCCTGTCCTGCACCATGGTCGCGACTTTTCGGCGCGCCGCGAGGGTCCCGGTACGGGCGAGCGTGACCATGCGCTCCGCGATGGGCCGAAGCTCCTTCGCCTTGGCAACCGTGGTGATAATGCGCTCGTGGGTGAACAGCGCGGTCAGCTGATTGCGGAACAACGCTTTGCGGTGGGACGAGGTCCGTCCGAGCTTGCGTCCGTGAACTCGATGTCGCATCGATCTTCTCCGTTCTTACCGATCGGTCTTTTCGACCGACTTCCGTACCCCTTGAGGGCGGGCATCGGAGCTTAGAGCCATTAGCTCACGGCTAACAGCTTTTCTCTACAGGTTCAGGTTCATTCCAAATCCGAGCCCGAGCACCTCGAGCTTGTCACGCACTTCCTTGAGCGATTTCTCGCCGAAGTTGCGAATCTCGACCATGTCCTTCTCGCCACGAGCTACGAGATCACGCAGGGTGCGGATATTCGCGTTCTTGAGGCAGTTCATGGACCGAATCGAGAGCTCGAGGCTGTCGATGCTCGAATCGAGCACGCTCTCCTCTTCGGGTTCGACTTCGGCCTCGAGGGGCGACTCCATCTCCTCAACCGTCGACAGGCGGGAGTACATATCCATGTGGCCCTGAACCAACTGGGCCGCCTGAGAAAGGGCCTCTTCGGGTCCGATGGTGCCGTTGGTCCAGACCTCGAGCACCAGGCGCTCGTAGTTGGTCATCCGACCCAACCTCGCCATCTCGACCCGGAAGTTGGCCTTGGTCACCGGTGAGTGGGCCGAGTCGATGGGGATGAAACCCACATCGAGATCCTCGGTCTGGTTCTCTTCAGCCTGAACGTATCCACGGCCCGGAGCGACGCGGACCTCCATCCTGAGCTTGCCGTCGACGGACAGGGTCGCGACGTGGACATTCGGATCGATGACTTCGACCTGATGCGAACCGACCAACTGTCCGGCCGTGATCTCGCCCGGGCCCTTGACGTCAAGGGTCAGCAGGGCCGCTTCCTGGCCGTGGATCTTGAGCGGGATCATCTTCAGGTTGAGGATGATGTCGGTGACGTCCTCGACGACACCGGGGACCGCTGAAAACTCATGGTCGGCGCCTTCGATCTTGACGGCGGTGATGGCCGCACCCGGAATCGACGAAAGCAGAGCCCGACGAAGGGCGTTGCCCACCGTCGTTCCCCACCCGCGCTCGAAGGGCTGGGCGATGAAACGCGCAAAGGTGTCGGAGCGGTCTTCCTCCTCCGGCTGTACCTGCGACGGTCGCTGAAACTCATGCCAGATCATGCAACCTCCACCTTACCGGGAGTAGAGCTCGACGATGAGCTGCTCCTGGATCGGGAACCGGATATCTTCGCGGGACGGAAGCTCGAGAACCTTGCCGGTCATTGCGGCGCCATCGAGCTCGAGCCATGCCGGGATGCCCCGTCCCTGGGCAAACTCCAGGGCGTCGGTGATGGTCGGAACCGTGCGGCTCTTCTCACACACCCCGATTTCCATGGCCGCCTTGACGCGAAACGACGGGATATCCACTCGGCGACCATCGACCAGAATGTGGCCATGACGCACGAGTTGGCGGGCCTGAGTTCTCGAGGTCGCAAAACCAAGCGAGTACACGACGTTGTCGAGTCTCAGTTCGAGAAAGTTGAGAAGGTTCTCGCCGGTGACGCCTTTTTTGCGGTTAGCGGCATCAAAGGTGCGCCGGAACTGGTTTTCGAGTACGCCGTAGATCCGCCGTAGCTTCTGCTTCTCGCGGAGCTGCAAACCATACGCCCGCACCTTGCGCCGGCGACCCTGACCATGTTGGCCGGGGGGTGCGTTCCGACGTTCGATGGCGCACTTTTCCTTGTAGCAGCGTTCGCCCTTCAAGAAAAGCTTCATCCCCTCGCGCCGGCAAAGACGACAGACTGGTCCTCTGTATCGAGCCATGTTTCTCTCCTCAGACCCTGCGCCGCTTCGGCGGGCGGCAGCCGTTGTGCGGAATCGGCGTGATGTCGCGGATGCTCTTGATCTCGAGCCCGGCAGCCGCGACGGCGCGGATTGCCGACTCGCGACCCGGTCCAGGCCCCTTGACAAGGATGTCGACGGTGCGAACACCGCTGTCCTGGGCCTGCTCGGTTGCGTTCTTCGACGCGAGCTGTGCGGCGTAGGGAGTTCCTTTGCGCGAGCCCTTGTATCCGGTTCGACCACCGGAGGACCAACACAGAGTCCCACCGCTGGGATCCGAAAAAGTCACGATGGTGTTGTTGAAGGTCGCATGAATGTGCGCAACAGCGTGGGGCACATTCTTGCGCACGCGGCGCGATTTGCGCACTGGTTTTTGATCAGCTGCCATGAGTTCTCTCCCGCCCTACTTCGTGACTTGCTTCTTGCCGGCCACAGCCTGACGCCTGGGACCCTTACGTCCACGAGCGTTGGTGTGGGTACGCTGACCGCGCACCGGCAGACCGCGACGATGACGGATTCCGCGGTAGCAGCCGATCTCGATCAGCCGCTTGATGTTCATGGCGACCTGCTTACGAAGATCGCCCTCAACACCGCCTTCATCCTGGATCACGCGCTGGATCTTGAGGACCTCGTCTTCCGACAGATCCTTCACTTTGATACCTTCTTCGACACCCGCCGTACCCAGAATCTTGATCGCCCGAGTCCGGCCGATACCATAGATATAGGTCAGGCCGATCTCGACCCTCTTTGCCGACGGCAATTCAACACCTGCTATGCGCGCTCTCCTCCTCGATCAGCCTTGACGCTGCTTGTGTTTGGGGTTCTCGCAGAGAACCCGAATCACGCCCTTACGGCGAATGATCTTGCACTTCGAACACATACGTTTCACTGACGGACGAACTTTCATCGTCGCCCCCTCTTACCTTATTTGTAGCGGTAGACGATCCGCCCACGTTTGAGATCGTATGGCGAAAGCTCTACCAGGACCTTGTCGCCGGGAAGAATGCGGATGAAGTGCTTGCGCATCTTTCCCGAAATATGCGCGAGCACTTCATGACCGTTCTCCAACTCGACGCGGAACATCGCATTGGGAAGCGGTTCGACCACACTTGCGACCACTTCGATCGCTTCTTCCTTGGCCATTCAATTACTCCTCGAGACCGAGCACACGATGGCCGTCTGACGTTACCGCCACCGAGTACTCAAAATGGGCAGCGAGTTTACCGTCTTCCGTCCTCGCTGTCCAGCCGTCATCGTCGATCTTCACCCGCCAAGTTCCGGCGGTGATCATGGGCTCGATGGCGAGCACCAGACCGGGTTTGAGAATCTGCCCGCGGCCGGCATTTCCGTAGTTCGGAACCTGCGGTTCTTCGTGCAGCGAGCGCCCTATGCCGTGACCTACGAACTCACGTACGACCCCGAAACCGGATCCCTCGGCATGGCTCTGAACGGCTGCGCCGATATCGCCGAGCCGTTTGCCCGGACCCACCTCCTCAACGGCGTTGTCGAGGCAGCGCTTGGTGACCGTCATGAGCCGGTCGGCTTCGCCGTTGACCTGACCGATGCCGAAGCTGACGGCCGCGTCGCCGAAGAAACCATCGAGGATGACACCGCAGTCGATGCTCAGGATGTCGCCATCGGAGAGCCGGACCTTCCCGCTCGGGATTCCGTGAACGATTTCATCGTTGACCGAGGTACAGAGGGTTCCGGGAAAACCGCGGTAGCCCTTGAACGCCGGCACGCCACCCTCAGAGAGAATCAGCTCCTCGGCGATCGCGTCGAGATCGGCGGTGCTGGCGCCCGGCACGGCCGCGTCGCGGGCCGCTGTGAGGGCGCGATGCACGACCCGATTTGCACGGTCCATGGCGTCGAGCTCGGTGGTGGACTTGAGGACGATCATACGGCCACCTGCGCCCCCACCGATTCATCGACCGCTTCGGCCACCCGGGCGATCTTCTGGTTTCCGTCAACCACGACGAGTTGATCTCGATTGCGGTAGAAGTCCGCCACCCCGGCCGCGTGCTGGTGATGCACCCGCAGGCGGTCGCGGACGATTTCTTCCCGATCGTCGTCGCGCTTGACGAGCGGCTCGCCGGACGGATCATCGACTCCGGGATTCTTGGGCGGATCCTCGAGCCGATGATAGGTCCGACCGGACCCGGGGTGAATCAATCGACCCTCGAGCCGGGCGACGATCACGTCATCGGGGACATCAAGCAGGATGACCTGTTCGATGCGCCGCCCGAGCTCGGCCAGAATCCCATCGAGCAGTTCGGCCTGGCCGACGTTGCGGGGATAGCCCTCGAGGATGAATCCGCGAGCACAATCCTCCCGATCGATCCGCTGGAGAATGAGGCCGCTCATCACCTGATCCGAAACCAGCTCCCCGCGATCGAGGTTCGGCTGGATTTCGCCTCCGAGCCCGGTGCCGTTGGCCACCTCGCCCCACAGCATGTCTCCGGTGGAGATGTGCGGCAGCTGGTAGCGCTCGGCCAACAGGCGCGCCTGGGTGCCCTTGCCCGAGCCCGGGGGGCCCAGCAGCACCAGGTTGAGGCTGGAAAAGGTCGGCGTCATTACCGTCTCCCGCGAATCCGTCCGCGACGCATGAACCCGTCATAGTGGCGCATGACCAACTGGGACTCGATCTGCTGGACCGTGTCCATGGCCACGCCGACCACGATGAGCAGCGAGGTGCCGCCGAAGAAGAACTTGATGCCGAGACCCTCGGTGAACCACCGGGGCAGGAAGGCATCGAGGGTCGGCCCGATCATCGGGATGGTCGCGACCTTGAAACCGGAGATGAGGATCTGCGGCAGAATCGCCACCAACGCCAGATAGAGCGCCCCGACGAGGGTGATGCGGGTGAGGATCCGATCGATGAACTCGGCGGTTCGTTTGCCGGGGCGAATCCCAGGGATGAACCCACCGTACTTGCGCATGTTCTCGGCCGTGTCCTCGGGGTTGAAGATGATCGAAGTGTAGAAGTAGCAGAAGAAAACGATGGAGAGGAAGTAGATCAGATTGTAGAGGGGCTCGCCATAGTTGAGCGCCTCGACGATCTTCTGCAGCCAACGGTTGTCGATCATCTGACCGAGGGTCTGGGGGAACGACATGATGGAGGCCGCGAAGATCACCGGGATCACACCACCGGTGTTGAGGCGAAGCGGCAGATAGGTGCTCTGACCGCCGTAGACCCGGCGGCCCACCACTCGCTTGGCGTACTGGATCGGAATGCGACGCTGCGCTCGCTCCATATAGACGATGGCCGCCACGACCCCGACCATGAATACGACCAGGATCGCGATGGTGATGATGCTCAAACTGCCGGTTCTCATATCTGTGATGGTGCTGACGATGGCGCCGGGGAGGCCGACCACGATGCCGGCAAAGATGATCAACGAGATCCCGTTACCGATGCCGCGTTCGGTGATCTGCTCGCCGAGCCACATGACAAAGGAGGTCCCCGTGGTCAGGGTGAGCACCGTGAGCAGACGGAAACCCCAGCCCTGGAGGTCCTCGGGCACCAGCGGTGCGCCGCCGGGGGCCGTGGTCCGCTCGAGGAAGAAGGAGATACCCATGCCCTGGATCACCGAGAGCACCACGGTTCCATACCGGGTGTACTGGGTGATTTTCCGTCGGCCGAGTTCGCCCTCTTTCGAGAGCTTCTCGAGATAGGGCCAGACGACGGTCAGCAGCTGGAGAATAATCGATGCCGAAATATAGGGCATGATCCCCAGCGCGAAGATCGTCATTCTCCCCAATGCACCACCCGAGAAGAGATTCAAGAAGCCGAGCACGGTACCTTCAGCCGCGGTGGTGAACTCCTTGATCGCAACCGGGTCGATCCCCGGAATGGGAATAAAGGCACCAATGCGGTAGACCGCAAGCAAGGCGAAAGTGAAGATCAACCGGTTTCGAAGATCGGGGATGGCGAAGATGTTGCGGAAGCTCTCGATCACGTCGTCACCGTTTCACAGCTGCCACCGGCGGCTTCGATGCTCGCCTGGGCGTTCTTGGAAAAGGCATGCGCCTGAACGGTCAACTTCTTGCTGAGCTCACCGGACGCCAGGACCTTGATCGGCTTTTTGCCACCGCGGATCAGACCCTTCTCGGTCAGGAGCTCGGCGGTGACGGTGTCACCATCGGAGAACACCCGCTCGAGGTCGCGCAGGTTGACGACCTGGTATCCCACCCGGAAGATATTGGTGAAGCCTCGTTTGGGGATCTGGCGTACGAAGGGCATCTGACCGCCCTCGAAACCGTAACGCCGAGAGTATCCACTGCGCGACTTCTGGCCCTTGTGGCCCTTCCCTGCGGTTTTTCCGTGACCCGATCCCGGTCCCCGCCCGATACGCTTGCGCTTCTGGGTGGCACCAACGGCCGGTTTGAGATTATGAAGTTCGTTGGCCATCTCAGCCCTCCAACTTCTCGACCCTGACCAGGTGGGAGATCTTGTTCACCATGCCGCGGATGCAGTCGTCGTCAATCCGTGTCACGGAGCGGCCGATCTTGCCGAGACCGAGACCCGCAAGCACTCTTTTCTGCCTGCCCTGGTACCCGATCCCGCTCTTCACCTGGGTGATCTTGAGCATGCTCGTGTTTTTCTTTGTTGCGGCCGTTTTCGGCGCTGCCTTCTTGGGCGCAGCTTTCTCGGCCGCCGGCTTCTTCTCATCGTCCTTCTTGGCCGGAGCCTTTGCGGACGCGGTCTTCTTCGCGGGCGCCTTCTCGGACGCGGTCTTCTTTGCGGGAGCCTTTTTTTCCGGAGCCTTTTTTGCCGCGGCCTTCTTGGCCGGGGCCTTTGTGGCTGCGGCCTTCTTGGCCGGAGCCTTCGCGGCTGCAGTCTTCTTGGCCGGGGCCTTCTTGGCCGGGGCTTTCTTCTCCGCGGCCTTGTCGGCCGGGCTCACCTCGACTTGGTCCTTCTTCTCTTCAGCGGTCATGACTTCTCAGCCTCCTCCACCGGAGCATCGGCGGTGGCCTCGGCGGCGGTCTCTTCGACCACCGGTTCGTCCACCACTTTCTCGCCCTCGGCGGCCGACTCGACCGGCTCGCTCGCCTGGTCGGCGCCGGCAAGATCGACACCGCGAAGACGTCGGACCTGTTCGTCGGTCATCAGATTGTGGAGGGCGTCAAAGGTCGCACGCACCACGTTGAACGGGTTCCGGCTGCCGACGATCTTGGTCAGAATGTCCTGGATCCCGGCCGACTCCATGACGGCGCGGACGCCGCCGCCGGCAATCACCCCGGTACCCGGAGATGCTGGTCGGAGCAGGACCTTTGTCGCACCCCACCGGCCCCAGATCTTGTGCGGGACGGTCCCACCGACCAGGGGCACCTTGATCATCTCTTTTCGGGCCTGTTCGGAGGCCTTCTGGATGGCGGGCGGCACCTCGCGGGCTTTCCCGGTGCCGTAACCGACCCGGCCAGCCCCGTCTCCGGCTACCACTACCGCCGAGAATGAGAAGTTTTTCCCACCCTTGACGACCTTGGCGACCCTATTGATGTGGACGACTGTCTCGGCGAATTCGCTGTCACGGTCTCGGTTCATCATCGTAGTTGTCCCTAGAACTTCAGGCCCGCTTCGCGGGCGCCTTCGGCGATGGCACGGATCACTCCGTGATACTGGAAACCACCGCGGTCGAAGACCACGGTGTCGACACCTACACTCTTGGCGCGCTCTGCAATGAGCTCGCCCACTTTTTTGCCTGCATCGCGGTTGCCCGTCGAACCGAGGTCACCGGTCGACGCCTTCTCGAGGGTCGAGACGGCGGCGATGGTCACCCCACTCTCGTCATCGATGATCTGAGCGTACAGGTGGCGCAGACTGCGAAAGACGGTGAGACGCGGCCGCTGCGCGGTTCCCCGAACATGCTGCCTGAAACGGCGCTTACTTTTGTCGCGGCGCTGCTTGCGATCTGTGATGCGGCTCATTAGGTCGCCCCCTGCTTTCCGGCCTTGGTCCGAATACGTTCATCAGCATAACGGACACCCTTGCCCTTGTAGGGCTCGGGCGGCCGCAGACCGCGAATCTCGGCGGCGATCTGACCGACCTGCTGGCGATCGATGCCGTTGACGGTGATTCGATTTGCCTTTCCGTCAACCTCGATGTCGATACCCTGCGGGATTTTGAAGTTGATCGGGTGCGAGTAGCCGAGATTGAAGACAACCGCGTTGCCCTGCTTTTCGGCACGGTAGCCGATGCCGACGATGTCGAGAGCCTTGGACCAGCCGGTGGAGACACCGGTGATCGCGTTGGACATCAATGCACGATCGAGGCCGTGGAACGCGCGGCTCTTCTTCTCGTCATCGGCCCGATCAAGGGAAAAGTCGCCGTCTTTGACCTGGGCCGAGATCCCTTGGTTCAGGCTGACTTCGAGAGCGCCCTTCGGACCCTTGATGCCAACGAGATTGCCGTTGACCTTGACCTCGACGCCTTTCGGAATCGGGAGTGGTTTTCTTCCAGTCCGTGACATGGTCGCCCCCTACCAGACTTCACACAGGACTTCGCCACCAACCTGCAGGCCGCGCGCCTGCTCATCGGTAACAACCCCGTGATTGGTGGAGATCACCGCGACGCCGAGTCCGCTGCGAACCTTCGGCAGGTCATCGACTCCGCGGTAGATGCGGAGACCGGGTTTGGAAACCCGGCGGATGCCGTGGATCACGGGTTCGCCGTCATCGGCGTACTTGAGGTAGATCCGAAGGGTGCCCTGCGGACCTTCCTCGATCATCTTGAAGGTGCGAATGTACCCCTCTTGCTTGAGGATCTTCGCGATCTCCAGTTTCATCTTTGATGCCGGCATATCCGCCCTGTCGTGGCGTACCGCCGCGGCGTTACGGATGCGGGTCAGCAGATCGGAAATAGGATCAGTCATGCTCATGATCGAAAACCCCTCACCAGCTCGCCTTGGTCACCCCGGGGAGAAAACCCTCGAGGGCCAACTTCCGGAAGCATATGCGGCAGAGCTGAAACTTGCGCATGTAACCCCTCGGTCGACCACAGACTCGGCAGCGGTTGTGATGGCGCACCTTGAATTTGGGCTTACGAAGGCTTTTGGCAATACTCGATTTCTTTGCCATGGTCTTCCTCCTAGCGCTCTCTGAACGGCATCCCGAGACCGGCGAGCAGTGCTTTCGCCTGATCGTCGGTCGGAGCCGTCGTTGTGATCGTAATATTCATCCCGAGCGTTCCTTCGATCTTCTGGTAATCGACCTCGGGGAAGATGAGGATGTCGCGAACACCCAATGTGTAGTTGCCTCGTCCGTCGAACGCGCTCGGCGAGGTGCCGCGGAAATCGCGCACACGAGGCAACCCGATGGCGATGAGCCGGTCGAGAAACTCGTACATACGCTCAGCCCTGAGCGTCACTTTGCAGCCGACCGGCATCCCTTCGCGCAGCTTGAAGGCCGCGATGGATCTTCTCGCCTTGCGGATCACCGGCTTTTGTCCGGTGATCAAGGTCAACTGCTCGACGGCCACATCGAGGAGCTTGGCGTTTTTCGACGCCTCACCGACCCCCATGTTGCAGGTGATCTTCTCGATCCGCGGAATCTGCATTGGGTTTGTCAGTCCAAACTCTTTCTGGAGAGCTGGAAAGACCTCTTCGTGATACGTAGTAGCAAGCGCGCCATCGTCCCTCCTATCGGTCGAGAATCGCGCCGTCGACCTTGGAAACGCGGACCTTTCGTCCGTCGTCCAAAATTTTGTAGCCGACCCGGGTTGGTCGCCCGGAATCGGGGGAAACAACCATGACATTGGAAACGTGGATCGCCGACTCGCGTTCCACGATTCCACCTTGAATCTTCTTCTGGGGGTTGGGTCGAGTGTGCCGTTTGATCATCGCCACGCCCTCGATCACAAGGCGGTCGCGATCGCGGTCGACCCGCAGAACACGTCCCTTCTTGCCGGCATCCTTGCCGGAAATGACTTCGACGTTGTCGCCCTTTTTAATCTTCATCATCGACTCCTACAAAACCTCTGGGGCGAGCGACACGATCTTCATGAACTTGCGCTGCCGAAGTTCACGAGCCACCGGCCCGAAGACACGGGTGCCGACCGGCTCATTATCGGGATTGATGAGCACCGCGGCGTTCTCGTCGAAGCTGATGTAGGATCCGTCGCGGCGGCGCTTGCGGGCCCTCGTCCGTACGATCACTGCTTTGACCACGGCACCCTTCTTGATATCGGACTCCGGCGCGGCCTCTTTCACCGAGCACACGACGATATCGCCGATTCCGGCATAGCGTGGAGCCGCCGAGCCGCCGAGTTGGCGGATGGCCTTGAGCTTCCGCGCGCCGGAATTGTCGGCCACGTTGAGCTGGGTTCCCATCTGAATCATTGCTGACCTCCCGGCCTACTGCGCGCGATCGATCACCTTGCGCACGCGCCACTTCTTGCGGCGCGACAAGGGACGGCACTCCTCGATGAGGACGCGATCACCCTTGTTGCAGGTGTTCGATTCGTCGTGCGCCATGAATTTGGAACTGGTGCGCACGAACCGGTTATAGAGAGGGTGCATGACGAAATTCTCCACCTTCACCACCACCGATTTGTCGGCGGTGGCAGTGAGAACCACGCCAACCTTGGTGGTCTTGCGGGATGTCTTTACGGCTTCGATCATCATGCACTCTCCTGGATCCGGCGCTCGTTGATCACCGTGAGCACCCGGGCGATGTCCTTGCGGACCTCCCGGATCTTGACGGGGTTCTCGATCTGACCGGTCGACTTCTGGAAGCGCAGCTTGAAAAGCTGCTCCTCGAGATCCGACAGCGTCTTGGTCAGCTCTTCGACGGAACGTTCACGCAGCGTCGGGGCCTTCATCGCCGCTCTCCTCTTGTCACGAAACGCGTCCGCAGCGGGAGCTTGTGCGCTGCAAGGCGCATGGCCTCGCGAGCGACGGGCTCCTCCACACCTTCCATTTCATAGAGGATGCGGGCGGGCTTGATCACCGCAACCCATTCCTCCGGGGCGCCCTTTCCCTTACCCATTCGAGTTTCGAGGGGCTTCTTGGTGATGGGCTTGTCCGGGAAGATCCGGATCCAGATCTTACCGCCGCGCTTGACGTGTCGGGTCATGGCGATACGAGCGGCTTCGATCTGCCGCGCTGTCAGCCAACCGCGCTCGATCGCCTGCAACCCGTAATCACCAAAAGAAATGGTGGAGCCGCGATGCGCGATCCCGCGGTTCTTGCCGCGCTGCTGTTTCCTGTACTTGACCTTTTTCGGCATCAGCATGATGACGACTCCTCACAGACGCTTTTGATGCGCGCGCGCACGGTGCCGCTCGCCGCGGTAAACCCACACCTTGACGCCGATGGTGCCGAATGTGGTGAAGGCGGTCTCAATTCCGTAATCGATGTCGGCCTTGAGGGTATGGAGCGGCAGGCGCCCCTGCAGGTACTGCTCGGAACGGGCAATCTCAGCCCCGTTCAGTCGGCCTGCACAACGAATCTTGATCCCCTGGGCTCCAAAACGCAGCGCGTTCTCGATGGCCCGCTTCATGGCACGCCTAAAGGCGATGCGTCGCTCGAGCTGCCGAGCCACGTTGGCAGCGATGAGGTGGGCATCGATTTCGGGCCGCTGGATCTCCTGGATGTTGATGTGAATGTCCTGGCCGTAGCGCCGCATGAGGTCATCACGCAGCTTGTCCACCTCGGCGCCCTTGCGACCGATGATGATTCCGGGACGGCCGGACAGGATGTTGACCCTCAGCTTCGAGGCCGTGCGCTCGATATCGATGGCGCTGACGGCTGCGTTCTTGAGCCGCGCCATGAGCTCGCTACGGAGTTGGAGGTCCTCATGCAGGAGATTGGCGTAGTTGACGCCGTCGGCATACCAGCGCGAACGCCAAGTGTTGTTGTAGCCGAGGCGGAACCCATACGGGTGTGTTTTCTGTCCCACTGGTGCCTCCTAGTTCTCGCGCACTGCCAGCTGGACAGTGATATGGCAGGTCCGCTTGAGGATGCGATGTGACCGCACCCATTTGGAAGCCGGCCGGGCTCGTTTCAGACTGGGTCCGCCGTCGACCGTGATGGTCTTGATGAAGACCCGATCGACGTCAACCCCTGGTTGGGCTTGCTCGAGATTGGCCAGAGCCGATTTCACCAACTTCGCAACGTCGGGAGCCGCGTACTTCCGACACATCTGGAGCGAAGTCAGCGCCGGTTCCACCGCCTGGCCGCGAACGAGATCGACGACCAGCCGCACCTTACGCGGCGACGAGCGATAGTAGCGCAGAGTTGCTTGAGCGTCCATGGCCATCCCCTACCGTGCGCCCCGGTCCGACCGACCGCCTGCTGCGTGACCGCGGAAGGTCCGGGTCGGCGCGAATTCGCCGAGCTTGTGCCCGACCATGTTCTCGGTGATGTAGACCGGCACGAACTTATGACCGTTGTGAACGGCAATGGTCGTGCCGACCATGAGCGGGGTGATGGTTGAGCGTCGCGACCAGGTCTTGATCACACGGCGGTCACCGGAATCCGAGACTGCCTGCACCTTCTTCATGAGGTGGTCATCGATGAACGGTCCCTTACGGATCGAACGAGCCATCTTATCCCCCTACTTCTTTCGCCGCGAGACGATCAGGCGATCGGACGCCTTCTTGCCGCGGGTCTTCGCGCCCTTGGTCGGCCAGCCCCACGGCGAAACCGGGTGACGGCCCTTGTTTCGACCCTCACCACCACCGTGCGGGTGATCCACCGGGTTCATCGCGGTGCCGCGAGTCTGCGGTCGGATGCCGAGCCAACGTGAGCGGCCGGCCTTGCCGATCTTGATATTCGAGTGGTCGGTGTTGCCCACCTGACCGATGGTGGCGATGCAGACCGAGAGCACCATGCGCATCTCGCCCGACGGCATCCGCAGCGTGGTGTACTTGCCCTCTTTCGCCATGATCTGCGCCGAAGCCCCTGCCGAACGGACCATCTGGCCACCCTTGCCGGGCTTGAGCTCGACATTGTGGACCAGTGTTCCCAAGGGGATATTGCCGATGGGCATGGCGTTGCCCGTGCGCACATCCGTCTTGGTGCCGGCGATGACCTGATCGCCCACCTTGAGACCGGTCGGCGCCAGGATATAGCGTTTGTCACCATCAGCGTAGTGGAGCAACGCGATGAAGGATGTCCGGTTGGGGTCGTACTCGATGGTTGCAACCTTGGCCGGCACGTCGAACTTGTCGCGTTTGAAATCGATGATGCGGTAGGTCCTCTTGTGGCCACCACCGCGGTGACGCGAGGTGATGTGGCCCTCGGAGTTGCGCGCGGACGACCGCTTCCCGCCCTTGGTGAGCTTCTTCTCGGGCGTCGATCTCGTGACCTCCTCGAAATCGAGGTTGGTCGGGAATCGGCGGCCCGGTGACGTCGGCTTGTGGTTTTTGATCGCCATCAGGGCCTCCTCACACGCCTTCGAAGAACTCGAGGTTCTTCGAACCCGGCGCGAGCTTGACGTATGCCTTGCGCGTAGCAGATCTGTGATTTGCCACACGGCCGTAGCGCATGACCGGTTTGCCCTTGCGGTTGAGGATGTGCACCGACGCGACTTCGACGTCGAAGAGCTCCTCGACCGCATGGCGAACCTGAATTTTGTTCGCCCGCCGATCGACCTCGAAGCAGACGGTGTTCTCCCGTTCCTGCATCATCGTGGTCTTTTCGGTGAGCAGTGGGCGACGAATGATCTCCCGTGCCTTCATGACAGCACCTCCGCAAGAGAACGGACCGCAGGCTCGGTCGCCACGATCCAGCGGTGGTTGAGCACCTCATACACGTTGAGCGACGTGGCAGCGAGCATGGTGAGCTCGGGCCTGTTGCGGCTCGCGAGATGGAGGTTGAGGTTTTCGAGACCATCCACCAAGAGCACCTTCTCGCCGCTCATACCGAGAGCATCCAGATGCTTCATGAAATCCTTGGTCTTCGGATCCGGAAGCTGCATGGACTCGAGCACCACCAACCGGCCCTGAGCCACTCGCTGGGAGAGCACGCCCCGCAACGCGGCGCGGCGGGCTTTCTTGTTGACCTTCTGCACATACGAACGCGGTTTCGGTCCGTGTACGGTACCGCCGGTACGCCACAGAGGCGATTGGCGATTACCGGCACGTGCGCGACCGGTGTGTTTCTGTTTCCACGGCTTGGCGCGGCTTCCCTTGACTTCGCTGCGGTCCTTGGCGTGGTGGGTTCCACGTCGGATACTTGCGAGGTATGCCCGAACGACTTCCCAGACGAGATGGTCGTTGGCTTCGCGAGCGAACACGTCATCGGGCAGCTCAACCGAGCCGACGATTTCGTTTTTCCAGTTTTTGACGTCGATCTTCATGGTCATCCCCCGCCCTATACCTTGACAATGCGGATATAGCTGTTCCGCGCTCCGGGAACACCGCCCTTGAGGAAGAGGAGATTGCGATCGGTGTCGACCTTGATCACCGTGACGTTCTTCACGGTGATCCTGGCGTTGCCGTGCTGACCGGGCATTTTCTGGCCGGGGAACACCCGCGACGGCCACGCCGACTGTCCGATGGAACCGGGGGCGCGGTGGAACATGGAACCGTGGCTCGCGCGTCCACCACTAAAGTTATGACGCTTGATCACGCCCGAGAAACCCTTACCCTTCGAACGACCGATGACGTGCACCTTCTCATCGGCGCCGAAGATGTCCGCGAGCACCGAATCGCCGGGCTTGGACTCGTCACCGACATCGACCGGAACTTCGGCCATGTGCCGGGTCGGAGGAACGCCGGCGGCCGAGAAATGACCCTGGATGGGTTTCGGCGCGTTACGCCTCGGAGTGGATTCGACCAGACCGAGCTGAACCGCCTCGTAGCCGTCCCGTTCGGTGGATTTTCGCTGAACGACGATACACGGCCCAGCCTCGACCACCGTCACGGGCACAGCGCGCCCGTCGTCGTCGAAGATCTGGGTCATGCCAACTTTTTTGCCGAGTATGCCGCGTACCATATCTACCTCACCGTGCGCCGTAGGCTTTGATCTGGACATCGACACCGGCCGGCAACTCGAGCTTCATGAGAGCATCGATGGTCTGCTGGGTCGGCTCGAGAATGTCCAGGAGCCTCTTGTGCGTGCGGATCTCGAACTGCTCGCGGGACTTCTTGTCCACGTGCGGAGAACGCAGCACGGTAAATCGCTGGATGTGCGTCGGCAGCGGGATGGGGCCAAAAATCCTGGCACCCGTCCGCTGTGCGGTGTCAACGATTTCAGTCGCTGACTGGTCCAGCAGGCGATAGTCGAAGGCCTTCAGCCGAATACGGATCTTTTCGCTGGCCATATATCTACTCCAGAATCTCGGTGATGGACCCGGCGCCCACTGTCCGGCCGCCTTCACGAATCGCGAACCGCAGCCCGCGCTCCATCGCGATGGGCGTTAATAGCTCCACCTCGAGGTTCGTGTTGTCGCCCGGAATCACCATCTCCACACCCTCGTCCAGATTCACCGAACCGGTCACGTCCGTCGTCCGGAAGAAGAACTGCGGCCGGTAGCCACGGAAGAACGGCGTGTGCCGTCCACCCTCTTCCTTCGTCAAGACGTACACCTCGGCGCGGAACTTCAAGTGCGGGTTGATCGAGCCGGGCTTCGCAACCACCTGGCCACGCTCCACGTCCTTGCGCTCCGTTCCACGCAGCAGAAGACCAACGTTGTCGCCGGCCTCGCCACTGTCTAAGAGCTTCCTGAACATCTCAACACCCGTCACGATCTTCTTCATCGTGTCCCGGATGCCGACGATCTCCATCTCCTCGCCGACCTTCACCTTCCCGCGCTCGATCCGTCCGGTCACGACCGTGCCGCGGCCCGAAATCGTGAACACGTCCTCGATCGGCATCAGAAAGTCCTTGTCGATATCGCGCTCCGGCAGCGGAATGTAATCATCCATCGCCGCAAGGAGCTCCCAGATCGACTTGCTGTCGTCCGAGTCCGGATCCTCGCTCTCGCCGGCCTTCAAGGCCGATCCGCGTATCACCGGTATATCGTCGCCCGGAAAATCGTACTCCGATAAAAGCTCCCGAACCTCGAGTTCCACGAGATCCAACAGCTCCTCATCATCCACCATGTCCACCTTGTTCATATAGACGATGATGAACGGCACTCCCACCTGACGGGCGAGCAGGATGTGCTCTCTCGTCTGCGGCATCGGACCGTCTGCCGCCGACACCACCAACACCGCACCATCCATCTGCGCCGCACCCGTGATCATGTTCTTCACGTAGTCGGCGTGTCCCGGACAGTCAACGTGCGCGTAGTGCCGAGATTCAGACTGATACTCCACGTGCGCCGTGTTGATCGTGATCCCTCGCGCCTTCTCTTCCGGCGCTTTATCGATCGAATCAAACGGTGTGAAGTCAGCCAGACCCTTGCCGTGCAGGGTCTTCGTGATCGCCGCCGTCAACGTCGTCTTTCCATGGTCCACGTGACCGATGGTCCCGAT
>RCNF010000276.1_pt1 | contig 25104 bp, 22 predicted proteins | sample 2041311 | NCBI WGS metagenome assembly RCNF01 (sample SAMN09708228, study PRJNA481090) | Marine sediment metagenome, whole genome shotgun sequencing project. | biome: marine sediment; feature: ocean; material: sediment; isolation source: Sewage treatment plant 2 marine sediment (STP2) ... | reverse complement strand
CCGCGATAGAGCGTTGTCGTTCTATCGAGCTTTGCTCGCGCGGACTTAAAAATGGAGTTTGTGCCAGTCGAAGACATCTCAGTCCGAAAGACCGGGCGCGCTCCTGCAGTTAGGTTTTCGTTCTATTGTTACAGGCGGCTTAGCCAGTCCAGGATCAAGGCGTTTACTTTGTCCGGGTGCTCCTGTTGGCTCCAGTGTCCGCAGTTTGCCAGCATGTGCAGTTTCAGGTTTTCGACGTGGGGTTTCATCGCCTCAATCTGTTGCACTGAGACGATGACCTCATTGTCTGCGCCGATGAATAGCGTTGGCACGCATACCGTTTGCTCAACATCGGCCGTCGTTTCCCAATTTCGCGACCAGTTGCGATACCAGTTGATCGGCCCGGTGAAACCGCCAGCGGTGAACGCGTCGACAAATACCCGCCGTTCCGCGGGTGTCAAAATGGGCTCGCCGGACAGCTCGGTTCGAGATAGCGCCGCCAGCAAACTGAACTGCCGCATCTTTTGCGGCATCGCGTCGAATTCGGCGCGCGTAATCTGATCGCGTCTCATCATCACGTCAAATACGCGACCCGGGTCTGCTGCACAGGTTCGATCGGCAAGATCCGAGTCCTGGAAATTGACGATGTAATAGTCCTCGCCCAGCTCGCTGCGCATGTACGCGATGGGGTCAATCGGCGGCCGAGGGAAGAATGGGATGTTCAGATTGATCAGGCCCGACATTCGCTTCGGTACCAGCAGCGCCATTTGCCACGCAAGCAGCGCTCCCCAGTCATGTCCGACAATGACGGCTTTCTCAATACCCAGACTATCCATCAAGCCCGTCACATCGCCGATGAGTTCCTGGATCGTGTAGTCAGCGACGCCGTTCGGTTTGCCTGAGGCGCCATAACCGCGCAGGTCGGGTGCAATTGCTCGGTAGCCGGCCGCGGCCAGCGCCGGCAGCTGGTGGCGCCAGGAATACGCCAACTCGGGGAAGCCGTGCAGCAGGATGACAGGTGGGCCAGAACCCTGTTCGTGCACCGCAAGACGGATTCCGTTGGCATCGACAATTCTTGGTTTTGGAAACATGCATTAGGCCTTGTCTTCTGGGGCGGGCAACGCTAGTGTCTCGTGCACGACAGTGAAGGGGAAGAGTACGCGGGCTATTTGTGCCACAGCGACCGGGGGATGGTGAGAGCTCCGGGCAACAATCCGCCGAAAATCACCCCTGAGTCGCTACCCGAAAAGCAGTAGCTGAGTAGGTCTAGCCGGTTGGCCACCGATACAGGGCGACAGGTCCAAAGGACCTCGTGAGGCGACAGGTGTGAGCCTGCCGTGAACCGGGTGGTACCGCGATCGAACATCAGTCGCCCCGGACGCATTGTGCGTCCGGGGCGTTTTTGTTTTTGGAGTGAGTAAGTTGGGATTTAAAGAAGTATCGAGCCGCTACAACGGGCCTGAGCTGGAACAGGAAGTGCTGAAGTATTGGCAAGAGCAGGATGTGTTCGCAAAAACGCTGCAGCAGTCTGAGGGACAGCCGATCTTCAGTTTCAATGAAGGGCCGCCAACAGCGAACGGCAAGCCGGGAATTCATCACGTTCTGGCTCGGAGCTTCAAAGATGCATTTCCGCGCTACAAAACAATGCGCGGCTACCATGTACCCCGCAAGGCCGGCTGGGATACGCACGGCCTGCCGGTTGAGCATGAAGTCGAGAAAGAACTCGGCATTTTCGATAAGAAGGAAATCGAAGCAAAGGTAGGCATTGCCGAGTTCAATCGCCGCTGCCGTGATTCCGTCATGCGCTACATCGGTGACTGGGAGAAGATGACCGAGCGCATGGGCTTCTGGGTCAACCTCGACGAGGCGTATTACACGCTCAATAACAGCTACATCGAATCAGTCTGGAGCTTGCTGAACAAGATCTGGAGCAAAGACCTGATCTATCGCGGCTACAAGGTAGTGCCTTACGATCCGCGCATCGGTGCAACCCTGTCATCGCACGAGTTGGCGCAGGGCTACAAGGAGGTTGAAGATCCGTCGATAACGGTTCGTTTCAAGCTCGAAGACGAAGACAACACCAGTTTCCTGGTCTGGACGACAACGCCCTGGACGCTGCCGTCCAATCTTGCCCTCGCCGTCGGTGAGGATATCGATTACAGCTACTGCCAGACGGAAGATGAGACTCTGATTCTTGCGGAAGCGCTGCGCGAGGCTGTCTTACAGGACCTCGAGCACAGCGTGGTCAAGACCGTGAAAGGCAGCGAGCTTGTTGGTCTGCGTTATGAACGTATTTTCGACTATCTGGCAGTCGATGCTGACGCTTTCAAAGTGTTGCCCGCCGATTTCGTGAGCACGGAAGACGGAACGGGCATCGTGCACACGGCGCCGGCCTATGGCGTTGATGACCTTGCCTTAGGACAAAAGTACGGCCTCCCTGTCATGCATGGCGTAGGCCTTGACGGCTTGTTCGTCGATGCAGTTGAGCCAGTCGCAGGAATGTTCTTCAAGGACGCGGACAAGCCACTCATTCGCATTCTCAAGGACCGTGGCGTCATGTTCCGGTCCGAACGCATCAAGCACAACTACCCGTTCGGCTGGCGTACCGGCGACCCCATTATCTACTACGCCAAAAATGCCTGGTACATCCGCACCTCGAAATTCCGCGATCGCATGACCGAGCTGAATCAGTCGATCAAATGGGTTCCGGAACACATACGCGACGGTCGGTTCGGCAACTGGCTGGAAAACAATGTTGATTGGGCCCTGTCACGCGAACGATTCTGGGGCACACCGTTGCCGGTCTGGACGGACGGCGAGGGCGAGTATCATTGCATTGCGTCCGTTACTGAGTTGGAGGAGCTCTCGGGCAAGTCGCTAACCGAGCTGGACCTGCACCGACCGGCGGTTGACGAGATCACGTTCGAGAAAGACGGCAAGACCTGGCAGCGCGTGCCTGAGGTTATTGATTGCTGGTTCGATTCGGGCGCAATGTCGTACGCACAATGGCACTACCCGTTCGAAAATGAGGATAAGTTCGAGCAGCACTTTCCAGCTGACTTCATCTGCGAAGCGATCGACCAGACCCGTGGCTGGTTCTACACACTGCACGCAATTTCGACGCTGGTATCCGACAGTGTCGCGTACAAGAATTGCATTTGCCTGAATCTCATCGTCGATGAGAAAGGCAAGAAAATGTCGAAGTCGGTTGGCAATATCGTCAATCCATATGACGTATTTGACACGGTTGGTGCCGACGCATTGCGCTGGTACTTTCTCGCGCGACTATCTCCGGATGTTCCAAAACGTATTTCAGTTGAGATTGTTGCCGATGTCGCGAGCTCGTTTATCAATACGTTCTGGAATACCTATGGTTTCTTCATTCTGTACGCCCGGCTTGACGATGTTGACCTGAGTCGCGATGTTCCGGTTGCAGAACGCCCCGAGATCGATCGCTGGGCGATGGCACTGCTGCATAAGACGATCACCACCTGTACCGAGGCGATGGATGATTTTGATGCTAAAACCGCAGGTGATGCGCTTGAGTCATTCGTTGATCAACTCAGTAACTGGTACGTGCGTCGCAATCGTCGCCGCTTTTGGAAATCGACGGATGCGGATGACCAGCACTCGGCCTATCTGACGCTGTATCAATGTCTGGATGCCGCGCACCGCTTAATGGCGCCGTTCGTACCGTTCATCGCCGAGAACATCTATCAAAACCTGGTTCGATCTGTAGATGACAGCGCACCGATCAGCGTGCACATGGCGAAATGGCCCGAAGCAGACGCGAGTTGGAAGAACGACGCGTTGCTGTTCGATATCGACGTTGTGCAGAAAGTCGTCGGCCTGGCGCGTGCGGCTCGAGGCCAATCCGGTGTGCGAACGCGCCAACCGCTGTCTCGCCTGCTGGTTCGTGCTCCCGATGATCGTGCTGCCAGTGCACTGCAGAAACATCAGGATCAAGTGCTCGAAGAGCTCAACGTTAAATCGATTGAATTTATTGCGCGTGACGCGGGGCTTGTCAGCTATCGAATCAAGCCGAACCTGCCGCGAATCGGCAAGCAGTACGGCAAGCAGATCCCGGCAATTCGCGCTGCTCTTGAGGCCGCGGATGGCGCTGCGATTGCCAGCGCGGCGGCACACGGCAAGGCCTTCACGCTGTCGCTGCCGGACGGAGATATCTCGCTCGAAGGTGAAGATGTTCTGGTCGAGACAAGCTCGGCTGAGGGTTATTCCTGCGCTGAGGATGGCGGTTATCTGACCGCACTCGATACGGCTCTGAACGACGCGCTGATCAACGAGGGCGTGGCCCGTGAGATCGTGCGCTCGGTGCAGGATGCGCGAAAACAGGCTGGCCTGGAGGTTTCAGACCGGATTGTGCTCGGCATTTCCGGCAGCAAAGCGGTCGAAACCGCAATCGGTGAGCACCGTGCCTACATCATGCTCGAGACGCTGGCGACCGAATGGTCGGTTGGGCAGGCGGATTCGTTGTATTCGGACGATAGGGAGCTAGGTGAGGATCACTGGACCATCGAGTTCAGTAAGCAGGGCGTTGTCGAGTAGAGTCATTCTAATAATTTATGACACTTGGACAAGCATCCGAATGTTTGTTATAAAAATCGGACGCAGGTATATGAAAGATCAAGAGTACTTAATGGATTTACCGATTTGAGAGGGTCGGAGACTGCAGGGAGTAGTCAGCTCTACAAGCGTAGACGAAGTCGTTTTATAAAAAAAATGGCCAAACAAACAATAAACGCTGGAGTGGTAATGTCATACCCGATGGACCGTTTTTTCGCTGCCGTGTTGGTGCTGGCAGGTCATGGCCATATAAAACAAAGACTTAAGAAAGCTTTTGAGGAAAACCTCGCCGATCTGAACGACGAAGATTTGCCGACCGGGACGTGCAAGTCATTTGACGCAGTGCGCCGCCAGATGCATCAGGTTGCGCCCTTAAACGGTGAAGGAGCGATTTGTGCCAGCGTGCGCAAAATGTCTCCGGTGGAGGCAAGCGAATGCGCAGAATCCATCGTTGCGATCTACAATGATCTGCTGAAGGACTCCGCCGATACCCAGTCGATTCTACCGCTGGAGCAAAAAGAAACGCCGATCGTTCCCCCGTTTCTCGTCAAATCAATCTGAATCGGCTTACGCTGGTTACGCAAGGGCGCAAGCAAGGTTTGACCGATCTATTGACGGACCGGGTAATACACGTAGGTCACCAGATCAGCTTCGGAGACCTTGGTCGGATCGCTGACATACGATTCCCAGGCAGCGCCGTTTCTCTTGATATCCAGAGCCGCCAGATAGGCGCCGATTTTCTGGTGCGTTCGGCTCAATGCGCGATATGAACCCACATGTTTGACCCGAATCACCTGTCCGGCATAGCTCACACCGAGTTTCACGCTGGACCCATCTCGTGGCGTTGAATCTGTGGCGCCACGAATAGGTATCGCTGCATCAAAGCGCAGCTCTGCGCCATTGTAGGAGCGGGTAATCGACATAGGCGCACCGGCAAGTTGCAGCTGATGCTTATCCATATAGTTCAGCACGTCGAAGTACGCGTCGCCAAGCGCCGCCGAAACCGCACCAGGCTCTCGAGACGCGGTGGTCGGTAAATACGCGATCTCATTCGCTTCAACGGCGATATGCTCGATGTCTATATCGCCAAAATCTGCAGCCGGCAAACTCTCGGCAAGTGCCTTAAGGTTCGCCAGACCCTTGTCATAGTCGCGACGAATGATGCCGGCCAGCATGATGGAGAAGTAGCGACCGATGAGGTTGTAGCCATGGTCGCTATCGAAACCCCAGGTTACGCTCGTTCCGTCTTTGCCGTCTTTGCCGCCTTGCAGCTCAAACCAGGTCTGAGATTCGGAAGCTTCGGCAGAATTGATGACGCTCGCGACGTGCTCGTACGGCCGGCTTTCGGTAATCGTCTGTGTGCCGCTGCCGATGATCGTGCCATCCCAGGTCATCGTCGCATCGACGCCCCGGTCAGGTCCGGAATAGACAATGCGAACGTTGGGGTCCGTATCAATCCAGGGCGACCACAGCGCGACGCGATGAAAGTCGTTTAGCAGCGCAAAGACAGTTGCCGGATGCGCATCGATATGGGCATCGACCGTGACCACCGTGTGCCGTGGCAACGCCAGACCAATAATGATCATTACCGCGATGGCTATGCCGATTCCGTACAGGATTTTATGCACGATGCAGAGATTCCGTTGTGAAACTACTAACAATTGCAGGGTGGCGGATTATTCCACAATAAGATCCGTCGTGAGCACGTCCTTTTGGCGTTAAAGGTGCGGCCGGCGCCACGCGAGGGCACAATACGCGCATGAACTCACGCGAAATCAACAGACTGCCAATCGGCGTGTTCGATTCCGGTGTTGGCGGTCTAACCGTTCTCAAGGCGCTGCGCACTGCGTTGCCGCACGAAGATTTTATCTATCTTGGCGACACGGCCCGATTGCCATATGGAACCAAGAGCGCAGCATCAATATCGCGTTACGCCTGTCAGGCGACCGCGCAGTTGCAGTTGCAGGGCATCAAATTGCTGGTCGTCGCCTGTAATACAGCATCTGCCGTGGCGCTTGAGGCACTGCGGCAACAAATGCGACCGCTGCCGGTCATTGGAGTGGTTGAGCCGGGTGCGACAGCGGCCGTTGAGGCGTGCCCTGGTGGTCAGCATCTGGTCCTGGCAACAGCGGCGACAGTTCGGCTCGGCGCGTATCGCCGCGCCATACTCGAGCGTGACGCCACCGCCACCGTTCACGAACTGCCGTGCGAAGTGCTGGTTGCCCTTGCAGAGGAAGGCTGGACCAGCGGCGCTATCGCGGAGTCCGTTATTCGTCGCTATCTTGAGCAAATCGGCGACTACGTGCCGACTAGCGTGATTCTCGGGTGCACGCATTTTCCGTTGCTGCGAGACGCGATCGCCGCGGTGCTGGATTCAGACGCAGTCATCGTCGACTCAGCGCAAACCACGGCAACAGTCACCGCGCAAATGCTCAAATCGAGTTCCCTCGAAAGTGCTCGCGAGGAGGACGGTAATCTCAAGTTGATGGCAACCGATGGAGCGACCCGCTTCGCCCGTATCGGCGGTTGGTTTCTTGAGCAGAATCTGTCAGCCGGCGACATAAGCCTGGTCGACCTATAAGGCGGCTTCCCGGGCCGGCTCCCGATACGTTTCCAATAGCGCGTTGATGCGTGCGGCTGTGCAATAATCACCGATTCGGTTTTTGAGAGTGGGGGAATTGTAATGTCCCGGAGTTTTGTTGCGCGATTGATCGGTTTGGTTATGGTGGTTTCGGCAATGGTGTTGGCGGCTTGTTCGGCCGATGCGCCGTCAGAGCAAGCTGCGACGGAGGGTGTCGCTCGTACCGAGGCGAGGCCGGAAATTTACGCTGAATTCACGCTGACCGCGGACCTCAGTGGATTCACCGACAACCAGCGTGAAATGATCGGTCTGCTCATCGAAACGTCCCATATTATGGACGACCTGTTTTGGAAGCAGGCCTACGGAGAGGACTATCAGGAATGGCTGGCCTCAATTGGTATTGATGCTGAGCGCAGTTTTGCCGAAATGAATTACGGCCCCTGGGATCGACTCGACGGCGACAAGCCCTTTATTGATGGGGTTGGCGCAAAGCCGCCGGGCGCGAATTTGTATCCAGTCGATATGACCAAAGAAGAATTTGACGCGGCGTACCTGCCAGGCAAGGCTGGGTGGTATTCCGTCGTGCGTCGCAATGATGCCGGCGAGCTCATCCTCGTTCCCTACCATATCGAGTATGCAGAAGAATTGAAGGCCGCCGCTGCGCTGTTGCATCGGGCAGCGGATTTGGCTGAGAACCAGAATTTCGCGAACTACCTGAAGTTGCGAGCCAATGCATTCCTGAGCAGCGAATATCAACTTAGCGACCTGTTCTGGATGGATGTCAAAGACAATCCAATCGATGTGGTCATTGGGCCAATCGAGTCCTACGAAGACAAGGTATACGGATATCGTGCCGCGTTTGAGTCCTATGTCCTGATCAAGGATCTTGAATGGAGCGAGCGACTTAGCCGATTCGCTGCCTTCTTGCCGGAACTGCAGGCCGGATTGCCGGTTCCCGACGAATACAAGCAGGAGTCGCCGGGGTCGGATTCTGATTTGAATGCCTACGACGTCGTTTACTACGCCGGCGACAGTAACGCCGGCGCCAAAACGATCGCAATCAATCTGCCGAATGATGAAGAAGTTCAGTTGGCGAAGGGGACGCGCAGATTGCAATTGAAGAATGCAATGCAGGCGAAGTTCGAGATGATCCTTGGTCCCATAGCCGACGAATTGATTGCTAGTGAGCAACTCAAACACGTCACGTTTGATGCCTTTTTCGCTAATGTCATGTTCCATGAGGTCGCGCATGGGCTTGGCATCAAGAATACGATTGCCGGCGAACAGACAGTCAGAGAAGCGCTGCTCGATCTTGATTCCAGCATCGAAGAAGGCAAGGCTGACATTCTCGGCCTGTACATGATTACCGAGCTAAACAAGGCCGGTGAGCTTGGTGAGCAGGACCTGATGGATAACTACGTCACCTTCATGGCGGGAATTTTCCGTTCCATTCGATTTGGTGCCAGCGATGCGCACGGCAAGGCGAATATGGTTCGCTTCAATTTCTTTGAGGAGCAGGGCGCTTTCGTTCGTAACCCGGAAAGCGGCAAGTATCAGGTTGATTTCGACAATATGCAGGCGGCAATGATTGAGTTGTCACGATTGTTGCTCACGCTGCAGGGTGACGGCGACTACGAAGGGACAGCGAAGCTGCTGGAGACGAAAGGTGTTATCGACGATCAACTGCAAGGCGATCTCGACCGCTTGACGCATGCAAACGTTCCGGTGGATATCAAATTCAATCAAGGTGTTGCCGAGCTCGGCATCAAATAACAAAAGCAGATAAGGGAATACCATGAGAGAGATTTCAATGATGTTGCTGGCTGTCGTTTTGTTGGCGGCGTGTGGCGGCGGTGCAGAGCAGGCGGCCGCGCCGGCAACTGACGCGAAGCAACCCTGGGATATGTTTGCCGCCGCGGTGATAACGGAAAACTATCGGCGAAATCCGGAGTCGGCCGTTGATGCCGGCTTGCACGAGTACGATGGGCAGATGGCCGACTTGAGCCTGGACGCGATTACGGACCAGATAGCATGGCTGGAATCAACAATAGACGAGGCCGGCAGCTACGACGATCTCGAAGGCATAGAGGCATTTGAAAGAGACTATTTGCAGGCGGCGCTTGCTGGCAACCTGTTCAATCTCAAGGAAACCGGGTTCCCACAGAACAATCCGCTGTTCTATGCCCGATTCGGTTTGAGTGTCTACATCGATCGCGAATATGCGCCAATTGAAGAACGCATCCAAGCGTATACCGCCTACGTGGCGCAAGTGCCTGCTGCGCTGAAAACGATGCAAACCAACCTTCAGCCGCCCCTGCCAGCACCGTATGTCGAGGTTGGGCACGGGATTCTATCCGGGCTGTCGGGCTATCTTGAAAACACAGTACCGGAGTTGTTTTCTGCAGTAGAGGATGAGCAGCTGTTGCGTCAGTTCGCAGAGGCGAACACTGCCGCTGCCGAAGCAACCCAACAGGCCGCCGATTGGCTGGAAGGTCAGAAGGCAACGGCGACTAATGATTTCGCATTGGGTGAGGAATTGTTCCTGCAAATGCTGAAGGACTCTGAAGGTGTCGATATTTCGCTGGCCGATCTGAAAGCCGCGGGTCAAATGGATCTGGACAGAAATCTGAATGCACTCAACGAGGCTTGCGCGGAATTTGCTCCCGGTGAGAGCACCAAAGACTGTGTTGCAAAGGTACAAAATCGTAAATCACCTGAAGGTCCCGTTGGTGGGGCGGAGCGACAGCTACCGAGCCTGCGCAAGTTTCTGGAAGACAATCAACTCGTGACTATTCCGGGCACAGAGGACGCGCTGGTCGCAGAGGCGCCGCCACACAGGCGCTTTAATCTCGCCTACATCAATATTCCAGGTCCGTTCGAGTCGGGGTTGCCGTCGACGTATTACATCGCGCCGCCTGATCCTGAGTGGTCAGAGGAAGATCGACTGGCCTATGTGCCCGGTGAGACGGCCCTGCTGGCGGTTTCGGTGCACGAAGTCTGGCCCGGCCATTTTCTGCAATACCTGCATTCGAATCGAACCGAGAATAATATTGGTCGACATTTCGGCACGTATACTTTCGGTGAAGGTTGGGCGCACTACACAGAGGAAATGATGCTGGACGCCGGGCTTGGTGATGGGGATCCTGAGTTCAAAATCGGACAGTTGCTGCAGGCACTGTGGCGCAACGTTCGCTACATGTCCGCTATCGGTTTGCACACTGAAGGCATGACGGTCGAGGCAAGCAAAGCCATGTTCGAGGAGAAAGCTTTTCTCGATATGGGCAACGCTATGCAGCAGGCCAATCGGGGTACTTATGACCCGGGCTACCTCAACTACACGCTGGGCAAGCTGATGATTAACAAGCTGCGCGACGACTGGACCACTGGGCGCGGCGGTCAGGAAGCATGGGGTGCCTATCACGACCAGTTCCTGAGCTATGGGTCTCCACCGATCCCGTTGATTCGCCAGCAGATGCTGGGCGCGGATTACGTTGGGGATGAGGCGCTACTGCCGCACTAGTGCAAAGCAGTTTTCGCGGGCCACGCCCGCGATCAAGAACCTGTAGGAGCGGGCCGATTCTATCGAACTGAACCGTCTTCGACTGGCACCCGCTGTATTCTTGAGACCCCGCGAATGGTCATCACACCGAAATAACCACGTTGTCACTTGGCACAAATCGAACCAACGTTTTCAACCCAACGTTAACGAGGGTCCAAACTTCAATCGCGCGCATGGCGCGCTCCTACAGGGGGTTCCACCCAGGGATCATTACGTGGGTTACGTGCCGATAATTTGCGAAGGGTCATCACGCGATGCTCAACGACGAAACCGGATCGTTTAACAGCACGCTGTAGGAGCGGGCCCATTCTATCGAGCCGACTTTGACTGGCACCAGGTAGATTCCTGAGACCCCGCGATCAAAGGTCGCGCTTCGCCAGCACAGGCAACTGCGACCCAATCAGCGTCGTCAGATACAAAGCATCTGCCGTTTCGGTGACGCCCGTCAGCATTGGAAAACGTGGCCGCGTTTCCTGCAGATCCATCAATACGACGCCGTCGCCCGTGATCGCGAAAACGTGTGATGACAGGGTCGCCTTCGGCCTAAGGAACGCCGGCAAGCGTTGCGTGACCTTGCGCAGAAATGGCTTGTCCGACAATTTGTCGAGCAGTTCATTGCGCGGAGCGATCAGGCCTATCCAGAAACGGTCATTATGGCCGCGCGTGAGGTTATCGGGAAAGCCGGGCAGATTATCAATGATAATGTCGCTCGTGCCCGCGTCGGGCCCCTTCAGCCAATAACGCAAGACTCTGTAATTGCCGGTTTCATTGATGAGCAAATAGCTCTGGTCCGCGCTGATCGCAACACCGTTCGCGTAGCTCAGGCCATCAAGTAGCACGTCCGCGTTACCGCTTGCAGGATCGTAACGGATAATCCGCGCTTGCGTATTGTGCTCCATCAAATCCAGCATGCTGGCTTGCAGCGTACCGCCGAAATCATGCGGGCTAAATCGTGTGCTGCATTCGGACAGATACACGATGCCGTTATCGGCAAGCGCGAGGTTGTTCGGGTAAACCAGCGGTTCGCCGTCCACTTCGTCGAGCAACAAGATCACTTCTCCGTCTGGCATGATGCGTTGCAAGCCAAGATAGGAGTTCGCCACCAGAAACGAACCATCGGCGTCCGCTTCTATCCCGAGCGGCCGGCCACCGGTGTTGGCAAATACACTGACCGTATGCTCGCGCGGGTGAATGCGCAGAATTGTGCCATCGAGTGTCGGTACATACAGGTAACCATCACGCCCGATCGCAACATCTTCGGGTCCGACGTAGTCGTCCAGCTCAATGGCCCTGGCGAACCTGAGTCGATTGTTGGTCTCAAATGGATCGACGTAACCTGCGTTCTTCGGCGCGTCCCATGTTACCGGGTTGATCGGTACGGGCCAGAACAGCAGATAGAGAATTGCGAGGCCCAGCAGCAGTCCAGTTGTCCGCAGTGATTGCCTCATGGGGGCCGCGCTATCGGTCGCCACCAATCATGCGCAGGAACTCAGCACGCGTGCGTGCGTCTTTGCGGAATCCGCCAAGCATCTGACTGGTGACCATCGATACGCCGGACTTGTGCACGCCGCGAGTCGTCATACACTGGTGCGTGGCCTCAATCACTACGCCAACACCTTTTGGCTTTAAGACATCTTCAATGCAGTTGGCGATCTGGGCAGTCATCTTTTCCTGAACCTGGAAACGGCGTGCAAAAGCTTCAACAACTCGCGCGAGTTTGCTGATGCCAACGACTTTGTTTCTGGGCAAATAGCCGACGTGGGCTCTGCCGATGATAGGTGCCATGTGGTGCTCGCAATGCGACTCAAAGGTGATATCGCGGAGTACGATCATCTCATCGTATCCGTCGACCTCTTCGAAGGTGCGCTCAAGGTAGGTGACCGGGTCATCCCGGTAGCCGCTGAACCAATCCTCGTAGGCGCGCGCGACTCGCTTGGGCGTATCAAGCAGCCCTTCGCGACGAGGATCTTCTCCCGCCCACAGCAATAATGTGTGGATCGCTTCCTCAGCCTGCTTACGGCTTGGCTTGCGCGGCTTACGTCCTTTGGTTGCTTTTACACTCAACAGATTATCCCGGTATCGATTAACAAAATTGATACTACCGGTAATGATCAGGCCGGTACACAGTCGGCAAGTACCTGTCCGAAATCAGGCGGGCTGTTCGCTCAGGCCGAGGCCCGTTGGGCAGCTCACGCCGGTGCCACCGATGCCGCAATAACCGCCGATATTCTTGGCGAGATACTGCTGATGATAATCTTCGGCGTAATAGAACTCACCAAGTGGCAGTATCTCCGTGGTTATTTTCGAATAGCCCGCATTGGCGAGTTCATGCCCGTAGGCTGCGGCTGACTCATTCGCAATTCGTTGCTGTTCGTCGTCGCAGGTGTAGATAGCCGAACGGTACTGTGTGCCGCTGTCATTGCCCTGCCGCATTCCCTGGGTCGGATTATGATTTTCCCAAAATACCCGCAGCAACTCCTCGTAACTAACGGTCGCAGGATCGAATACGACCAGCACCACCTCATTGTGGCCGGTCATGCCGGAACAGACTTCGCGGTAATCGGGATTCGGCGTTGTGCCGCCTGAATAACCTGCAGCCGTGCTATACACCCCTGCGGTTTCCCAAAAACGACGCTCAGCGCCCCAGAAACACCCAAGGCCGAAGACCGCTTGTTGCAGGTGAGCATCGAAGGGGCCTTGCAGCGCATTGCCGTTGACGAAGTGTTGCGCCGGGACAGCTACGCGTTCACTGCGGCCGGGCAATGTTTCGTTTGTTGCAGGTAGTGACATCTTTTTTAAATTGCTAAACATAGTTATATAGCCAATAGCTCATAAAGCCTGGTAACGTGCACCGCGTCTCGGTCGGTCGATGATACCGTCAATATCTTCAAACAGCGTTGGAATTGATTGCGTCTTGCCATTTTTTGTCGCTCGGTACACGGCGAAGTGCAGGTGCGGCATGGTTGTATGTCCGGTATTGCCCGACATCCCGATTCGCTGGCCTTGTCGTACATCATCTCCGACTTCGACTAAAGAACCGTTCTCCATCAGATGGTAGTACTCACCGGTAGTGCCGTCGGAGTGCAGTACGACAATGAAATTGGCGAAACTTCCGCAGCCATCCTCCCAACAGCCCTCCGAATTCGATTCCTCAATACGCGCGACAACACCATCCCTGGCTGCATGTACTGATGTTCCTACTGGCATATCGAAGTCGATCGAGAATTCTTCAAGCCCCGTGTGGCTGAATCGAGATCCATAGCCCTGCAATACCCGATAGGACTTGCCGCTCGAGTAGGGAAGCACGTAAATATAGTCATCGTCATGATCGGCATTCTTATCGCCGACAGTCCAGTCAAACGAATAGTGGTAGTCACCTTCACGATGTTCATTGGCCTGGCGAAGTGACATGGCTTGCTCGGTTTGCCTGGGTGCCAGTGTCCGCGTGACGGTTTTCGCACCATCAACGTGCATATAACGTGTTCGGATCTTCAGCGTGTACGTGACCGGGAACTCACGCAAATTTCTTACCAGCAGTTCGACACCACTGCCGCGTTTTATTTCGTCAATGCAGACCCACTGATCTCTGCAGTCGGCGTTCGCTGTCTGTACCGATATCAGACCAAGCAGGCAGCCCGTCAGTAATGGCAAGCCAACTGGCATAGCATTAATTTGTACGTCGCTCGCTTCGTCGGGTACGAATATCGTCAAGATCGGACTGTCGATAAAAGTACTCGTGTACCAGGACCTGGTTTGGCGTCACAGTTGGCACTGCATCTTCATAGCGAGGTCTGTAGACACGAGCTCTTAAGTTACGTTGCACGGCACGCATCATTTGTGTGAAATCAGGTGGGCTGGCGTCGACGAGCTCGACCGCCGACACTCGACCGCGATTATTCACTTCGTAATTTATGGTCAGACTCGCTGTTAATAAGTCCTCAGATTTCCTTACTGACTTCTCATCGGAATCGCCAGTAATGTATTTAGGCAGCGGCGGGTTATCCAGTAGAATGGCGCTTTCCATACTCTCTTTGCGAAAATCCAGAGCTGCTGCATCAATTGACAGGTCCTGCCAGGCGTCAACGTATACTTTCCGTCCACGGTTTTCGTATCCGATGTACATGTAATAGTCGCCAAGCGCGAGTTTCGTGGTCGCGCGAATTTTCCACTGAGATTCAGGGCTTGCCTCAGTAATTCTGAGTGCTCGCTTGAAAAAGATCTCGCCGGTGTTGAGGTTGGCCGAACGTGGGTCGACTGCTCCACTCATGTCGGCAAATAAGTACGATCTTCCATAAGCAATAAGTGGCTTCACCAGCAGCAAGCTATCTTTGCCGGCGTTTCTTTCAATAATCTGGATGATCCGACGGTACGTTGTTCGTTCTTCGATGATCAATCCTGCCCGGTGCTGCCATCTTGCGCGTTGCACCAAGGTCGGGACCATCTCCATTGTGTCCGGATCATGTTGTCTGGCATTCAACATATACATCCGATCCTGCAAATCCTTCGCATCATCGGTTTCGCCAAGCCTTAAGTTGACTTCGGCGAGCGATTGCAGCAATTCAAGTTGATACGGATTATGCGGACCGTCGTTGACGTGAGTGATATGCACCGCGCGCTGGAATGTGCGGTGCGCAAGGTCCGGTCGTCCGCCGTCAAGTTGCGCGGCGCCGAGCCCTTTGAGTGGATTGACCAGATGCGAACTAAGTCGGTTGTCGACATCTTCAATAATTTCGATGGATGCCAAATAGTTCTGCTGCGCGGGTACGTATTCCTCGTTTCGATGTTGCACGATGGCGAGATTGGTCAACGCCTTGGCCATTTCCATCGAACGCGGGCCACTGGTTTGCGCCGCCATACCCACAATTCTTTTTGCGACGGTATCAGCTTCGTCGTATACGCCATCTGCGACAAGTTGCTTGTAGCGTTCAAACTCGATCAATAGCCGCTCTATGTCAGTGAGATCGGAATTGTTTTCTGACAACACGGCTTCGAATGTGGCGTTGCCGTCTTCGACTGGCTCCTCTTCTTCGGTTTGCTCATCTGCGACCGGTACGACCTGATCCAACGGGCTGGGCAGAACATCGTCGGTCATGTCTTCTTCTGACTGCGTCTGGTTCTGCGATGCTGCTGACTCTGCTTCGTCCTGCAATGCCGCTGGCTCACCCTCGTCTTGCACCGTTTCAGCGTCGCTGATGCCTTTTTCCGGCGCGAGGTTAGTCGCGACTTCTTCTTCTGCGGCCGGATTCGCCTGATCGGGCGGGCTCATCAGATCTTCGTCTTGAGCAACGGCCGATACTGCCAGCAAAGTTGTCGCGAGCAGGAGTCTTGCTTGTCGTCCACTTTCCATCATGAGCATGCAGCGTATTCTCGTATCCGTTATTACATTGACCGGCTAAGCTTCCAGAGTAGTACTAAGACTGAGGCAGCGCCAAGAAGTTCTGGTCGAAGTCCTAAATATAGGGCAATGACCACTATACATTTTGACGACTTACTGGGATAGCCGACCACAATCAAGCTAACAGACGGAGCACCAATACGACCATAATTGTCTGCAATGCTGGCTAAGCTGCTAAAAGCAAAGGCCAAATTGCTGTGGGCCAGGGCGCTGGAACTGACCGCAATCCAGTTTCTGTTGATACCGATTCTGCTCAAACCCTAATCGCTGGCACGCGGCACGAAAGCGGGATGCGAGCATCTCAGCGTACGCGCCTTTGCCGCTTTGTCGCACGCCGAAGCGAGGATCGTAATTTTTGCCGCCGCTTGCCTGCCTTACGAGGCTCATCACATGTTCTGCGCGGTCAGGAAAATGTGTATTCAACCACTCAATGAAAAGACCCTGCACTTCGTGCGGCAAGCGCAGGAATATGTAGCTTGCCTGGGTAGCGCCAGAATCGGCTACGGACTGCAAGATGGTCTCGATTTCAGCATCATTTATGACGGGAATAATCGGCGCGACCAACACGCTGACGGGGATTCCGGCGGCCGAAAGTTGCTCGATCGCCTTGAGCCGTGCGCTTGCCGAAGGCACGCGTGGTTCCATGATTCGCTTTAGTCCCGCATCCATCGTCGGCAGACTTATCGCGACAGAACACAGCTTTCGTCCTGCCAGTGATGCCAGCAAATCAATATCACGGAGAATCAAAGTGCCTTTGGTGATGATATTGACCGGATGGTTGTGCGCGACAAACTTTTCCAGCAACTGGCGCGTTGTGCGGGTGTTTTTTTCAGCAGGCTGGTAGGGGTCTGTATTGGCACCGATGGTAATCGGTTTGCACTCGTAGCCTGGTTTTTCCCACTCGTCGACCAAGCGACTCGCGGCATTTGGCTTGTAGAAAATCTGTGTTTCGAAATCCAGACCGGGCGACAAATCAAGGTAGCTGTGGCTGGGACGGGCGTAGCAATAAATACAGCCGTGTTCGCAACCCTGGTACGGGTTGATAGAGCGATCGAATGGGACGTCCGGTGAGTTGTTGTGGCTAATGATTCTCCCGGCGCGCATCGCCCTGAGAACGGTTTCGGGCGGTTCTTCTGCACGCCTGTGCATTTCCTGGTCATCAAGCTCTACCGCGCGTGTGACGAAGCGCCCGTCACGGCTTGAAACGGCACCGCGGCCTTTGTGTGCGTGGGTCGGCATTCGCGACTCCATGGAATTTGTTGCAGGACTGTATGGATATACAGTACCAAATTGGCATCAAAAAACAAGCTGCAGGAATGCCCGCGAACGGCACAAGTGGTGCTTTCGGTGCTAGTTCAGCACCTTGTAGCCGCGCCCGCTCATGCAGCGCTTGAAGACCTTCTGCCGCTCTTTATCGGCATCGAGGCCCGAAATCGTGCCGCCCCACAAGGCGCCACGGGCTGCGCCTTTCCCGACGTCGCCCCAAATGGCGCCGTCAATTGCGCCGACAGCACCGCCTGTCGCTGATCCTTTAACAACGCCTGCGGCGATCAGAATCTCCTCGGTATAAACCTCGCACTCGTCCCAATCCGTTGCATAGGCCTCCATATCCACACCCTTGGTATCAATGATTGGGTCCGGATGAGCGGCACAGCCTGCCAGAAACGCCGCGACGCAGAGCAAGAAAAAGTTAGTTGTCGCGTTGTTGATCATTCGTTCAACTCCGAAGGGCGGGGCGCCCTGATTATGCATTAGAAAGCCAGCATGCAGACCAATTAAGATCGAGCTACTGCTTGGTTTGCGTTGGGCACAACGCTATTCTGAGTATGCCACCTAAATTTAACGTGTCACCATTGTGATGGTTGACGTCGCGGAACAATCTTCTATGGCTTCTGATACACACAATTCTACTGCCCGGGCAATTATGTATGCCTTTTTGGCAAATTTCGGAATCGCGATTGCGAAAACCTGGGCCGCATGGTTGACCGGGTCCGGCAGCATGCTGGCGGAGGCGATTCACTCCTATGCCGACACCTGCAATCAGGTCTTGTTGTTTCTCGGTCTGAAGCAGTCGCAACGTCCGGCCGATGCAGAACATCCACTCGGGTACGGCAAACTCAGTTACTTCTGGAGTTTTGTCGTCGCATTGCTCTTGTTCAGCATGGGCGGAGTTTTCTCGATCTATGAGGGCATCCACAAGCTGCAACACCCGGAACCGCTGTCCATGATCTGGGTGGCGATCGGCGTGTTGGTGCTCGCGCTGTTTCTCGAAGGCTCTTCGTTGTATGGCGCCTGGCGGGAAATTGGCAAGATACGGGGCGATCGTCCATTCAGGGAATGGCTGAAGCACACGCGAAATTCCGAGCTTGTTGTTGTTCTCGGCGAGGACGTTGGCGCGCAACTGGGCCTTTTGATTGCGCTGGGTTTTCTCGTTCTGGCGGCGATTACAGGTAACCCGGTGTATGACGCGATGGGATCGATCGCCATCGGTGTGGTGTTGCTGGTTATCTCTCTTTTCGTAGCGTCGCGGGTCAGATCGCTACTCGTAGGTCGCTCGGCCGACCCCGAAATTCAGAAGATTATCGCTGAAGTCATCAAGGATCAGGCCGATGTCGTGATGGTATTCAATACGATCACGATTCAGTTTGGTCCGGATACGATGTTGGCTGTCAAAGTCAAAATGCGTCCGCAAATCAGCATCGAAGCGGCCGTTCATAGTATCAATGCGATGGAACGCGAACTCAAAGAGCGCGTGTCGAAACTCAAGTGGGTATTCATCGAACCTGACGTCACCGACTGATACGTCGAGATGACAAATACCTAGTCGTTTGACGTCGGATAAAGATGCACGTCCTGTTGCGGGAACGGGAACGAAATACCGACCTCGTCGAAACGCTTCTTGATGGCCTCTGTCAGATCAAACTTAACGCCCCAGTAGTCAGCGGTGGCAACCCACGGGCGCAGCACGAAATTGACGCTGCTGTCTGCCAATTCCGAAACAGCGATCGTGCAGGCCGGATCCTTCAGAATCCGCTCGTCAGCTGCGACGAGTTCCTCGAGCGTCTTGCGGACGGTATCGAGATTGTCTTCATAGCTGACGCCAACAACCATATCGACGCGTCGTTTGTCGTTCGCCGAATAGTTGGTGATGATGCTGTCCATTATCTGGCTGTTCGGCACGATGACCCGCTTGTTGTCTCCGGTCTTCAGAACGGTGGTGAGTATCTGAACTTCCTCAACTGATCCTGCAATTCCGGCGCCTTCAATGAAATCACCGACCTTGTAAGGCCGAAACAGTACGATGAGTACGCCAGAAGCAAAGTTCGATAGCGAACCCTGCAGCGCCAAACCGACAGCGAGGCCAGCGGCACCGACCAAGGCGATGAGCGATGTCGTCTGTATGCCGACCTGGCTGATCGCAGCGATGACGACAAACGCCATCAATATTGAACTCATCAGATTGCATATAAAGGTCTCAAGCGTCTTGTCGACCCCTTGCTTTTTCATTCCTTTGCGCAACATTTTTGTGACCAGTCGCACAACAAGACGACCGATGTAAAAGATTGCCAGTGCGACCGCGATATTCTTGGCGAACTCCAGACCGTTGCTTTGCACGATCGCAAGCTGTTCATTCCAGTTGATCCCGAAGTCGGGGAGGCTCATATTTGTCATTCGATTATTCCTTCAGAATTTTCTAATTTTGGTTTCGTTCTCGGTCGGTCGCGTGTGGCTGCAAGCCAGTTGCCGACGAGGGTAAGCACGATGCCGCCCGCTGACATCAATGTCCAGCGAAAATCTTCGAAGAATGAGGACAGGACCAGCGCTACGATCGGGAACAGCACTGAACTGTAGGCGGCTCGAGCCGCGCCAATGCGGCGAATCAAAGCGAGATAACAGCCAAACGCGATGGCCGATCCGAACACCGCGAGATAGACGAGCGAGGCGATGTAGCCCGGGCGGGTATCGAAATTAAATGCATGCCCCATCCAGGCGGATATGCAAGCAGCCAGGAACGCCGCCCAGGCCATGCCATGTGCATTGACCGCAACAACGGGCAGCGAATGACGAGTGTTGACAACCGCAGCCATGTTTCCCAGAGAGGCGATGACTACGGCGACCAAAACCATGGCAATGCCGAAGACGGTATCGTCTGCAAGGCTGAGAACAGAGACTTCAGGCCAGAAGATCATCGAAATACCGGTGATGCCAAATAATGAGGCAAGCAGTAAACGCAAGTCGATAGGAACGCCGAAAAACAGTCGCTCAAAAACCGCATTGGTCAACACAATGCTGCTGAACAGGACAGCTACCAGGCCGGTGGTCAAAAATGTTGTGCCGTAATACACGAACATATAGTTGATGCAGAAGAGCAGGGTGCCTTGCAGCAGAACCATCGGGTATGCATTGAGTGGCAATTTGATTTGCCGGCGAGTAATCAGTGCGTACAAATACAACACGATTGCGGCAATACCGAAGCGGTAAGCAACGGAAACCTCTGCGGGAACAACTCCAAACTGAAACGAAATCGCGAGCCAGGTTGAACCCCAGATGAGCACGACGAGAACATAGAGTACGGCGACGTGCATGGGCTAACCGGTTCGTGGTAAGAGTCGCAGATTAACCGAGTCGCACAGCCAATGCACGACGCCCTGCCGAGCCGTGCAGTTACTGGCCAGCTACTCCGTTGACTCCGGTCCGAAAGCGAAATATGCCGTAAGGCCCGCTGGACCTGATGTGATCTTTGGTCATAAGTACGACGTCGGCGAGGTCGCTGTCGGCGACATAGAGCCAGTCATCGGGACCGAATGACAACGCATCCGGCCAGCGAACTTTCGGCGAACGCATGAGGGTTTTGAGCTCACGGTCAGCGCCAACCATATAGATGGAGTTGTGCTCAACGTCAGTAACGTACACGTTGCCTTCGACATCAATGCTCAAGCCATCACTCAGCGGTTTATCGGCATAGCGTTCAATATGTGTCGCGAGCTGGGTATCAGGAATCGATGCGTCTCTGAGACTCGCGAGATCGACTCGATACAGGCTGGTGCCGCTTAGCGCAGCGAAATATAACCACTCGGGTCCGAGAGCGATTCCATCGACACCACCGCGCAGCACCACAATGCCACCGAGAAATGACATTTCACGTCCCTGATTGGTGATGACGTAGTTCTCGGCAGATAGCGACGGGTGCGACTCGAGCACCCGACGTGCCGTGGCCGTTTTGATGTCGTAGATGATCAGTGCGGGTGTCTTACTCCAGAAGCTGGCATCGGCGATGACGATAGTCCTGCCATCTGCGCTAACTTGCAGATCCTGAAGAAACGAACCTGCCGGCGCAACTTGCTCGTTGAGTTTTTCATCGTGAATGAGATCGCCACTGCTGAGATCAAACCCAAGCAGGCGCGCCCCGCGCATTCCATGATTGCCGTGATCAATCGTCCATAGACGATTCTGCTGATCAACGACAATGCCAAGAGCGGTGTCAAATAATTCTCGTTGTGAGGCACCGCTCGGATACGGCTCCGCTGCTCCGTTCACGTACTCAAGCAACTTGTTGCCCTGCGGTCTGGATTCGGGATGCACAGTAAAGAAAACTCGACCATCGCTGCTGACCGCGACATTGCCGATGGGTTCGGGATAAGAGAGGACCTGCTCCAGATTTCCGCTATTGAGCAAGGGCCGCGTCGAAAGATCAACATACGGTTCCCCGCCGCCGTATCGAATCCGCGCGGTAATCGCCAGAATGATCAGCAAGCTCAACAAAAACAGCAGAATCTTCTTCATATCTTGTCGCCGCACTCCCCAGGTGCTTTGTCCGGCCGAAAGTCTACATGATTGTGGCCAAATTTGGTCTGCTCAGTGTTCGATTCCGCGCCTGCTCTCGCTACGCTGAAAATCACGACGCGAATGCGAGTGCCCAGGCAGCTGCGATCAGGGACAGTCCCGTCGCACCTGCCAGTATTTGCCAGCGAGGTTCGAAGTATCGGCCGCGGAGCAGAGTCAACAACATGCCAACAGCGAAGCCGCACAGAAACCCCATCAAATGAGCGCCAATATCGGTATTCGCATCGCCGGTGCCGGTGTACATGAGCAGGGCGAGGCCGCCGACGATAGGTCCGACGCGATAGGACCATCGCTCTTGAGACATGAACTTGCCTCGCCATACGAACCCGGCAACGAGCCCAAGCGCGGCAAAAACGGCCGTCGATGCACCGATGGATCGATGCGTCGACTCCAGTAATAGTGTGTTCAGAAGATTGGCCGATGCGGCCGCCGTGATAATGCTCAACCATGCGACTCCCGAACCCAGCAGACGACCGGCAAAAATCCCGAACAAAGCGCCGAAGATCAGGTTGCCGACCAAGTGCCGCAAGCCCGAATGCAGGGTGAGAGCGGTAATGGTGCGCCACCACTCGCCAGCGCGAATTAATACGCCGTCTACGCGGCCTGCAGCAACCCAGTCCTGGTTAAAAAACGAGGCATCGGCGAGCCCGGTGACGGCAAGCACAACACACACGTAGACAATCACTCCGGGGGTTGCGTTCCGATGCGGCGCTTTGCCAGGTGGTCGTTTGACCACCGGCGGGGTTTCTTCGTCGTATAGCCACAGTTCTTCGCTGGCTCGCGCGGAAAATTCTGCGGGGACGAGTAGCATGCAAATGCCACCGTCCTCAACAATATGGTGCGGGATCTGCAGTGATGTGAGCACCAGTGCCCGATCGGTGCACGCAGCTCGATTGTTGCCCTCAAATACGATGCGCAGGTCGCTGGTCATTCGTGTCTTTGTCACTCGAAGATCTGAATCAAGCCCTCATCAATGCGGGCTGTCGCCTAGGAATTCAATCATACGCATCGGAACTATCTGGCGGCGATTAATTGGCCGAGAAAAAATGAACAATAACAGCTAGTTATCAGCTCCGGGTTTTTCTTCAGCGGCCATTCAGCAATTCTCAGCAACAATACCCGGGAGTTATCAGTATTGATTTGTTCAGGTGAGCGAATGGAGTTTTGGAAAAAAATCTACTTTAGTCTGGCGTGTGTGGCTGCGATCTTTCTGGTCATCACCCTGTTCTGACCGTCTTCGAGCGAGAAATCGCGCACTGGCTTGCTGCCGGATTGCGGTAAGCTACAGCCATGATTGCGACGAACAAAAGGTTGCAACTAGCCGGGTTTTTTCTGAGCTGCACGACGCTTGGCAATCTGGCCGTTGCAGAGGTTGCCGATGCGTCTTCCGGCGGATTCTCCCTGCGTCAGGAAGTGACTATTGATGCCCCGCGTTCGGAGGTATGGCGGGCGGCTGTCGATCAGGTCGGTTACTGGTGGAGTGACGATCACACGATTTCGGGTGATGCCAGCAACATGTACATCGAGACGTTTCTGCAAGGCTGCTTTTGCGAGGCAAGCGATAAAAACGTCGGCGTTGTGCACCTGACAGTGACTTCCATTACACCCGATGCAATGTTGCGTTTATCGGGTGGACTTGGGCCGCTGGGGCTGATGGGTGTCGCTGGCAATATGACCTGGGAGTTTTTTGAGACCGAATCCGGAACGACGGTGCGGTTCATCTATGCCGTTGGCGGCTACAGTCCCGACGGTCTTGAAGCACTTGCTGAGCCGGTCGATGAGGTTGTAGGCGAAGCGCTGCAACGACTCAAGTCATACGTTGAAACGGGCGACGCCGAGAATGCAAATCTCAACTGAGCTCGCGCCGGGTGTGCAGAGGCTACTCGCTCCGAATCCATCCGTAATGACTGGCCCTGGAACCAATACCTATTTGTTCGGCAAAGACGCTGTTGCTGTACTCGACCCTGGGCCGCGCATCGAAGCCCATCTTGAGCATATTCTGCAGCAGGTCGGGTCGAAAATTCGCTGGATTCTGGTTACCCATACTCATCCTGATCATTCGCCGGGTGCGGCTTACCTTGCTCAGGAGACGGGCGCTGAATTACTCGGCATGGCGGCGCCCGGTGGCGCGCACCAGGACAAGTCGTTCAAACCCGACCGACCTATGGCCGACGGCGATGTCCTGTGCACGGATGAGTTTCAGCTGGAGGCAATACATACGCCGGGACATGCGTCGAACCATATTTGTTACCGGCACACGGCGACCAACTGGCTGTTTACCGGGGACCATGTGATCGACGGTTCGACCGTCGTAATCAATCCGCCTGACGGCAGTATGAGTGCCTACCTGCGATCTTTGCGTCGTGTGCAGTCGCTCGATTGTGCCGCATTGGCACCCGGACACGGCGAGCTGATTGAGGATCCGGAGCGAGCGATCAACTGGATTATTGAACATCGCCTCGCGAGAGAATCGAAAGTGCGTACTGCGCTTGGCAAAAATCCGGGTCTGACCAGCAGAGAGCTGGTGCCGCACGTGTACAAGGATGTTGAGCAGAGGCTCTACGGCTGGGCTGAGCGCTCACTGCTCGCCCACCTGCTCAAGCTGGAAGAAGACGGTATTGCGAGCCAGGCTGATGGCCAGTGGACGTGCGACGTCTGACTCAGCGCATGTTTTCAGTAATAATGGTCACTATTAGTACATACCGGCTTGAACTGCGGCCCGACTTCGCATAGCGTACGCCAGCCAGATTTTTAGGGATCCACACATGACCTTTGTAGTCACCGAAGCTTGTATCAAATGTAAATTGACCGATTGCGTTGAAGTTTGCCCCGTAGATTGTTTTCACGAGGGACCCAACATGCTCGTCATTGATCCGGACGAGTGCATCGATTGCACTTTGTGCGAACCTGAGTGCCCGGTCGAAGCGATTTTCTCCGAGGACGAGCTGCCCGCGGGTCAGGAGAAGTTCCTGGAACTCAATACAGAGTTATCCCAGCAATGGCCCGTAATTACGGAAATGAAGGACGCGCCGGCGGACGCCGATGACTGGCGCGAAGTCAAAGAAAAACTCCAGTTCCTGGAGAAATAAAACAACCGTAGGAGCGGGCCATGCCCGCGAAGCGAAGCGGCGAACGCCGCAAAGCCGGCCGCCAAAGGCGGCC
>RCNF010000277.1_pt1 | contig 25293 bp, 15 predicted proteins | sample 2041311 | NCBI WGS metagenome assembly RCNF01 (sample SAMN09708228, study PRJNA481090) | Marine sediment metagenome, whole genome shotgun sequencing project. | biome: marine sediment; feature: ocean; material: sediment; isolation source: Sewage treatment plant 2 marine sediment (STP2) ... | reverse complement strand
CGGTGCTCGACGCCGCCGGGATGATGGTGACGGCATCCGGGAGGCACTTCGACCGCGGCGCCGGCACTCCCGACCCGGGCGCGGCCGGTCGGCCGGCGTGGGTCTTCGGCGGCACAGGAGCGGCCGCGCTCTACCGCCGGGTCGCCCTCGACGACGTCGCCTATCCCGAAAGCGAGTTCTTTGCCGAGACCTTCTTCGCCTACCGCGAGGACGCCGAGCTGGCGTGGCGGCTGCAGCTCCGGGGGTGGCGTTGTCTCTATGTTCCCGCAGCATCGGCCTCCCACCGCCGCGGTTTCAGACCCGAGGAGGGACGTCGCGGCCACCGCGAGATCAACCTCTATTCGGTGCGCAACCGATTTCTCCTCCGTGCCCACTGCGCCGATGCGGGATGGCACCTTCGGTGTCTGCCGTGGTGGCTTGGCCGGGATCTCCTGGTTGTCGGCGCCTGTCTGACCGTCGAACGCCAATCGCTGCGGGGCCTCATCGAAGCGTGGCGATTGCGCGGTGACGCACTGAAGAAACGACGGTGGGTCCTCGGGAGACGCACCGTTTCTGGGCGACAGATGGCCCGTTGGTTTCGTAAGAAGGGGTGGATAGAAGAGGTGGAGGCCTCGTGAAGCTGGCAATTATCGGCACTCGCGGAGTCCCTGCCAACTACGGTGGGTTCGAGACCTTTGCCGAGGAACTGGGGTGGCGGCTGGCCGACCGCGGCCACGACGTCACCGTCTACGGACGGCGAGGCTTTATTGATTCCGATCTCGGTACCTACAGGGGAATGCAACTGGTGGTCCTTCCGTCCCTGCGCAGCAAACATCTCGAGACTGTCTCGAACACCTTCGTCGCGGCGCTCCACGCATCGCGCCGCGGCTTCGACGCCGCTCTGGTGTGTAACGCCGCCAACGCTCCCTATGTCCGAATTCTGCAGATGGCCGGCATTCCTGTGGCGCTCAACGTCGACGGTCTCGAGCGCAAGCGTCGCAAGTGGGGCATCGCCGGCCGCACCTACTACCGGATCTGCGAGCGGCTCTCCGCCCGTCTGCCGGATGCCCTGGTGACCGACGCCGAGGTGATCCGCCGCTACTATCGGCGCGCCTACGGCGCAGCGTCGCAGATGATTCCCTACGGGGGAGACCTCGAACCACCCACCGGCACCGACGTGATCGATGGGCTGGGGCTGAAGAAAAACCAGTATCTGCTGTATGTGTCGCGTTTCGAACCGGAAAACAACCCCGACCGGGTCGTCGAGGCCTATCGTCTGGTTGGTGGTCAAAGGCAGCTCGCCATGGTCGGCGGTGCGCCCTACGCCGCGGGTCTGACGCGCCGGGTGCAGGATCTTGCGGACGACCGCGTGGTTTTGCCGGGCCCGGTGTATGGCGATGGCTACCGCCAACTGCTGTTCAACTGCAGGATCTACATCCACGCCACCGAGGTCGGCGGGACGCACCCGGCGCTGGTCGAGGCCATGGGGGCCGGCCGGCCCGTCGTGTACTATGACACGCCGGAAAACCGGGAGGTCGCCGGCGACGCGGGAGTGCGATTCCGGTTCGAGGGCGACTCGTCCCTCGATCGAGTGCTGGACAGCCTCCTCGACGGTGACGCGGAACTCGAGGCCATGGGCCAGCGGTCACGACAGCGGGTCGCGGGCAGCTATCTCTGGTCCGATGTCGCCGACGCCTACGAAGAGCTTTTGGAGGGTTTGTGCTGAAGGAGCGGGCCAGGATCGTCGCCTACTGGGTGTGGACCATGGATCTGGTCCTCACCGCACTGGCGTTCCTCCTCGCCTGGTGGCTGCGTTCCCACGTCGCGCCGCTCATCGCGCCGTCTCTCTTCCCGACCGAGCTCTATCCGCTGTCGCGCTACCTGGGCCTCTTGCCCCTGGTGCTCGCGATCTGGACGCTTTTGCTGGTCAACCGGGAGGCTTACACCTCCCGCCGCACGGTCGCGCTGGCATCCGAGATGTGGCAGGTGGTGCGGGTAGTCGGTGCCGGCACCTTGACCCTAGCGGCGGCCGGGTGGTTGCTGCGGCTGGATTTCGTATCGCGGCCGTTTCTGATCCTGTTTGCGTCGCTCGATCTCGTGTTCCTCTTGCTCGAAAAACTGATCTTGCGGTTGGCAGCGCGCCGTGTCCGGCAGCACGGTTACAACTACCGCAGCCTGCTCATCGTCGGGATCAACCCTCGGGCCGAGGAGGTGGCCGGGATCATCGCCGATCACCCCCACTGGGGCCTGCAGCTGATCGGCTTTGTGGCGCCCAACGGCCAGCACGACGATGAGGTGGCCGGGCTGCCGGTGCTCGGCCGTGCCGACGACCTGCCGCGTATCCTTCAGGATCAGGTCGTCGACGAGGTCATCTTCGTCCTGGCGCGTCGCCAGCTCGAGGAATTCGAGGAGAGCTTCCTCCTCTGCTCAGAGCTCGGTATCCGCTCCCGCGTGGCCCTCTATTTCCCGCACATGAAGGCACGGGTGGTGCTCGAGGAGCTCGAAGGCATCCCCCTGCTCACCTTCACCAACACCCCGGGCGCCCCCTTCTCGCTGTTTCTCAAACGGGTGCAGGATATCTCGGTGTCGGCGCTGGGGATGGCGGTCCTGGCGCCGCTGCTGCCGGTCATCGCCATCGCCGTCAAGCTCTCCTCCCCGGGGCCTGTCTTCTACTCCCAGGAGCGGTGCGGACTCAACGGCCGCCGCTTCACTCTCCGCAAGTTCCGCACCATGTACGAGGGCGCCGACGGCCGGCTCGACGAAGTGGCCCACCTCAACGAGATCGAGGGCCCCGCCTTCAAGGCGCGCCGCGACCCCCGAGTCACGCCGGTGGGCCGCGTCTTGCGTCGGCTCTCGCTCGACGAGACGCCACAGCTCTACAACGTCCTCAAGGGCGACATGTCGCTGGTCGGCCCTCGCCCGCCCCTGCCCGAAGAGGTGGAGCAGTACGAACGTTGGCAGCGGCGCCGCCTGTCCATGAAACCCGGTCTGACCGGTCTCTGGCAGGTTTCAGGGCGCACCGATCTCGACGATTTCAACCGCTGGATCGCGCTCGATCTCGCCTATATCGACCAGTGGTCGCCGTGGCTCGATCTCAAGATCCTGTTCAAGACGATCCCGGCCGTGCTGTCGACCCGCGGCGCGTCGTGAAGGAGTTCTAAGTTTTTAGTTTTGAGTTTTGAGTTGTCAGACTGAAGGTGGGCCAAGGCCCACCCTACGTCGGACCCACGAACCGAGCGGGCTGTAGGGTGGGCTTGAGCCCACCATCAGATTCGTCGCTCGTTCAGGGTGAGTGGGGGTCGGGCTGTTCTACTCGCCCTCGAGGGCCTCGAGGCGCTGTGGGCTCACGAAGAGGCCCGCTTCCCACGGTCCATAGGCCGTGGTCTTGATCCTGGTGATCCGATTTCCCCCGCTTTCAAAGCCATCGATGTTGATGCCCACCGCGAGGATCTGCGACGGGATCCTGGCACCCTCGATATCGTCGTATTTGAGTATTCGGTAGCGTATGCCCAGCGGCTCGACGTTGCGGAGCTCGACCGGCGGCAGGAAATCGACCGCGAGGATCGAGAAGTTCTCCTTGTCCACCACAACCCGCCAGGTCGTCGTCAGCACCGGCGACACAAAGAAGCCCTTGGCAAAGGGGACGATCAGCGTCCACGCCTGACGACCGTCCCATTCGATTTCTCCGACTTCCTTGACCCACACCCCGTCCATCTTGAGGCTGTATGGCATGAGCAAGGGGAACAGGGTCTGGTTGAGCGTCCCCCTGGCCATATATGGAGTCTGCGGGCGCTCGTCAAAAACCCCCCTGTCAGTCGCCCAGCCGTCGTCGCCGGTGCGGCCGAGGACGGTCCCTCCCGGGTATTCCAAACGGGCGCTCTTGAGGTCGGTCAGGTCCACATACGTTACATAGTCGTTGGTGCTCGCCTTGCCATCGGTCTGGGTCTTCTCCTCGGACACCTCAAACCGGAGCACCTCGAGGTTGGCAAGACCCTCGCCGCCGACGGCGGCAATCGCCTTGTCAACAATCTCTCCGGGCTCGGGCATCTGACCGGCCGTCGCGAACGACGGCGCCACGACGGCAAGACTCATCATAATTTTCAGAAAACGCATCATTCTACTCCTCATCACCAGTGCCAAGGTGGCACCTCAATCGATGGCTCGGCAAGTATAGTGCAACGCCCGTGCCAGACTCGCGGTCTCATAAAAAACAGGGGCTGCCAGGCAGCCCCTGTGGTGTTGAAGATATCGACGCTATCCTACTGGGCGACACCCATCAATCTGCGTTGTGCGGGGATATAGATCGAGTCCTGGGTGCGGTTGTCGATCTCGGTGGCATAGGCCGCGACGCCGCCGCCCTCGAACACTTCGATCTTGAGCGAGGCCACGCCCGTCACGTCCGAGACGCCGAACTTCTTGGCCACGTCGAACTGGCGGAGAACCCCCGGAGCGATCATCATCTCGAGAGGCTCGCCGACCGGTGTGCCGGTGACATCGATCAGCGTCAGCCGAACACCCGTCCACCCATCACGATCGGTGTTGAGGAGGCCGAGGTTGGTCCTGAAACCCACACTCTGATCGGCCGAGTTCGAGATGCCGACCACGTGTCCGATGTTACCCACGTGCAACAGGTCGTCCTCGCCAAAAGCCCGCAGATTGAGCCCGTAGGTTCCACCTGCGAGATCGAGGTTGTAGGTCCGTGCCGCGACCTGCGGGGCGGGCCCGCCGTCGGCGCCAGTCAACACGATATAACCGCGGGTCTCTTCGAGACCGAGTTCCTCGCCGACGATGTCCAAATACTGCTTGACGCGGTGGGTGCCGAGGGTCGGCCATTCGAAACCGAAGACATCGTTCGGGCTGTCCCCGACCACAAACTCGACCTCACCCGCCACCCAGTCGCCGGTCGGGTTGTAGAGCCACATATCGGTTCGCCACTGTGAGTTGTTGACGCCTGAAAGACTGGCCACACCGACCAGCCAGATCCGGTTCTCACCGTTGAAATTCGAGAGGAACAGAACCGAATCGCCGGTCATATTGTCGACGACCGTGCCAAAGGCCTGGACGTCGACCCCGGTGACGTTCGCACGCACCGAGAATGGCGCGATGTCTCCTTCCACCCCGAGCCAGGGCGCGATTTCGTTGAGTTGCTTGGTCGAGTGTCCGCGAACCAACGCGCTGCGGCTGTCACCGATCTGGTTGCCGTTGCGATCAAAGAGGGCGAGGGGCACCCACACGTCCGTATCCGAATAGTTGACGAGCCGGAGGTTGGTTCGGAACTCGGAGTCGTGAACAAGACCCGTGAGATCAAGGAAGTCTGAATTGTTCGCCTTCACCGGAAGCGCCGGCACGAACAGACCCAACGAGCCCGCCGGTGTGTCGTTGAAGGTCCTCGATACCGACAGCACCTTGCAGCCGCTGTCGCTCAACGACTCGATCCGCACCGAGCCGGAGAGCTCTTCGCCCGCGAGCCCGGGGATCGCCTCGACGATGTCGGCAAACACGCGGGTTTCGTCCGCCGCGAGCTGGAACTCACGGAACACCAGCGGGAGGTCGGTGTTGTTGGTGCCCTCAGGTTCGTAGTCGATTCGAACATCGAGCGGCTCATCGCACGGGTTGTAGAAACGGAAATCGGATTCCCACTGGGTCTCGTTAGCACCGGCGAGGCTGACTGCCGCTCCGACCACAAAATCCTCGATCGGAGAGTCGACGACCGTCAGGGTCTTCGAATACTCCGTCGAGCCCACACAGTTCGAGGCCACGAGCGTGATCCGGTACATCCCCGGATCGGCAAAGGCGTGGCTGAAGACTGGGTCGGTGCCGGTGGCAACGACGTCGCCAAAGGTGCCGTCTCCATGATCCCGCCGCGCTGACCACAACCACGCCGTAGCATCGCGGTCTGACTCGACGACCGGCGGGTCCTGACGGACCGAATGCGAGCGGCCTTCGACCCGAACCGAACCATTCCTCGAGATTGTCTGCGAATTCGGGCCCACCGAATAGGCCACGCTCCCCGATCCGGTTCCGGAACCCGAAGTGATGTTGATCCACAACGAGGTGGTCGTCGCGTCCCACTCGCACTCGGCGGTCGTTGTGACCGTGATTTCGCCGCTCCCACCATCTGCGTCAAACTGATTCGACAACGGCGCGAGACTATAGGAACATCCGCCACCGCCGCCACCGTCACAGCTGCCGGCGTTCGCGATGTCAATGGAGGTCGGCCCGGCACTGACGGTGCCGCCGCCTTCAAGCTCGACCGTCACGCTCACCGACTTGTTGCCCGACGAGGCATACGTGAAGGTCATGCCGGTACAGTTGTTGAAGAGACTGGAGAAACACTCTTTGACAGCTGATTCTCCGCCACATCCGGTTTCACCAAAGGACCAGGTGGCCTTGCTGACGGAACCCACGAGACCGGTGAGGGTGAAGGTGATCTGCTCGCCGATCTCCGGGTCGAGGGGTGTCTGGTTGAATCCGAGCGCCTTGGTCGCAGCCATTGATTTAGATGAGGCATCAGTGAAGGTCACGAGCGCGCCCGTGTAAGCCTCCGCCGGCCCGTCGAACGAGGCGAGGGGAGCGCCATCCGCCAGGCAACATTCTCCCTGGTTCTGCACGGTTGGAAACTTTGTTTTGGTCCGTCCATCGGTGAGAACCATCGTCACGTTTTTTGCACCAGAAGTCCCAAAACTCCGCTCGACCTCGTTGCAGGCTCCCGTAGGCAGCCAGAAACAGTCCTTGATCTGGCTCTGGCCGTCGCAGCTGGCCTCGCCAAAGTCCCAGTGGTCGATATCAAGGATCGGATCTGCCTTGAAAATGACCTCTTCACCAATATTTGGGAAGGGCTTGGACATCGTGAAGTCGGCCGGGACGTTTGGCGCATTCTGGGTCACGGTGTGAGTCTTGCCGCCGGCAGTGATGTAGCCGATGCGCTTTGGACCGGTGTTTGTCGCCACCGTGTAGGAGACGGTACGATTGCCGGTGCCGCTCGAGCCCGAGGTGATGGTGATCCAGGTCGCGTTGTCGCTCGCAGTCCACGAGCAGTTCGAACTGGTGAAGACGGTGAAAGACGACGCCCCACCACCGGGCCCAAACACTGCGCCGCTGGCACTGAGAGTATATGTGCAGATCGGAGTGGTACCGCCACATGACCCGGTCGAGGCGACTGGGACGGTGCGCTCAGCTGCCGGGCGGCTGTCGGTAAAGGTCACGCCATTGATCTCGACGCTGACGCTGACCACCTTGTCGCCGCCGGACGCGTACATGAAGGCCTGTGCCTTGCAATCCTGGAAGAGCGACGGCGTGCACACCTGGGTCGAGCTGTCGTTGTCGCAACCGGTCCCGCCCATGTTCCAGGTCGCCTTGTCGACGTCCACAAGAACGCCGTCGATACTGAAGATGACCGTTTCGCCGATCTCGGGGTCGGTGGGAGACCATCGGATCGACGGTTGGATGGCGCCGTTCAGCACCTCGACGAATTTCACGGCATCGTCGCTATCGCCAGAACCGTTGTCCACGGTGAGTGTGACTGTGTACTGACCCCATTCGAGGGTGTCGGCAGGGATCGTGCACTCGACCGCATTCGGACACCCGGTGTAGTCGACAGGGGGAATAGAAATTTCCTCCGCGCCGCGATCGGTCGGCCCATACACCTGCCACGCGTAGCTTGAGACATTGCCCTTGGAGATGGAGCCGTCGAAGGTGATCGGCTGATTGTTGAGCGGCAGCGCAGGGCTGACTGTGAAGTCGGCCGCAACCGAACTCACGTTGAGAACCTGAGTGACGACTGACTCGTACTTCGAGTCGTCGTCGGGGTCGGCCGCGCCGCTCGCCGCGTGGTCGTAGTTGACCGTGAGTTTGAAGGTCCAATCGCCGCTCTCGTCGAGGTTCACCGGCACCGATGATCCGGTCGGAAAGGAGGTGGCCGAGGAAGGTTTGGAGATCACCCACGTGTAGGGATCCGTGTCGGATGGATTGCCCTCGGCGGTCGCCGCCAGGGTCACCGTCTCGCCGACAACCGCCGCATCGGGCGTGATCGTGAAAGTCGCCACCGGTGCCCGGTTGATGGTGATGGTCTGGGTGTCCGTTGACTGAAGTGGTGTCAGATCGTCACTCTGAATCGATATGTTTGCCTCGAACGCATCGCCTTCGGCCACGTCCTTCGGGACCGAGAATTGAAAACTGTGCGGATTGGTGCCCGACGGTGTCTGTTCGCCCTGGAGGTACGTCCCGTTCTTTTCGATCCAAAGGGCCCATCGGTCGTAGGAACCGGCAGTCTTGTCGCTGACCGTCACCGTGTCGCCGGGAAAGGCCGTCGACGGAATGACCTGGACAACAGCCGTCGCCGGTGTGGGTCCGAGACATTCCGAGAGATCGAAGGTCTGTTGTACCGCGTAGCGGCTCAGATACAGAGCCGAGCCGTCGGGCGCCAGCGCGCCGCCGGCATCCGGAACGCAGGACTGGAATTCGTTGTGGGGCAAGGACAGGTCCGACCAATATCCGTTGTCGATAGGCTCGGGACCAGTCTCGTCGACGAGGTAGGTGTGGGCGGAATTCTGCCACCCGATGGCCGCAGCCCACAGCACAAGCGGGGTGGAGGCGCTTTGAGATGCGAGGTCCACCATCGAAGCACTGGTGATGGTGAGCGTCCAACTGGGCTTCAGCACCGGGTTTCCGGGATCTGCGAGGTCCCAGAACAACACCTCGTCGGTTTTGAAGTCTGCCGAGACACCGATGAGGTGGTTGGCATCGAGGGCGAGCTCGGCTCGCCGCCCCTTCATCCCGGCAGGGCTCGCGGTCTGAGTCAGCGTCGCGTCCAAACCCGATCCATCCACCCGAAAAACGGTAACGTCGCCGTTTGTGTCGGCACCGAGATAAATGTGGGTTTGTCCGGCGGCGTAAATTGCCTTACCGCCTCCCGTATAAAGTGACACGCCGTCAGCTTCGACGCACTGCACCAGGTCGAGGTTGCTCACGCCGTTGACAGCAAACAGGGCTGAACCGAACCCGCACTGGGTGGTCAGTCGTCCAGCGACCATATATTCCTGGCCGCCGTGTGAAAAGACGATGCTGCCGATGCTGAGGTTCCCGTTCCGGCTGTTTGCAGTGAACGCCGGTTCGGAGCCCGCCCCGAGATCGATCACGACGATGCCGGCGACCTTGTGGTCCATCACCATGTAGCGGCAGTCGTCGCAGGCATCAAAGGACATGATGTCGTAATCCGAGTCGCCCGCCGTCCCGAATTTAAAGCGGGAAACCGTAACGTACGTCGGGTTGGCGGGGTCATTGCCGAGTTTGTAAAGGGCGAGCTCGTTGCCGCTGCTGAAGATCAAATACTCTTCACCGTTCCAGGAAAACGTATCACCGCCAAATGCGCGTTCACGCCGCGGATCGGAGACGCAGTTGGTGTTGAGGGGCAGCAGGGTGGATGTCCACTCCTGACAATAGCTCTGCGCCTCGGCCACGTGGCCCGAGACCAGAGCGAGCGACGCCAACACAGCGATCGAAACGCCGCGCCACCGTCGGTTGTTGAATATCTTCGAGGAGCGATTCATGCGGACCTCCACCGTGGAAAATACCCCAGGGACAACCAGCGTGTCAAACCTCTGAGGCCCCGTAGATTCATATTTTATCAATACTTTAAGATTGTCGAGGCAGGTTGTGACCCGAGTCACCCACGGGCCGAAGCGCGGTCTTCGCCGCGCAGCGGCATTATACATCATAATCAACTAAAATTCCATATAGCTATTTCGAATCCTACGACCCTGCGCAGGATTCGAAATAGCAAAAAAAGAGGCGGCCCGAGGGCCGCCTCTGAATCGTCCTGAGACGAAAGCGATTACTTATCTAACTTCTTCCATTCCGATGCTGCTGCTGTAGAGGCCCGGCAGCACCTGGCTACGGTCGCAGTTGAAGTTGGCGAGCACGGCGCCACTCAGGCCGGCGGTGTAGTCACCGAAGCCGGAGTACTTGACGCCCATCCAGGTCTGGTAGAGGTCGCCCTGATATCCGTTGGACGCCGGCCACACGAACATCAACCAACCAAAGGCGTCGCCATCAGCCTGGCCGACCAGGAAGAACTGGCTGACGTCGACCTCTTGGGTCTCAAGGGGCAGCAGGTTCGGCACCGGGCGGATGGGATCTTCGAGACCACCGGACCACGGGTCCTCGCTCGAAGAGAAGGAGTTGACCTGCTCGTCCTCGTCCCACGCGTAGTAGGTGTAGGGGATGCAGGAGTTGGCGTAGAGCGCCGAGGGGCCCGGGGTTGTGATGTTGCCGAAGTTCGTGGTGGTGGAACCCAGGTCGAGCACGGTGCGGAATGTGGTCGAAGCCTTGAAGGCGCGAATCCAGGTGTTGATACCGGCATCGACATTGAGCTGATAGCGGAAGGCCCACGCTGTCGGCAGCGGCTCGCGGTAGTCGGCGGTGCCGACATCCAGGTAGCGCTCGTAGAAGGTCGGGAACATATCGGCGTTCGGGTCCGACTCGAGGTGAACCGCGTTGTCGGCTTCGGAGAAGCGGTCGGTGTTGTTGAGCCAGATCACGTCACCGACGAGCACGTTGTCGTCGAGAACGCCACCGGTGGTGGCACGATCGGTCGCAAAGTAGGTCAGCGCCTGGTTGTCCGGAAGGTCCTTGTTGCAGGTGCGAACCACGTCGGCGGTGATGTAGAGCCAGGCCGGGCCGTCGACACGCTCGACGAACCAGGTCGGGAAGGAAATGGACCCCGGGGAACCGGAGCAGTTTTCCCAGTACGAGTTGCTGCCAGCCATGCTCGCCTCAAGGTAGCCCTTGAAGAGGAGGAGGGTGTCGGCGTCAATCGGGGTCACGTAGTTGACCGGCGAGGACACGTACACTGCCGGGTCGCAGAGGAGCGTCGGGGCAGTCGCTTCAGGCAGCGGCAGGTTGTTGATCGTGATCGCCGGGTTGTGGGTCTCGTTGTGGGTCGAATACGGGCCATCGTCGAACGGCGTGCCGCCGGCGTTGGTGGTCGCCCAGATGTTGTCAAAGCGGGCCAGCCCGCCGGTGCCGGTGGGATCCTCGGTGGGCAGGAAGCCGCCGCCGAGAATGTCGCGAATGTTCATCCGCGCCACGTCGTAGCCGGTCAGGGTGAGGTTGAAGTCTAGGATGGCGACCGAGTAGTCGCTCCAGACCGTGATGTGAACGATCTGTGCCTCCGAGGACACGTTGGTGATTGCGAACTGGGTGGTGGCACCGTCAAATCCGCCGTCATAGTCATACGCAACGAACGGGAACAGCAGCGTCGCCGCCGGCACCACGTCCGTCGAGCAGTAGTTGGCGTACGCCACACTGCTCAGGCCAAGGGCAAGAACCCCGACCACTGCCATTGTCAGAAACCTCTTCATGCTCAACTCCTTCCATTCCTCATCTAGATTCTAATTTTCCGGTGTGAACTCCCGGCCCGAAAGCCGGAAAACTCGAGACCCTCCATCAGCCGATGTCCCGCATCACCTCCCGTAAATGATTTGTTTCTCACACTTGTTATTCAAATATGTCATCACAGCATAAATGCTAACACCGGGCCAGATACATTGTCAAGAACGAGGCGTTCAGACATGCACCGCTCGATAATCCCATCTTGGGCTCGGCAAGTCAACCTCCTGCAGCAATTATCGCCTGTACGGGCCGGTTCATACTGTTGCCGCGGGCCTGCAAATTACAGCGCTTCTCATATCGACCTGATGTCAACTCGCATCTTCGATAGGACGAGTCAACCAAACTCCAACACCGCCGGGGTTCCTGCCCGCCGGGACAAAGCTCGCCACGATATCGTCGCGGCCGTCCCCGTCAAGGTCGATCAACTCGAGGCCATAGACCGTTCCGGTTCCGGCAAAAGCGTCGGTCGTCTCGCGAACGAACTGTCCGTCAGGCTGGCGGATGAAGACTTCGAGCCCGCCATTCTTGCGCCCCGCTACCAGATCGAGGAAACCGTCGCCGTTGAGGTCGCCGAGCGCGATCCGGAAATAAACGTCGGTTCGCTCCTTGTCGAAAACCAACGGTTCGCCGTTTCGCCACCCCTCCTCGCGAAAGGCAAATGGGTAGGCGATGATCCCGTTGCGCGCGGTGGTCTGACCCTCGAACAGCCGAAACTGGACAAAGGTACTGAAAGTCTCGCCATCGCGGTAGGCGACATCGTAGTGATAGGCCGAACTGAGCACTCCGTTGAAGCGGGCCGGCCCCCAGTCCTCGCCGCCCTTGTTGATGTAAATCAGACGCCGTTCACCGGAGTTGTTCGAGGCCACAACAAGATCCAGAAGATCGTCTCCGTCGACGTCGACGGCCTGGATCCCGTCGCCGATATGGGTCACCGGAAAGCCCTCGGTCACCACCTTCCACGACTGGCCGCGGCGATAGAGCACCCAAATCGACGAGGAGTTTTCGATTTTTTCATTGGCCTTCATGTCGTAATCGATCTCGGCCACGAAGGCGAGGTCGTTGCTGCCGTCACCGTCGAAGTCGCCCACGGTCACCGCCCGCGACGCAAGGCGCGGGTCGTGCATCGGCAACCGCTCGGCGCGGCTGAAGTCGCCCCTGCCATCACCATAGAGAATGTACTGGGGGCCGAAGTGGATGGCGGTGACGATATCCTGGTGGCCGTCGCCGTCGATGTCGGCAACCGCCACCCCACCGTAGTCAATGCGGAACGAGGTCGGCCATTTCAGACCCGACCACAACTTGAAGGTCCCGTCGCCGCCACCGATGAGGATCGCGAACTCGGGCGGGTAGGTCTGGCGGCGCGGCGGAAACACGAGATCGGCGATGCCGTCCTCGTTCATGTCGGCGACGGCGAAGTTCATTTGCCACCGTCCGGCATCGGGAAGTTTTGCATCGGGAGCGACGAAATCGAGGCTCTTTTGAAAACCCGGCGGCACCGGTTCGGCTCCAAAATCGAGGAAGTACACGGCGCCCGGGGTCGACATCGCCTCCGAGGCCTGAACATAGCGCACCTCTTCCACCTGGCGCTGCGACCACACGCGATACAGCGGCGACTGCGGGTCCTCGGGCGGAATCCCGCGCAGCCAGATGTTCTCCTCGTCCTCGCGGACGATCTCCATCTTGATGCTCGATGCCACGTGTGAGAAGGCGTATTTGTCGTTGATCCGCACGACCTGGCTTTTGGCGAACGGCTTGGGAGTCAACCACTCCGTTACGAACTCACTCCAGGATTTCTTTGGTTGGCCCTTCCAGCCTTCAATGCGCTGCCGCAGCAGCTCATCGGAGCGCTCTTCGACAGCCTTCGGTTGCGGCTCATCCGCACTCTTTGCCGGCGGCGTCTGCTGCGCCCAACCCGTCACGACAGCCAGCAAACCGGCCACCAACACCGCACATACTCGTTTACGTTCCATCACATCCTCCGCTCTCTCAAGATTTCAAGGGGCCCTTACACGACATCGGGAATCGATGCCCGCCAGCGATCCAAGGCCGCCGCCCCGACCCACAGCACGAGGCTCCCTCCGACGAGGAGGTAGCAGACAGCTGTGATTGAAGGTGGTTCAGCCCCGACGAGGCCCGTTCGCAGCACCCCGATCAACGGGGTGAGCGGGTTCATTTCGATCAGACTGCGCACCGGATCCGACCGCACCAGGGTGAGAGGATACACGATTGGTGCGGCATAGAACACTACCTGGAGCGCCAACCCCATCATTTCGGCCACATCCGGAAGGAAGGCCCCGACCAGACTCGCGCCCAACGAAGCGCCGATGATCCAGAGGACCAACAACACCAATCCGAGCACGACCCACGGAATGCCGGCCAACCCGAGGTGTCCTCGCCAGGCGCAGAAGGCGACGACGAGAGCAAAGGAAATGGCGTGGTGCATCAACGTGCCGAGGGCATCGCCGACAACCAGCACCTCGGGCGGCATTCGCACCCGCTGCACCAGGCTGGCGTGGGCGCGAAAGAGCCGCGCCGCTCGCATGACAACGTCGTTGACCGCCAAGTAGGGCACCAGTCCCGTAATCAGAAAAACTCCGAATCCCACGGCTGGTCTTCTAGCAAGATCGATACCAAGATCGTCGACCTTGATCTGGAGGATCGCAGAAAAGACCGTCATGTAGAGGGCAAACTGTACTGCGGTGCTGATCGGTGTCCACAACCACCCGAGATACGAGCCGGCGTGGCGGGCCGCAAAAGCCCTCCAGGCGAGCTGGCGCACGAGGAAACGGTGTCGGTACAGAGTTTTCGGCAGCCTGAACGGGGCCAACACGTGAGACTTCATGGTCTTCGAAGAACCTCTCCTCCACCGTTGCCGACGCGACCTGATAGTAGGTGGCGCCGTTGACGGGGGTCACACGAGCCACCCTTTCCTCTTGACGCCCTTGTCACAGCAGCATAAGATAAACGACGTCTGGCCGAATTGTGTCCGCGTGCCGACGCGGGATGGTACTACAGGTCAGAAGGGAAGGCCAACAGATGGCCCACAAAGCGCAGTTGAGTTCGCCCCAGGTGGCCGCCGTCGGCAGCCGTCTGAGGAAGCTGCGTACGGAACGGGGCCTGACGCAGGCCGACCTGGCGCGCCAGATTGGCATCCAACAGTCCGATCTCTCCCGTATGGAAAAGGGCGAGTACCGGGTCTCCCTCGACAAGCTCTTCAAGATTCTCGCGGTCTTCGATCTCGATCTCGCCGATTTCTTTGGCGACCAGCCGGCCAAGGCCGAGGAACAACAGCCCCTCAGCCAACAGGATATGCAGATCCTGCACCAGCTCCGCGAGCTGAGCCCCCAGGCGCGCGCCGAGGTCCAGGAGTTTCTCGAGTTCAAGCTCCGCAAAGAACGCCAGGAACGTCGCACCCTCACCTCACGTTTACGCTCTGGAGAGCACAGCTCATGAGGGATCGTTACGACGAACTCATGCAGCTCGCGGAACAGGCCTTGGGGGCGGATGACTTCGAACGGGCCGCCGAGCAATTCGAAAACGCCGAGTCGCTGGCGCGCGAGCACGGCGAAGGCGATCTCGCCGACCGCGCATTCTGCAACCGTTGCTCGGCGCTGGTGGAGCTCGACCGGGGAGCGGACCAAATCCCCAAGCTCAAGGAAATCCTGCTTTCGAGCAGCGACACCCGCAACCGCTTCCTCGCCGCCTACAACACCGGTGTGGCCTACTTCGTCGCGGAGGACTTCGACCGGGCGCACGGCTACGCCCGGCGCGCCACCGGCCTCGCCGCCGAACTCGGCGATCGAAGTCTCGAGCACCGTAGCCTCAACCTCGTTGGCACTCTCGCAGCGCGCGCCTCGCTGTTTGACGAGGCGGAGGACGCCTTCCACCGCTGCCTCGAGGCGCACCGCGGAGCCGATGGATACCACCGGGTGATGGCCGCCCAGGTCGAGGACAACCTCGGTTACGTCATGATGTGCACCGATCGGCTCGATGAGGGCATCGGTCACTGTGAAGAGGCGCGAGCGGTCATGGAAGAGCTCGGCGCCGACCACTATCTTTTCGAGACGCTGCAGGATCTTTGTTACGGCTACGTGCTGACCGACGATCTCGACCGGGCACACGACTGCGGCACGCAGGCCCTCGAACTGGCCATCGAACACCAGGATGAGCAGATTGCAAAGAACTGTCTCTTTTTATTGAGCGAAATCGCGGTGAGGCGCGGCGATACCTTCGGGGCTCGCCGATACCTGCGCGAACTCACCGCGTACTACCCGGAGGCCGGGGTGTCGGAGGAGATCATCGATGTCTTCCTCGCCACCGATCTGACCACCGTGGTGAACTTGAGGGGGTAGCGATGAGGGGATTCAGAACATTTCTGATCGCCGTCATCCTGCTCGGCTTCGCCGGAATCGCCGGGGCTGTTGGGCCGATGACACTCGCGAGGACGGGAGACCTCTATTCGGTCTCCACCGTCGACAACCAGGTGGTCGTGACCGCCAGGTATGCCGACGGCACGGTCAGCCAGCTCTTCGTTCCCCAATCTTCAGCCGCGATCGATGACTCCCTGCAAGTGGGAGTGGACCAGGCAACCGGCGCCCTCTACGTCATGTGGCAAAAGAAAACCGATATGGAAGCCCGCCTCCGTCTGGCAGGCTATCTCGATGGTACGTGGATCGGACCGGTGACCTTTGCCGGAAACGACGGAACCGCGGCCTCCAATCCCCAGATGATCCTCGACCGGGTGGTCTCCACCTTTTACGAGGAAGCAGAAGGCGAGGAAGAACCGGCCGAGATCGAGATCGCCACGACCTTCCTCCACATCACCTGGTGGAGCCACACCAGTGAGGATGACATCGGAGCCGCCCAGTACATGGCCGTGCCGATCGGCGACGACGGGACACCGATGTTCCGTGAGACCGAGCCGGTCTCGCTCGTCGACTTCCTCCCCTACGGAATAGCGTGCTTCGACATCGGTCCCGCCGAAAACCTCAAACACCCCAAGCTCCTGATGGATCCGCGAAGCGGGAATCCCCATGTGTTCGCCACCGACCTCAACAGCTGTCTGTTCCAGATATTCGAGCTCGAGCCCGAGATCGTCGTAGACGTCGACACTAAGAGGCGTCGCCAGATCATCATCCTGCGCAGTCCCTCGACCGTCGCCCTGCGCCCCGATCTGCCGCTCGCGGCCACAAAGATCGAGGTTGGCAGCGGCCTCCAGCTCATCATGCACTGGGATGGCGACGACGGGACCCTGGAGTACCTCGAGCTCGACCAGGGCGGGCTTTCGGAAACCAAGAGCCTTTCGCTCGACGAGATGCTCTCCCACGAGCAGGCGGTGGAGCTGATCAGGGGTTTGAGGAACTGAACAACGCAACGTTCGAAAAAGCCCACCTTTGCGGTGGGCTTTTTTTTGGTTTCAGGATGCTGGATGCAGGATTCAGGTTGCTGGTTGCTGGATGGCGGATATTGGACCTGTCACGGCGTAGCCCGTGGAGCGAAACCGGATGTTGGATTACTCCTGTCCAAGACAGCATCTCGGAAAGGAAAGCCGCGGAGCGGCGACAGAAATTAGCCCGGGGCGTGAGCCCGGGGGAACCGTGCAACCAAAAACAGTCAAGCCCCGGAGGGGCGACAGAAGGTTGCGCTCGACGCGAATGGCGCGCCGTTTTCGAGCTCTCGGTTGAACCCACCTTTCAGTTCGAACTTCCGAAACTCAAACCTCACAACTCAAAACTCGAATGGCACCTCCGCCGCACGGTGACTGTTTGGAATCTAGTTCCAGCGATCAGATCACCTTCGATATCAGCTCCTCGAGGGCGGAGGCATAGCCGTCCCAGGTAAACCGATCGCGGCCCTCGACCGCCCCCCGGGCCAGCTCCTTCAGCCTCGGTTCGTCGAGCTCGACGAAGGCTGTTGTCAGCGCCTCCACCGAGCCCGCGTCAACCAACCAGCCGTCCACCCCGTGGCGAACGATCTCCGGCAGACCACCGACCGAGGTGCTCAGGACCGGCACGCCTGCCGCCAGCGCCATCGGCGCCACCGCCGACTGCGAACCCGACCGGTAGGGCAGGACCACGAGATCGGCGGCCGCCAACAGACGCGGTACCTCAGGCTCGGGAACCCACTGCAGTGCGAGCCGGACCCGGTCCTCGAGCCCGAGATCGCTGACTTGTTGCGTGAGAACGTTCTCCAAACCACCCCACGGCTCCCCCGCCACCATCACCAGCCAGTCGCTGGACTCCGGCAGCTTCGCAGCAGCATCGATCAAAAGATCGACTCCCTTATAGGGACGAATCAACCCCAGAAACAGCGCGACGCGCCGTTCCGATGGCAGATCGAGTTCCGCTCTCGCAGCGGTGCGATCGGGCAACGGCTCAACCGCGGTCGGCGGAAAAGGGTATGAAGCGGTCGGCACTCCGGGATGGGCCTCGCCGAGGTGCCGTTCGAGCGATACAGCGTGGGTGAAGAGCGCCCGGCAGCGCCGGAGAACAGACCTCGCCGTCCGTCGCCTCAGCATTCCGGAATCGTGATCGGCCGGGTTGTGGACCACCGCCACCGCCGGTGGATGCTCACCGCGCAGCAGAAACAACCACAGACCAGCCCAGGCCCAGGTCCAATAGGGCACAATCCAGGCATCGGCGTTGAAGGCCGCGGCACGGGCGCGGCTGGCGGCCCACGACAGGGGGTTCAGGGGCTCGAGTACTGCGCTGGCGCACCCCAACTGCCGACAGGCGTCCGGGTCGCGATCGCTCGCGCCGGGAAACAACCAGGTCGGGTACTGGCGTCGCGGCGTCAGAAACAGAACCTCGTGGCCACGGCCCTCGAGGCCGCTCACCATCTCGGTTGTCGTCCGTGCAACGCCGCCGCGGAATGGATGGCCGGATCCGAAGACCACCAGGCGCATGGCTCTTACCGTGTTGGCGGATGCGTGATCTTGCGGAACCGCTCTTCAAGCCGCAACCGGACCGGGTCCGGAACCAGACCAGTTACGTCGCCGCCCAGGTCAACCACTTCCCGCACCAACCGGGACGACAGGTAGAGGTACTCCTCTTTGGGTGTGAGGAACACCGTTTCCACCGACGGAGACAGACGGCGGTTCATCAATGCCATCTGGAACTCGTACTCAAAATCGGAGACCGCACGCATCCCACGAATGATGATGCTGGCTTCGATTTCCTGGAGAAAATTGACCAGCAGACCCGAAAACGACCGGACTTCCACGGCCGGGTTGTCGAGGTAGATCTCGCTGACCATTTCGGCGCGCTCCACCGGAGAGAAAAGAGCATCCTTTCCCGCATTGAGGAGAATGCCCACCACCACCTTGGGAAAAATCCGCGTCGCGCGCTCGACGATCGCCACGTGACCGACGTGGAAGGGGTCGAACGAACCGGGGTAGACGGCGACAGGTGCGTGGGATGCTGACATGAAGCGATTGTAGCAGGAGAGCCATGTTCCACTTCCGCTGGCACGCGAGACGCGTGCCCCACAAACGGGCCCGGTCACTGTCGCCTTGTGGGGCAGCCGTCCCGGCTGCCGACCGGGGAGGATGCCAGGCACCTCCGCCGCACGCAAGCCGTATCCGCGCTCCAAACCCGCGTGAACATCCCGATGCTCACATCTGCAATGCCCGTGAGAGCCCCCTTCGAAGATATTTGCGCCCGAAAGGCGTGCTCGAGTCGAGGCTCAGCGATCGCAAAATCCTCGAAGACGGCACGTCCGGTCAGCGCGAGCCGTATCCGAGCGCGCTTCCCGAGAGGAGCCAGCCTCAAGGCAGGCACCTCCGCCGCGCGCAACTCATATCCGCGCGCTCAACCGTTGTGAGCAATCGAATGTTTCTGTGCCCGTTGCGATGGAAATTCCGAAATCCGAAATCCGAAATCCGAATTCTGACCTACTCCTCAACCGCCCCCTCGGTGGCCCGGTTGTGCTGTCTGTCGACCACCCTCACCACGACGAGGTGGGAGCCTTCCTCCGCTGGAAAGTCGAAGCGTTCGACCCGCCCGTCGAGCAACCCATCGGCCGGCGCCAGGGCCTCCCATGCCGCGCCATCGCGCGACCACTCGGCACGGACGATGGGGCTCAGGGCGTCGGTCACCGTCGCCAACCAGGTCTCTCCAGTACGTTCGAGACTGATCGTTGGCGGCGTGTTGTCGACAGCAAACCACCGGCTCAGCTTCGTCGTCTCGAGGGCCCCTTCGGGGTTGTCCGTGCTGTCGCTGGCGGTGAGGCGGAAACGGTAGACACCATCGGGAACGGCGCTGGTGTCAATCCCCAATTGGGTGCCGGTGATCCGTTCCCGAACCTCGAGATGGTGGCCGTCCCGCCCCTCGATTTCGAGCCGGTACTGCAGCGGATCGCGGTTCGGGTCCGCGGCCTTCCAGCTCACGGTACGGAAGCCTGCGCGGTAGTACTTCTTGCCCTTGGTCGAGGCCCCGTTCTTAGCCGCGGACTCGTCGACCACCGTAAAGATGCCATTGGCATCCGGGTGGACGGCCTCGATCACCGGGCCCGAGGCCGGCGGCGCGGCGAGATAGATCACGCCGGGATCTTCGACCACCAATGACGGCACCCGCGGCGGCAGGTTCACCTCGACCGTCGCCACCTCCACCCGATCGACGTATACGGCATCGCCGTTCGTCGGCGGCAGCCTCACTTCCCACTGGACGGCCCGGGCCGGCGGCAGCGACACCTGACCCACTCCCGCCGGCATCCACTCGGTCCACTCCAACCAGGTGTCGTCCGGGGATTCCGAGATGCCGGTTCGAAAGCGAATCCCAACCCCCGGTCCCGCCGGCTCGACGCGATACTCGCCAAATCGAACCGGCTGCTTGAAGTCTTTGGTCGGCGAGCGAAACCGCCCCGGCCGGGCGCCATCCGCTTCGCGCCACAACACCCCTCCGGGTCCCTGGGTGAGCAATGCTTCGCCGCCGTTGATCACCGCGACGATCTGAACCGCGTCGACGGTTGCGAGTCGCGCTCCGCCGTCGGCGACGAACCGCCAGACCTCACCCTCCCAACCGGTGCCCACCAGGAGTCCCTCGCCGTCCCACGCGACGGAGGCGGCGATCTCCTTGGTAAAGCGGTGCAGGCTGAGGAGCCCACCGTCCACGGTCAGCTGCAGGATCTCGGAGGTCGCCGTTTTGCCGTTGACCTTGGGCAGTTTGAGATCCGTGCCCGGTGTGATTTCGGTTTCCACCTTGGCACCATTGGTCTCTGGCGATTTCCCGTTACTTCGAGATGCAGTCGAAACCGGTTCGCCGACGAGGGCAGCGGCCCACACCGAACCGCCTCCCACGGCGAGATCGGAGATTTCGGTAAAGGGGCTGTCGGCCAGAACACCCACCATGCCGTTCTCGTCCACGCTCAGAATCAACCCCTTGCCGGACGTCCCGACCAGGAGGCGGCCGTCCTCGACCTCGAGACACCGCGCGTGCACGTCCGGCAACTCCTTCCAGCGCTCGAGGCCACGATCCGCGAGGCGGTACAGGGTTGCCGGTGGCCCGGCCGCGGCCACGACCTCGCCTGCAAAGACCGCCAGGTCCCAGATGCCACCTTCCTGCAGACGTCCGACCTCGCTGAGCTCGCCGCCCGACCACTCATAGAGCACACCCGGTGCAACCGTGGCCAATACGACCGTGCCGTCGTCCCGCATCACGATCGCCGTCACCTGCTCCGCCGGCACATCCGCCAGCAACTCGGCCTCGGCGCCGCGAACCCGGTACAGCCTCGCCGGATGGCCGGTCCCGACAATCAGCGACCCATCGCCGGCTCGGACCCCTGCCATGACGATCGGTTCCTCGAAAGTCGGGCCAGAGCTCCAACCCTCGACCCATCGCAGGGTGCCGTCAGGCGTCACCTCGACGCCCTGCCCCCGCCCCGCGAGAAACCCGTCGGCCGTGTCGACGATCCAGCGTCGGGTTTCGGTGGCACTGGCAAGCTGTGCGACCAGGAGCAGCGCAACGCACGGCAGCAGGGTCGGGAGTCGGTCGATCATCTTTTTCATCATTGCGTTCCCTTGCGGACGGTGAGCTGAATTCTCTGTGCACCCGTCACCGCCATCGGTACATCGAGTTCTTTCTTTGCAAAGACCGCATAGGACACGGTCTCGAGATTCGGTCCGAGGGCCGAGCGGAGTTGGAGGACGATGCCCGGCGGCGCCGACAGGCTCCCACCGGCCACCGCAATACCGAGATCCTTGCGCTCCAAGGCCGCCACCAGCGTCGTCGAAGGCCGCAGACTGTTGACCAGCCGCACCTCGTCGGCAAAGGTCGCCGGCATCAGGGGTCTCATCTGGAGGTCGTAGGCGGTCCACGCCGCGCCATCCGCGCCCACCAGATCGATCCGGCCCTCGGAAAGCCCACGGGGAATCACCACTTTCAGGGTGTAGACCACTTCGGGGCCGCGGTACGGCTGGATTCGAAAGCGCACGTCGAGCTCGTCGCCGGGGCTGACGAACCGGCGGTCGGGCACGACCTCGAGGATAACGGCCGCCTCGATCTCCTCGACACGCTCGATTCGGATGTCGATCGACTCCACTTCGGGCCGATCGAAGGGCGTGTTCTCGAGATAGGCAACGACCGCCGCCACAAAAGCAGACGCCTCGGCAGCGGCCTGGGCGCCCGAAAAAGTCGACACCACAACCACCGGGTCGTAGTCCGGGTAGGAGATCTCGACCCGACTTGCGACCGTCTGGTCGCCGAATGTCCTGCCGTCCACACCCTGACCCGCCTGAGAGAGAAAGGCCGTCAGAAGCGGGAGGAGCACGGGGTGGCGGATGGCGCGAAAGGCGTACCTTTCGTCGCCGACCGTCATCTTAACGGGAACCATCGGTGCCTCGTATCCGAGCCGGCCGACGATGCCATCCTTGCGGTCGGCGACCACCGCGCCGATCGGTTGGCCGGCGGTAAAGAACTTGAACGACGACATGAGGCTCGGCAGCACCGCCACCACGTGCGCCCGGGCCAGGGGCATGAGGGTCGCACCGGCTCCCAGAAAGGGGTGGCCGAACGCCCATAGGCGGTCGCCGCGGACCTCGGTCACCGTGCCGCCGGCGGCAAGCGTCGCATCACCGTCGACCAGAATGCTCGCGACCATCGCACCCGGAGCGATCTCGGCACCATTTTCGGGCATGGACCTGGTCGTTGAGCCGCCCGGCGTCGCCATCCAACCCATCCGGCGCCAACCCTCTGCCAACCAACTCCCGTCCGCCGGCAGCGCGAGCCCACCTGCGGAAACCGCCAGCGGCAAAGGCTGCAGCCGGCTTGAGCCTGCCGGCAGCAACCAGTCGATAAGCAGCAAACCAAGGGAGCCGTCTGCGGCGGAAGCGAGCATCTTCGACATTTCCGGCCGGTCTCCGACCCCTGTTGGGCCACTCCCGGAAGGCTCGATCTCCACCATCCGTTCGAACGGCGTCACACCGCCGATCGGCTCTTTGGAAAACGGCCACCCATAGGCCAGGGCGCCCAACAGCTGTCCATCGAGGTACACCGGCGATCCGCTCATTCCGGCGATGATGCCGGTCTTCTCGAACCGGGGATCATCGAGCCGGACCAGCACGATCTCGCCCCTGGGAGCTCCGGAACCGATGGTTCCGAGGACGGTCACGGGGATCTCGACCCGCTCTCCCCCGTCCATTTCGGTGACGCAAACTCCCGTCCTGCCGGGGGTCGCGTCGGCAAGCTGCACCATCTCCACGGCATGCGCCGCGACCGCGAGAACGGTCACCACGCTCGTCAGTACGAAGTTCTGAAAGATCTTCATTGAACGGTCATCCTACCGCGAACCTGTCCGAGTCCGGTACGTATTCCAACACTGAAGGGTTCCCGTTTGACCCACGAGGCCGGTGTTCACTACAATGAGGGTTCGGAGTCACCAATGAACGAAACCGTGCCGCACCCCTCGATGGTCGCAAGACTCGTTGAGCTTGCACGCAGGCTGCGGACCCTGCGCCGGCCGTCCGAGGCCGCCGAGCTCCTCAAGATTGCGGCGGCTTTGACGCCGCACGGCGCGGATCTCAGGGAAGAGGCCGCTCGCCTGCACGGCGAGGAGGGCATCGACGACTTCGACCGCGAATTCAAACGCCGCAATCTCGAGGCCTCACACGCCCTGGGCATGGCGCACATCTTTGAGACTCGGGGAGAGTTCGAACGCGCAATCGACATGATCGATCTCGCCAAGCTCCGAACCCCTTTCAACTACCTGGCCTATGCCGCGGCCGGTTACCTGCATATTCGGCACGGCGACGCCGCCACCGCCCTATCGGAGTTCACCCAGGCCCGTAGGCTCAACCCCCTCGATTACCGTTTGGCCATCGAGTCCTCACGTGCGGCTCTCGAAAACGAGAACTTCGACGCCGCGCTCAAGGCCGCGATCGATGCCATGCTCCTTGCAACCTGGCGCTCCGAGCGCGAACAGCACCAGGAGCGGCGCCGGGTCGAGACGCTGGTCCGGCTCAGCAAGCAGGATCCCGAACAGGTCGAAAAGTTGATGGCGGCGAGGATCTCGACCCTGCAAAAGGCCTGCGATCACGTTGCGCTCAGTCACGCCAAGATCTTCTCGCACGCCGATCTACCCAGCGGAAGGGATGTCTCGTCGCGGAACGAACCGATCAGCGATGACCTGCTGCTGCGCGCCAACGAGCTCCGCACAATGGGTCTGTTCCGTCACTTCAGCGACGAGCTCCTGATCCCCCTCGCGAGGATCGTGGTGCCGGAATCGGTGGCTGCCGGCGAGGCCGTATTCACCGAGCAGGATGCGAGCCGGGACCTCAAGATCATCCGGCAGGGATCCGTTCACATCACCCGGTCGACTCCGGTCGGCACGCAGGTGTTGACGAGCCTCTCAACCGGCGCGCTGTTCGGAGAGGTGTCCTATCTCGACAGCTTGCCGCGCTCGGCGACCGCTCTCGCGGTCGGTCCGACCAGCGTGTTCACGATCCCTGCGGAGGCCCTCGATCAGGCGGTCTCTGAAGACCGCGAGCTGGCGGTGAGCCTTTTGTGGGGGTTCTGGCAGACGCTGGCCGACAAGGTGCGGTCCGCCAATCTGCAGATGAACGAGCTCTTTGGAGCGCCCGCCACCCCGGCGCCGGCCCAACGCGTACCGACAAACGTCGGCCAGAGGGTCCACCTCACCGAGGAATCCAAAGTGGACATCCTGCGGGAGCAGGGTCTCTCCGCGCAGGAACTGCGGTTGCTGGCCAAGTACTCACGCGAGCAGAGCTTTCAGACAGATGCCATGATCTTCGCCGAAGGCGATCCGGGGGACTCCCTCTACATCGTGGTTGACGGTGCGGTCCGCATCTCGCGGATGGTGCCTGGGATGGGCGAAGAATGTCTCCTCATCCTGTCGCGGGGGGAGGTCTTCGGAGAGTTGGCCCTGATCGACGACCGGCCGCGTTCGGCTGACGCCCGCGCCCACGGCGGCCCGTGCACGGTGTTCGCGGTGAGCAAGTCGCTGCTCGAGGAAGTGCTGTCGATGGATCCCGATGCCGTCAACCTCCTGTGCCGCCTCCTCTGCCGGCGCCTGCGCGCCATGAACGAGCGCCTCGTCGCCTGGAGGGTGATGGGCAGCCACATGTAGAGAGAATTTGGAATTCGGAATTCGGAATTCGGAATTTCCATCGCAGCCTGATATCTATGTTCGAGTGCGCACGCCTGAAGCGTGCGCGGAGCCGAGTCGCGTGCGGTGGAGGTGCCATTTTCAATATTGTTGGACACTCGATCATGCACGTCGGCTAGATGCCTTAGACCAACAATGTTGAAGGTGGCTCCTCCCGGGGAGCGAGCACGGAAAGCCGGGCTGGGCTCGGCTGTTCTGAAAGGCATCGGCGGGTCGTTTGCGGGCCACCAATGAATGGCGACAGTGGTGGCGGGCCTAAAGACCCGCCTACAGCGATCACCCTCCCGACTCAAAAACCTGTCATTT
>RCNF010001310.1_pt1 | contig 25343 bp, 22 predicted proteins | sample 2041311 | NCBI WGS metagenome assembly RCNF01 (sample SAMN09708228, study PRJNA481090) | Marine sediment metagenome, whole genome shotgun sequencing project. | biome: marine sediment; feature: ocean; material: sediment; isolation source: Sewage treatment plant 2 marine sediment (STP2) ... | reverse complement strand
GAACCCGAATTACCAAGTTCATTGGAAGTTTACGATCCAGAGCACAATGAAAACGTTCGAACCACTTTGGCAGGTATGCGAGGAAAAGTTAGCGACAGCTATACTATCGTTCCGACCTTTAAGGGCAAATACCCTATGCCCAGTATTGCCTTTAGCTTTTTTAATCCAAGGACAGAAAAGTACAATACCATAAATTCTGAAGAGATATTGATAAATGTGCTCGAAGGTCCAACGAATACTTCTGCAGCTACTAATAACGCCGCAAGAAACTTAAAACAATCTGTGGTGACTACAGGAAATCAGTTTAGCTTTCTTAAACTGAAACCTAATTTAACAGTCATTAGGTCCGACTATTTCTTTGGCTCTCAATGTTTTTATCTCTGGTGGCTATTACCATTGTTACTGATACCAATCGCCATTTTATTCCGGAAAAAAAGGGAAGCTATTGCCGGTGATATTGCAGGCAATAAAATTAAAAGAGCCAATAAATTAGCAAGGAAATACCTATCAGAAGCCAAAAAAACCTTAGGTCATAAAGATGCGTTTTATGTCGCTTTGGAGAAAGCATTGCATAATTATTTGAAAGCAAGATTGAAGATTGAGACATCAGAATTCAGCAAGGATAAAATAACCACTTTATTAATAGAAAAAGAGGTAGATGAGGCGACGAAAGAAGGCTTTTTTGGTTTATTAAAGAATTGTGAAATGGCCCGTTACAGTCCGTTTTCAGATGTGCAAATGCAACAGGACTATGATAAGGCAAGTGAAGTAATCTCCTACCTTGATAAACAATTGTAGACAATGAAACAGTTACTATCCATAATTGTAATGTTAATCGCTTTCTTGGGAAATGCCCAAAACGAGGCACTCTTCAATAGGGCCACAGAAACATACAATAATGGCGACTACCAAAAAGCCATTGATTACTATTCAGAAATTTTGGATAATGGTGAGCATTCTGCCGAACTTTATTTTAACCTTGGAAATGCCAATTATAAATTAAACCAGATTGCGCCTAGCATTTACAATTATGAGAAAGCACTTTTACTCTCTCCCAACGATAAGGAAATCAAAAACAACCTTACCTATGCTCGAAACATGACCTTGGATGCCATTGAAGTTATGCCGGAAACAGGTTTGTCAAGAATTTATAAAGCCATTACCGGGATTATGACTTTTGATCAATGGAGTTATACAGCTGTTTTATTCATGTTTCTTTTTGTGCTACTCTATATTGCATTCTACTATTTTAAATATGCCACTAAGAAGCGTATTGCATTTATAAGTAGCATTGTATCACTTTTCATTTCTGTTATGGCGGTTGTATTTGCATTTGTACAGTACAATGACTTTAAAGCTGATCAGCCAGCCATTGTGTTCGATAGTGAAGTTCAAATAAAGGCTGAGCCCAACAAAAGAAGTGAACCCATATTCGTTTTACATGAAGGGACCAAGGTAAATGTTCTTGATGAACTGAATGAATGGAAAAAAATCAAGATTGTTGATGGCAAAACCGGTTGGGTAACTTCAGAAAGTATAAAATTGTTGAAGGATTTTTAATTTTTCATTAACAGATATTAAAAGTATTACTATTATATTTACCCTCATTTTAAAGGTTCAATGAAATCTATATTTATTTTCATATTATCTTTTATCCTGGCCTTTGCCATATTAGCCCCATCGATTATTACTTTGGTAGGCACTAGTGGCGATAAGATATTGGTCATGGATTTTACCGAAGAAGAAAATAAAAAAGAAGAAAAAAAGGAAATCTCAGAAAAAGAATTTTTCTTCTACCGTGATTTTATTTCATCTACATCAATCAAATTATAAAGAAAAATCTTCTGTTTCTAACGTCTATTTAGAAGGTGACTATTCACATTCAATAGACATCTTTTTGCCTCCTCCAGAATATATTTTTTAGTCCATTTTTTTATTTTTTTCAATTGACTAACCGGTCTTCGAACTATATTCGAGGGCAAAATATATTATAACATGTTCAAATATTTAAAAAACGACTTGCCTGCAAGTATCGTAGTATTTTTTGTTGCCTTACCACTATGCTTGGGTATTGCTTTGGCAAGTGGGGCACCCTTGTTTTCTGGATTGATTTCAGGGATTGTAGGAGGAATCATAGTGGGAGCAATGAGTGGTTCCCAAATAGGGGTCAGTGGACCCGCGGCCGGTTTGGCGGCCATTGTCTTAACAGCGATTGGAACTCTCGGCGGGTATGAAAATTTCTTACTAGCCGTAGTATTGGGTGGAGCCATACAGTTGTTGTTTGGTGTTCTAAAAGCTGGGGTTATTGCATATTACTTTCCTTCTTCTGTAATTAAAGGAATGTTGACCGGTATTGGAATCATTATCATCCTAAAACAGATACCTCATTTTTTTGGGTATGATGCCGATCCCGAAGGTGATTTTGCATTCATTCAGGTAGATGGTGAAAATACCTTTTCAGAAATATTTAAAGCAATCAACAATATAAGTCCAGGGGCTACCACTGTTGCCATTATTGGTTTGGTCATTTTATTGTTGTGGGACAAGGTTTTATCGAAAAAAGGGAAAGTATTCCAGCTTATACAAGGGCCTTTGGTTGCCGTTGTGGTTGGTATTATCTTTTTTGTTGTTACCCAAGGCAACGAAACTTTCGGGATTTCTGCTGAACATTTGGTAAGTGTCCCCATTCCTGAAGATGCCTCTTCTTTCTTGGCACAGTTTAGTTTGCCAAACTTCGGGGGTATCACAAATCCTGAAATTTGGATAACGGCATTTACCATAGCCTTGGTAGCAAGTCTAGAAACCCTGCTATGCGTAGAGGCAACCGACAAATTAGACCCTGAAAAGCGGGTTACACCTACCAATCGAGAACTTTTGGCACAAGGAACCGGAAATATGATTTCCGGGATGATTGGAGGATTACCTATTACTCAAGTGATTGTGCGTAGTTCTGCCAACATCCAGTCTGGTGGAAAATGTCTGCCATTATACATGGATTCTTCTTGCTGATTTCCGTAATTCTAATTCCACGATTATTAAACATGATTCCTCTTTCGGTTTTAGCAGCTATCTTGTTTATTGTTGGTTATAAGCTAGCCAAGCCGGCACTATTCAAATCAATGTACAAATTGGGTTGGAAACAATTCGTACCATTCACGGTAACCGTGCTGGGAATCATCTTTACCGATCTTTTGGTCGGTATAGGGCTAGGATTACTCGTTGGTATTGTTGTGATTCTTTTGAAAAGTTATCAGAATTCTCATTTTCTGCATATTCAGGATAATAGCAATGGAAAACATAAAATAAAAATGACACTTGCTGAAGAGGTGACCTTTTTTAACAAAGGAGCAATTCTAAAGGAGTTGGATAGTTTGCCAAGAGATACGTATTTAGAGATAAATCTACTAAAAACCAGATATTTAGACCATGACATCATTGAAATTTTAGAAGACTTTGGGTTTAAGGCCAAAGAAAGAAACATCGACATTAAGTTGGTATCAAAACGAGGTGTTGTTGAAAACCCTCCAAGTTTTACCGGCTTCTTTGAGCAAAGGCCTCAATCAGAATTAAGTCTGAACTAAACCTAGAATCTTCTATCGGTCAGATATAAATTGATAAAATTATAACAGATGAAAAAAAATAAATATAAAATAGTAGTCTTTTCAGACTTAAAAGGACCATTAAACAATACAATAAAAAGTACCGTTGGTTTGGCTAAAATAATCAATGGTGATATAGAACTGTTTCATGTAAGAAGACCTTCAGAAGTAGTCAAAACAGAAAATCAATTGTCAGCTATTCGCACCATAAATCGCGAGTATATAACAATAGATAAGAAAATACAGTCTATCACTAATTCTTTTTCAAAAGATTTTGGCGTCAACATTTCTTATTCCTTCGCCATTGGCAATCTAAAAAATGAAATTGGTACATATATAAGAGAACAACAACCCGATATTATTGTACTCCAAAGGAAAAAAACAAAGCTATTGGATTTCTTAGGGGATAATATTGCTCAATTTGTACTACGGCAACACTCTGGAACTATTTTTATAGTAGATGAAAAAAAAGTTTTAGAACCAAACAAAGAATTGTCATTGGCATTGTTAGATGACGGGGAACAAACACCAAATATTGAATTTGTAGATAATTTGCTTTTACATACCAAAAAACCTTTAAAGTCTTTTAAAATAGTTGAGAATCCAAGTGGTCTTAAAACTAGCAAAGAGTTTAGAGGCAAAAAAACTATTGAGTTTGTATTTGAAAAGCGGGACGATTCTATCAAGAATCTATCAAATTATCTGACAATTAATAATATTAATTTGCTCTGCATAGCTAGATCGAAAAGTAATCCTAACAAAAAAAGTGAAAATCCCTCAATAAACTCAAATATTAAAGCTATTGTTGATAATCTAAATGTCCCCTTACTTTTGACGGGAGTACCAAAATATACCTTGAAACAATCCTAATTTTAGAATTTAAAAAACAAAACACGATGAAAGCACATACAAAAGAAACACAGGCGACAATGACCCCAGATAAGGCATTGCAATATTTAAAAGAAGGTAATCAAAGATTCCAAAACAATTTAAAAGCAAATAGAAACCTACTTGAACAGGTAAATGATACCAGTGAAGGGCAATTTCCTTTTGCTACTATTCTTAGTTGTATAGATTCTAGAGTATCTGCCGAGTTGGTTTTTGACCAAGGCTTAGGAGATGTCTTTAGTGTACGAATCGCAGGTAATTTTATAAATGAGGATATTCTAGGCAGCATGGAATTTGCCTGTAAACTTGCAGGAACAAAACTGCTTGTAGTATTGGGCCATACGAGTTGTGGTGCTGTAAAAGGAGCATGTGACCATGCAAGAATGGGAAATTTAACGGCTTTGATCAATAAAATTGAACCTGCTGTTGATGCCGTAAAAGAACCAACGGACAATAGTCTCAGAAATTCCAGCAACCTTGATTTTGTTGATGAAGTAGCTACAAAAAATGTTCATATGGCCATAGAAAACATACACAAAGACAGCCCTATTTTGGCCGAAATGGAAAAAAACAACGAAATTTTGATTGTGGGTGCTATGTATGATATTTCAACGGGTAAAGTAAAGTTTTTTTAAATCATGAACAAAGGATTGCGAATAAAGAAAAGGAGCCTATTGCTTCTGTTGGTTTTATGTCTCTTCTTGCACAGCAAGAAGAGACAGGTAACTGGTTGATGTATTTCGGAACGAATAAGGTAAGTGATGCGTTTAGTGTGCATACAGAAGTCCAGTATCGTAACCATACACTTGCTCCTGTCAATATTGAGCAACTATTGTTGCGTACAGGATTGAATTATCACTTTTCAGAAAAAGCTTTTGTCACTGGCGGATATGCCTATATTGCCAATCACGAATTTGAAAGTGAACAATCAGCTCCTGAAACTGAGGAACATCGTATTTGGCAACAATTCATATTGACCAATACTTTAGGTAGGGTTAAGTTTGAGCATCGATATAGATTAGAACAACGATGGGTCAGAAACGATTTTCGAAATAGGTTTCGTTACCGTTTAATGCTATTTATCCCCTTAAACAAACCGAAAATTGAAGAAGGTACTTTGTTTGCCGGAATTTACGATGAGGTATTTTTGAACGGGAAGAAAGATTTCTTTGATCGTAACCGATTATATGGCGCATTGGGCTATCAGTTAAGTAAAACCACGAGTTTACAAATAGGTATGATGCACCAACAGCTCAGCGATTTCGGTAAATGGTATTTACAATTTGCATTGGTTATGAATCTTGATTTCAGAAAAGATAAGGTTTAAATAAACCAACATCCTTTAAACATAATTTGGATATCTTGTTTCCTTTAAAAACAGCAAATGGTCTGAACTAAATTTTTTCTTAAGTTAGCATTGTTATATTTGTCAACAAAACTGTACAATGCTCATGAAAAACTTTTTCACTCATTTTAAAGGAGACCTTTTGGGGGGTATCACAGCAGGGATAGTTGCATTACCTCTGGCACTTGCCTTTGGGGTAAGCTCAGGATTAGGGCCAAGCGCAGGTCTTTACGGAGCTATTTTCATAAGCTTTTTTGCTGCCCTTTTCGGGGGAACGAACACCCAAATATCTGGTCCAACCGCACCAATGACAGCTGTTAGTATGATTGTTATAGCTAGTATTATAGCAATCTATGACGGTAGCGTTGAAAAAGCTTTGCCAGCCATTTTAACTGTCTTTCTTCTTGCTGGACTTATGCAAATTGGATTAGGCTTTATAGGCATTGGAAAATACATCAGGTACATTCCGTATCCCGTAGTTTCAGGGTTTATGACTGCCATTGGGGTTATTATCCTAATCACACAAATTTTGCCCGCATTGGGCTATTACCCCAAAGAAGATGATTCTTGGGTAAAACCTTTTAAACCTCAGGCTGAGGAGTTGATATTGGAAAATATTCTGCGTGAAGAAGCCGGTGAGGGTATTTTGGTATTGGAAGACTTTAAAGAAACTATTGAAAGGTCGCATGAAGTAACTGAAACGACAATTTTGGAAGAAGCAAAATCTTTGGCAGCTAAAGAAGCTTCAGGCGTAATGGGAGCAATAAAAGTTTTGCCTAGGGCACTAAAAAATATCAATTGGCTTGAATTAGCCCTCGCTCTAGCAACCATTTTGATTATTTACGGCTTTAAACGAATTACAACCGTGGTACCCAGTACTTTGGTGGCATTACTTTTGGTTTCAGGAGTTGCCTATGGTTTTGGGCTTGAGTATAGAACCATTGAAAAAATTCCCGAAGGCTTTCCGATGCCCAATCTTGCAATCTTTACGGAATTTAAATTAGGGGCTATCTCACCATATATTTTTACCGCATTGACCCTTGCGCTATTAGGTGCAATTGATTCATTACTGACGTCGGTTGTTGCAGATAACATGACCAAAACCAAACATAAACCCAATAGAGAATTGATTGGTCAGGGAATAGGAAATAGTATAGCCAGTATTTTCGGAGGACTCCCAGGTGCAGGAGCGACCATTAGAACGGTTGTTAACATCAATTCTGGAGGTAAAACAAAACTTTCAGGCATGGTCGCTGGTATATTATTGTTGATTATACTTCTTGCTATGGGGCCAATAGCATCCCAAATACCGGCAGCTGTTTTGGCTGGAATTCTTATCACAGTAGGGATTGCAGTAATGGATTATAAAGGCTTAAAAGCCATTCCCAACCTTCCAAAAGATATCAAATTAGGTCCTTTAAAACTGAGTTCAGAAGTACTCGTAATGTTGGTTGTTTTAGTGCTATCAACGGTTTGGAACTTGGTCTACTCCGTTGGGATTGGCTTGGTCATAGCATCATTGATGTTCATGAAAAAAATGGGTGATTTGACTGCTGAAAGGTCCGATGTTAAGTCTTTGGATAAGGAAAAAGCATGGGCCGATGAAGCCGATTTTCCCCAAGAACTCAAAGAGGAAGTATTCATTAAACACATAAAAGGACCCTTGTTCTTTGGCACAACTAGTGATTTTCAAGTATTGGCTAATCAAATTCCCAGCACTGCCTCCAATAATTCGATTAGATCGAATGCAATATATGGATCAATCAGGTCTATATGCCATGGAGGATGTTTTACAAGAATTGAACAAAAACAATATTACGGTTCTCTTTGTTGATTTGTTAAGTCAGCCCAGATATATGATGGAACGAATTGATATTATTCCCGACTTTATCCCAGAGGAGCATATTTTTGAAACCTTCAAGGATTGTACTACATGGATAAAAGAACATGTGAAGGATAAAAACTAATTGGAAATTTAGAACTAAAAAGACCGTGATTTCAATAGGGGCACGGTTTATTATTGGTCCGATTTTCACTATACTTGGTTTATTGTTTTAAATTTGTCCTCTTAGTTTAGTGCCATGATTGATAAGATAAAGGAACATATTACAGACGTTGAAAATTTCACAGCCGATTCCAAAGAAACGATTGAAACTTTTCGTATTAAGTATTTAGGTAAAAAAGGGCTTCTGAATGAGTTTTTCGCTGAGTTCAAAAATGTTCCCAACGACCAGAAAAAGGAATTTGGTCAGTCCATTAATCAGCTAAAACTAGTAGCTACTGAAAAGGTGAATCTTCTCAAGGAAACACTTGAAAGTAAAATTGAGGAAACAGGCAGATATGGCGATTTAACTCGTCCAGGAGAGGCAATGGCCCTTGGTTCAAGACATCCTATTTCAATCGTTAAAAACCAGATTATCGATATCTTCTCGAGAATAGGGTTCAATGTTTCAGAAGGACCAGAGATTGAGGACGATTGGCATAATTTCACAGCTTTGAACTTGCCTGAATATCATCCGGCGAGGGATATGCAGGACACCTTTTTTATTCAAACAGATCCTGATATTTTACTACGTACCCACACCTCATCTGTCCAAGTACGCTATATGGAAAACAACCAACCGCCAATACGTACAATATCGCCAGGGAGGGTTTATAGAAACGAGGCTATTTCAGCGCGTTCACATTGTTTTTTCCATCAAGTAGAGGGTCTTTATATTGATAAGGATGTTTCTTTTGCCGACCTGAAACAAACATTACAGTTCTTCACCACAGAGCTTTTTGGAAAATCAAAGATCAGGCTACGCCCTTCCTATTTTCCATTTACTGAACCAAGTGCCGAAGTTGATGTGTATTGGGGCTTAGAAACTGAAACCGATTATAAAATGACCAAAGGAACGGGTTGGTTAGAGATTATGGGTTGTGGTATGGTAGATCCCAATGTCTTGGAAAATTGTGGTATTGACCCAGAAGTCTATTCCGGTTTTGCTTTTGGTATGGGTATTGATCGTATTGCCTTATTGTTGCACCAAATCTCTGATATTCGGTTATTAAGTGAAAATGATGTTCGCTTTTTAGAGCAATTCAAAAGTACCCTATAGACGCTCATTTGAAAAAAGATATTGAAATACCAGTAGTCAAAGACATTTACATTGCGCTTGTTCATGAATGGAATGACGAATTTCTTTCCAAAGAATGGAATGCCTATATTCTAAATGATGGAAGTACCCCAATTAAGTTGGTTTTCGTTGTTTCAAAAGGATTTCATAGAGATGTAAAAACCGCGACTATGCGACATAGCATGGAAGCTCTAGGAGCAAAATCCTTTGAAAAGCTCGAATTTGTACAAAAGGAAGTCCTAGATTTAACGAATGAATTTTACGTTACTTATTATTTGAAGGGTAAACTATATGAAAAGCGGTTTATCTTCCAGAAGGGCTCCGTTTCAGCACAAAAATTGACTGAAATTCCACTATTAGATAAATCGGGCATTCTTGCCAAATGATTCCTATCGCAGAGGAAAGCCTTTGGCAGCCCACCAGGGATGTATTTCGATAACCAATCTTCCTGACTTTCCATATTGGCAAGACTGTCGGCGATTTCAAGTGTTGGGGTATTGTAGATCGTAATCCCGCGAATATCACCATCATCTCCAAAAGGTCCCGATATATCAGCATAGCCTTCATTATACATACGTCCAAGATGTTCCATATGAAGTGCTTGTAAGCTATCTGACTCGGCTTTGTTTTGGGAACGGTTAGGACCTCTTTTTAGAAAGGCAATAAAATATTGTTGCATGAGCATCGTGTCCTTTGTAGTTTCATCAACAAAATCAAAAGTTTTATACCCTTTGCTAATCAACTCATCGTTGATTTCCCTTATCGATTTTTCCTTCACCGCCTCAACCATTTCAGCTTCCTCCTTTTGCCCTGGCTTACAGGAAACAAATAGAGATAGTACTATTACTAAGATTATAAATTTCATTTTTCCCATGATTTATAAGGTTTTTTACTCAGAAGTGAATTATAATATTTAAGTTGCCCTGTTACTTCCTCACCGAGCCATCTAGGATGTTCAAATGGGTCATTTTCGTTTTCAAGTTCTATTTCGGCGATGACCAATCCTTCATTTTCATTTAGGAATTCATCAACCTCGAAAATAAACCCTCCATTTGGGATTTCATATCTGGTTTTCTCAATAACAGTTTCTTCACAAAGTTGAATCAGTGCCTCTGCTTCTGAAACTTCTATCTCTTGTTCCCATTCAAACCGCGATGTTCCAGCTTCATTGGAAATACCTTTAATGGTCAGAAAGCCCTTGTTTCCCTTTATACGTACCCGAACAGTTCTATTGGGATGTGTATTAAGAAATCCCTGTACTATTCTTTCTATTGAGATTGCTTCTTTTTTATATGCATCGCTCTTAACTAAAAATTTGCGTTCTATTTCTACCATAGAAAAACCATTTCGTTTTTATAAAAATATATAAATCGATGTTGTCTTGGAGATATATTCCAAAGGAATCATTTAAAGAACTGGAAGATCGTCTTTAACACTGATCCAAAAATTAGGTTCAAAAAGTCTGGAACTGCCTATTATCGCAGCATCTTCCATTAGATTGGATATTTCAAAATCCAACTGTAAGCCGTTTTTTTGCAATTCGCTTTTAAATGATGGCAGAAAGAGCCTACTTGCCTTGGATATGTTCCCTCCCATTACAATGATTTCTGGTTGAAACCTTTCTATAAAAGGAATCATAAAATCTGCCATATTTGAACCAAATTCATTGAAAACGGTTCTTGAATGGTCATTGTTGGCCGCAGCAATTTCTTTAACTCCTTTTACTGAATCTGATGATAATTCATGATACCTATCGATGCACCAACGCGTGGAAAAATAATCATCACTTATCCCAGATTTATATGGCTTATCCCACAAACACCCACCTTCGGGAACTTCTTTCGTATTTACCTGAGGTATTCCATTCTTAATAAAGGCAGAACCAAAACCTGTACCTAAGGTTACAACGATTATCCTTTTGCAATCTTTTGCCTTGCCTTGTGTGGAAACTCCAACACCAAAAGAGGTGGCATCATTAAGAAACCTTAAGCTGACTTCATCGCTATTAATGTATTTGGGTAATTCATCCGGAATAGAAACCTTGTAAAGACTTTCATATTTGTCGTTATCACCTTCGAACATAGCAACTCCCGCTCTGTAATTAAAGGGCCCAGGTATGGCAATCCCAATATTGGCTGTGTTTTCCATTGAAACACTTTCAATGGTACGGTTAATGGCCCTGCTCCAGTTTTCCAGTACTATGTCTTTTGATTCCTTATTGTTTATTTTGACTGAAAATGTTGTCTTGGGCAGAATTTCACAGGTATTTAAATTCACTGCCGCACTAACAATATGGCTCCCACCTACATCTACCCCAATGGCTATTTCATCCTTCATAATAATTTTGATTTAGAATTCTCTTTTAATCTCAATATCATACGTAAAGTAATCGGTGTGATAATAAACAATATTGCATTCTACTGGTCTATCTCCTGGATCACACACCAACCGCTCCCTTTTCAATATTGGCATATTCATTGGCAATTCAAGAATTGTACTTAGTTCTTTATTAGCTTTTATTGCGGTTATCCTTTCCTTTGAAGTTGCTACAATCGTATCATGGGTAGTCTCAAGAAGCTCGTAAAGTGGGGTTATAAAATTTTCTTCGCCTGTTATCCCTACTCTTGGATGAAAATAGGACACTGAATACAAATACTTCGCTTCTTTTGACCCTCGGATTTTTTCCAATTTCCATAGTTCTTTAGATTTGGAAACATATAATGCATCACACACTTCTTCAGGCGCTATTACCAGGGAAATATTGACCAAATAATTGACCACTTCAATTCCTTGTTTCCGCATTTCCTTGGTGAAACTAATCCAATTGTCTAGCCTGGTCGTTATTTTTTTGTTGATCACTTTAGTTCCTACACCCTTTTTTCGTTCAATAAGATGTTCATTTACCAAGGTATTCACTGCCTGGCGAACAGTATTTCTAGAAACCCCTAATTTTTTGGCGAGTGTTACCTCTTTGGGCAAAAAACTATTCCCATTTCTGTATTCGTCCTTATTTATCAAAGCCCTTAAATAAGCCTCAATCTGTGAATGTAAAGGAATAGGGCTCTTATTGTTTAGTTTAAAGTCCATTAGAAAAGATTATTTATTTTGGGAAGCCCATTCTTCCAATTGATTTATTGCAGTATACAGTACTCCTGCAGAACCTCTGAACGTCCCTGAACCCTTGGGTTTATTATCCACGGTATACCATTCGTAAAACCCATCATTCTTCACCACCCTATCAGTCATTGGCAATAATTGTTCATAGGCATCCTTAACGAAACCATATTTGATCAATTGTTGAATCATTCTAGCTCCAAACCAGGTCCAATCCCCACCATTTTGGTAACTGTATTCAGGATTCATGATCTTATTCACGAAAAAACCATCTGGATAAGGAGGGTATAAGGTTAATCCTATGGAACCTGCGCCAGCTTTTTTCACTCTGGCTACCATTTCATTGAGAGATATGCTGATTTCCTCCTCCGTTAATAATCCTGCCTCTATTGCTACCGCTGTTCCTCCAAAATAATATATTGCATTTTCATCAAAATCTTCAGGAAAGGGAGATCCATTCAAGTAAATGTGTGGAATAAACTTTTGATTTTTAATATCCCAAAGGTGCTTTTTAGAGTTTTCTGCCAATTTATGACGGACAGGAAGCCATTTACTTTTTGCATCAGGTAACAATTCCATCAAATTGTCCAAGGCAATTACAAACATGGCATTATCGTAAATATCAATTGCTTTATGTGTATTCCCATCAATATCCACTCCCCAGCCATGTTCTGGTTGCACATCACCCCAATCGGCAGTGGTGGCACCCCATATTAAGCCATATTCAGTAGAAAATCGTTCATTCATAAGAAACTGCATCGCCCATTCCATACGTTGAGCCACGGTTTTATCTCCAATTTGAACTTCGAGAATAGTTTTATCACCTGTTGTCTTTATATACTTGTAGACGGTTTGTATCAAAGAGGTTTCTTGATCGGTCTCTACGGTATTTTTATGCCCGGCATAACGAGGTTCCAATTCAGAATAACTAAAGTCAGTTTCTCCCTCGCCGATTTTTTCAGCAGGGGTAAAGCCGTCGATGATATTCCCATCATCCCCCTGCATTCGGAAGAACACCAAAAGGTTTTCCTTTAATTCCTCAGCAGGATAGACTTCAGCTGAAAGTTCGATAAAGGTATTATAATCACGAATCCATACCTCCCGATACCCGTCCCCAGCATTGAATCCAGTTTTGACTACCGCTAAAGCTCTGCTTTTTACTTCTTCAAATTGCTCATTGTTAAGGATATTGTTCGCTAGTTCTTTGTCTTCTTTTTGTATGGCGCACCCTATTAGTAGGAGTCCAAACACTAAAACCGTTACTTTATTCATTATCTGTTATTTTTCATTTGACATTGATGGTGGCGGGGTTTCTATACCCCATTCTATATTGGGCTCGGGACCTAATTCAAAAACTAGCCTACCTCCCTGCATAAGTTCTTTACGAAACATCCAATTTTTAGTAATACGCTCCCCGTTAAAAGTGAGTGATTGTATATATAAATTATCCGGGGTTTGGTTTTTGGTTTCAAGAACCAGTTCATTGCCTAGATAGTAATTATCATCGAGTTGAATACTTATCTTATCAAATAATGGACTTCCAAATTGAAATGATGGATTTGCAGAAGTATGCCCCTGTACATCAAACAGCCCCATGGATGCCATTACATACCAAGCTCCAAGCTGTCCTTGATCCTCATCCTGCCCCACACCGTATCCATGTAATGGTTCTGTTCCATAGAACTCATTGCAAATGGTACGCACCCATTTTTGAGTTAGCCAAGGTTTCCCCGAATAATTAAACAACCAAGGATTATGCAAACAAGGTTGGTTGCCATGATTGTACAATTTCTCTACCCCTGAAAAGCTGTGAATTTCCTCTGAACCCCCGCCGAACATGCTTTTCTGTGCGTTGGTGAACATGGTTTCCAAACGCTCATTGAATAAGGATTTCCCTATTAAATCAATCAATCCCGCAGGATCATGGGGTACATACCACGTATATTGATAGGCATTCCCTTCCTGAAAACCGTCCCAGCCTTTCATCGGGTCAAAATCGGTAATAAAAGACCCATTTTCAAGCTTGGGCCGCATGAATTTAGTTTCGAGATCAAAAAGGTTTTTGTAATAATCCGCCTGACTCATTAACTTGTCATAATTGGACTTGTCATTTCGTTTTTTAGCCATTTGAGCTACTGCATAGGAACTAAAACTATATTCCAAAGTGTGTGAAGCACCAAAATTAAATACCCATCCGTTTGAGATAATAGTATCCTTATAAGGTACATACTTGTTTTTAACAAAGTAGCTTAGGTCATATTTGCCATTGCCCAAGTTGCGACCATTGTATTCTAGTTCATTCTTTAACGCAGCCTCATATCCCGCTTCTACCTCAAAATCGCGGATCCCAACATTATACGCAGATGCCAATAATAACCCTTGAAAATTTGTTTGTACACCATTTGTGAAGACACCATTTGCAGCACCATCATGCAGCCAACCCGTATCTTTATAAAAGTCAATGTTCGATTGTACATAGTCACTAAAATAATCAGGATAAGCCAACGCCCAAACTTGGCTCAAATTCCAGAAGCCACCCCAAATACCATCAGTATTGTAATGATTGTATTTAGGATTCCCCAATTCGTTCAATTCTGTACGCCCAATTTTTCCATCGGATAATGGATAATCCCCATTCACATCATTTGAAAGTCCTCGTCCCAACAAGGCATGATACAAGCCCGTATAAAATTTAACCCTATCTTCCTTTTTCCCTCCTTCAACTACGATTTTATTGAGTTTATTGTTCCAAATTTCCTTGGACTCCTTTTTCACAGAATCAAAAGTCTTTCTGTTGGATTCTGTTATTAAATTCAAACGTGCATTGGCTATGGAGGTATGACTTAGGCCTGTCTTAATTTCCAAAACCTCATCTTGTTCCATGTCAAATGTCAAGTACAACCCATTGTTGATTCCAGTGGTTTCGGATGCTCCTTCCTTCTTAATTTCATTGATAAAGCTTCCGGTTTGCGAGGGCTTTTTACTGAGTTTGGCCACGAAATACATTTTAACCGTTTTACCAGGGTCACAAAACTTTGCATATTCGGGATTGGTTTCAATAAAACCTTCTATCTCAGTTTCATTGACTATTCTAGCCTGTGCCATAATCACATCGCTACTTTCACCTTGTTTATGGCCTATATCGATGATTACATGAGCTTCATTGGACTCAGGGAAGGTATAGCGGTGATAACCCACCCTTTCGGTCGAAGTCAGCTCCGCCTTTATATTATAATCATTTAAGGCTACTGAGTAATATCCTGTTTCAGCCGTTTCATCAGCTTTATCAAATCGAGACCGATAACCGCTATCAGGGTCTTCCAAAGTGCCAGGTATCGTTTTTAATACCCCAACAGTAGGCATAAAGACCAAACCACCAATTTGAAACTCATGAAAATGACCAAATCCTTCAATAGAAGTATGCCTGTCGTCGTACCCCGTAGGTCCCCATCCGCCTTGACTATTATATGCATTGGTGTGAGGTGCCAATTTTGCCATTCCGAATGGGCGTGCAGCAGGAGTGTAAAAAAACCACCGCCCATGTACAGAACCTATTTGTGGGTCTATATATTGGGTTAGTTCATGCAAAGGTTTTTGTTTAATTTTCTTATCGTCTTTGCAACTAGCAAAACTTAAGAATATCATCAGAAAAGCAACAAAATGTTTCATATATTAGTTTGATTTTGGGTTTCTTGATAAATCAGTAATTCCCATTGACGGTGACTTGTCGAGGTTGCATTCCAAAATGTCAATTGCCAATTTCCAGTCTCCATAATTTGGTTTTTCTTCAATCCCGGACAACAAATTCAATTGATGAAGGCGTATTCTTAAAAGTCTTGATTTACCTCCCCAATAATCCATAACCCCGGCAACATATACGAAAAGTCTTTTTTAATATCGGAATGACCAATAACAAAAAACCCATCTTCCCAGCCAATATCTTTTTCAAGGAATTTTTTATAATCCCCTCGAGCAAGTGATAATTCTTCGCTATTATTGCCTGATTGCATAATTTGCCATACAGTTTTCCCTTGTGCTAAACCGAAAGTCAAACCAAAGAAATACACCAGGGTGAATACCAATTTTCTTATATTTATTTGAATGAATTTTAACATGCTAACATCTGTTCTATTCAAAATTGGGAAATTGATTATTTCAAGATAAATGAAAGGGGCTGATTAGACTTAATATTCGTTTGAAACTTATTGTTTGAGATGGTTAACCCAATACCCAAGACTTCACCTCTTAAATTGCAGGCAAATGCCCTTTTAAAGTTACTCCCTTTAGGAAGCTTTACTTCACAAGACCCACCTTCACCTGTTTGCTCCCATAATCTGAGCAGGATACCGTCTCCATCCCGGTTTTTGCCAAACGCGGTAACAGCCACTCCTTTTTTTGATAAGACTATTCCGTGTTGTTTTATTGGGGCATCTCCTTTTGGTCCGTCATAATATGCCCCTTTTAAGGGAACACGAGTTTCTTCTGATGGGACAATAAAGGTTTCCTGTGCATCATATTTAGGATAACTCCAGATATAGAACCTAGAAGAAAACGAGCCTTCGATCCACTCGGTGAAATTTGTACCCCATTGGTTGTTGAACAAGTTTATATATACTTTTCCCGAGCTTAACTTTTTGCTTTTTGAAAACTTGAATAGACCCGTATTGTCAATGCTGATTCCTGGGGCATCAGGAGTATTCAGGCCTATTCCACTACCTTTGTTATCGAACATGGCCATCGAAGTATTTAAAAAATAAAAATCATGGTTGGTTCCTTTAACCAACTCGCGTTGAGGGTCTACAATACCCCCGATGCGATTGAGACGATATTCAGGATTTTTTAGGGCAAACGGGAATGAAAGCCACCCTGCTTCTGGAAGGGCATTGGGTGATTTGCCATTTATCCCCCAGACAATTTCTACAAAAGGACTGTTTTCATATAAAATGTAGGTAATCAAGTATTGTTGTGGATCCGATGCCTGCACTTTTCCAAATACCGTTGCCCTGACTGAATTCCCCATATCTAAGAACACTACTTTCTCACTGGTCCCTTTATAAGATTTGGTTTTTTTAAATGGAACCGATGGTCTTCCCATTTCTTGATTGGCCCAACTTTCAGAGCCCGGTTTTACATATGCTTCGTTATATGAATCCAATGCCTCTTGTCCAAACTGCTCGTAATAGTATTGGCCAAAACCTTCATCACTGTTCCGTTCTACCAGTTCCTTTTTAGCTTGTTTATCATATAAGGAGGATAAAGCCCCGGTAACTGGATCTATTTGCAATTTAAAATAGTTGTTTTCAAGTATATGTTCTTTGTTATCAACAACCAATGATGATTTATTCTTTATTGGTGTCAATATGGGGATATAAGTTTTATATCCCATGGATGGTACATTCTCGGCCTCAAAAGAAATTAAATTATAGTCGTTGTAAACCGAAACTACTTCTCCCGTGTCTGGATCCTTTAATCCATATATTTGAAAATCTTTTTGGTATACACCTGTAAAAAAACTCACTTTTCCACTCCTCGACCATGGTAAAGGATTGTAAACCACAATTCTTTTGCCTTCAATATTTACCGAAGCTGCCAATTTTTTCATTTGACGTTTCATCAATGGAACTACAATTTTTTCAGCTTTTTTGATTCGGCCTGTTTTTTCATCCCAAGATCCTTCAACAAAATCATAATTGCCTAAAGACTTGTTGATTTTAAATTCGTCGTTATATGTCCATTTGTGTTGATTGCCATGGGTCATGGCAATACCAAAGGTGTGTTCATCGTAGAGAATCATATTTTCAACAGCCTCATCTATATGATTCCTCACAGTAGTATGGCTTCCCAACCACTGGTTCATCTGAGTGTTTAGTATTTCAGTATTGTAAGTTTTGCGCTGTAGGTTCTTGCTCAACTTTGTTTCACGGGGCATTGACATAAAACCGTGTATCCAAGTGTCTGGCATATCTCCTGTTATTACCGGCAAATTGGGGTTTTCTTTCATCAAAAGGTCATAAAAATCAGAAATGCGCCCTATTCTAACTCTGGCATTTGGCATCTTTTCTTTTGCCTCTTTTAATACTTTGGCAACCTCTTCCGGGGAAGGCGCTCCAGCATTTTCATGGGTGAATATCATTGCCATCCAAGTTTTATGATTCCAATCTTTAGGTGGAAGAATCCCCGATCCATAATATTTGGCCCAATAGAATGTCAAAAGTTTTGACCCATCGGGACCCTGCCACCAAAACAAGGGAGGGACATCTGGGGCAGAGGATCCCGGATTGCATCCGATGTGGAGGATATCGATTCCAGCATTTTTTAATAGGGTAGGCATTACCCTAGAGTAACTAGTCACATCGGTAAGTTTTGCTTCTCTAGATATGGGTGTACCGTATTTTTTATTTATTGTAGTATTGTACGATAACCCTCTGACCAAACTCTCAACATCGCTGGCTCCCGTTTGATAGGTCAAAGGAAGTGCATGTGGTATAATACGTTCCTTTTTTATAGCTTGTTCCAATTTTATTCTGTTTTCGGATGAGGCATTTTCTAACATATACTTTAAAGGCCAGCTAGGAATTGTCCATTTGAATTGTTCGGGCTTTGGTAGAAACGAAGTTTCTTCAATAGATTTCAATGTTTCACTTAACATTTCACCGCTATATTGCTGAAGTACTCCTTGGGACCAGTCAGTATACCCAATATCAAAATGCATCTTAAAAACAATTACGATATCGTTTACTTGATTATTAATTGCGCCAGAATTTGTTTTAACAGCTTCAATTTGACCGCTTAAATTCAGTGATGCCATTAACGGAATTAACAGCCAAAATAATTTAACACGATTTATCTGAAGACAAATTTTATATCCGTTTGCGTTTAAATTTTGAAAGTTTAATCTCTCTAGTTTTATGTACTTGGAAAAAAACTTCATCGATGTGGGGATTACAAAATAGTTCATTCTCTTTAATTTTAACAAGCATCATCCTTTACAAAGGAGACTATAACCTTTGGTTTGCTTTTTCCATTATTTATAAGGGTATACTTTTTTACTGCCGCAGGAATTGCAAAGGTCTCCGCAAAATGAAAAGATTGATTTTCAGCACCCTCTATTTGCAACTGCAATGATTCACCTTCAACCAACATCAACACATGGCATTGATGGTTTGTGTCAATGGTTATTTGACTTTGGAAGTCATATCTATAAACATCGTAAAAATGATCTTTATGTGTGGGTAGGTGTATTTTCTCCCAATCCTTTCCGGAATCCTCAAGCCTAGGTTTTGAAATGAGGGTATCTGGAACCTTTCGTCCCTTTCGTTCAAAATTCAGATTCTCAAAGGCCCTTTCAATATTCAATGGTCTTGGATTCCCATCTAAATCCAACCGTTGCCAATCGTACATTTTAAAGGTGAAAATATAAGGTGTTGCACTGATTTCAAGGACTAAATTGTTAATCCCAGAGCAATGAACCGTTCCATTTGGAATCAGAAATAAGTCGTGTTTTTTGGCTGGAAGTTTTTGAACAAATTTTTCCACATCCAAAATTTCCTTGGTTTCAAAACTATGGGTAAGTGCCTTTTTGAATTCAGTAGGATTTATGCCCTCTTGAAAACCGAGATAAACTTCTGCATCTTCATCTGCATCCAGAATGTAATACGTTTCATCCTGAGTAAAATTTTCCCCGAACTCCTCTTTTATATATTCTAATTTAGGATGACATTGCACCGAAAGGTTGCCACCCTGAAAAGTATCTAAAAAATCGAACCTGATGGGGAATTCATCTCCGAACCTTTTCACCGCTTTCCCTAAAATATTTTCCTTTTCCTGAAACATTAACATATCAAAAGACACCTCAAGTAAAGCGTCATCACCTTCAAATAACAGACCGTTTTCAGGAACTATCATCTCAAAGGACCAAGCATAGTTAGGCACGTTTTGATTTAGATCTTTGAACTTTTCTTTCATCCATTGCCCTCCCCATACACCGGGCTCAAACCAAGGTCTAACCCTAAAAGTACTTTTGGACATTTTATTAAGCCCATTCCTTAAGTTTTCACCACTCATCCAGACGGGATTCCCAGACCTTTGCTGATCAACTATTATTGACACTTTAGGCAGTAATTCCTTTTTTTTTCTATTCAAAACTGGCCAATCCACAAAGTAAAAATGCTTGTACATCTGCTTATGGTCTTTAGGTGTACTAAAGCCGAGATTGGTAACTTCATTGGCCCGCATGCGGTATTGAAGTTCATTTTTAGGGAGGTCAAAATAAACCAAGAAGCCTTCAATCCCTGACTCATATGCCCCTGTCCCATAAACAATGCTAATGTCCGCACTTACATCCAAAGCCATATTAATCATCTTTTCCGAATCGAAGTATTCTGAGAGCGCTATATTCGCCCTATGGCCAAAAATAGGGTCTTCCCCTCCTAAAAAAGGGGCTGCTAAAGATGAGATTTCATTTTCAGGTCTTAAATAATTTTTAATATTGATGAATGATGGATTCAGACCCATCTCTTGAAATGTACTCTTCAGAGAATCGCAAATTTCGTCCCAATCGATACCAATATAACCATCAAGTATGACTAAACTCTCTTGGCAAATTTCTTTTGCTAAAGTAGCATAGCCTGTTTTGACTACACCTCTTTCTAAGGGGTGCGAAGGATAGATATCATAAGAAGATTCATCGGAGTTTTTCTTGATGAGAGGAATCAGATTCTGGGAAGTTTTTCTTCGCATGATACAGACTAAAAGAGAGTAGTACTAAGTTACGAATTAATATGTTCATATGTTTAAACATAATATAAAATACATGATAAATCCTTGATTGGTCTTAGTTTCCTTTTAATGATTTCTTGCTAAGCTATGAATGACATCAGATGGTATTGTAACTTGCCCGTATTCGCTATTTGCCAACCAAACCATCGCCTTCGCGATATCATTGGGATGAATGGACTTGTACTTTTTCAGAGGTCCTGCCATTACCAAATTTGCCACTCTCATCAATTGTTTGAATATCCATTCCCCAATTCTTTTTTCCTCTCGCTTACCTCCGATTAAAGAGGGTTGCAAAATATGGGTTTTAGGTATTTGAAGTTGTAAAACAGCATCCTCCATTTCCCCTTTGGTTCGGTTATAGAAAATGTTGCTTTTTGAATTGGCCCCCAATGCAGAAATTATTACAAGTGTATTGATTCCATTTTCCTTACAAAGTTTAGCGGCCTTTATAGGTATGCCAAAATCAATCTTTTTATATAATTCCTTGTCTCGAGTTTTTGCTTTAGTGGTCCCAATACAACAAAATACCTCATCCGCTTTAAAATCATTTTTAAATGCATTCAAATTAACAACATCGCCAAGATGTTCTTTAATTTTCGGATCCACAATTCCCGAACTTGACCTGGAAAATAGTATAATTTTTACATAGCGCTTGTCTTTCAATAATAGTTGCAATAACAGGTTACCAGTTAGTCCTGTAGCGCCTAATAGTATCGCTGTTTTTTGTTGGGTATTCATAAAACTAAGATATGACTAAATTTGCTTATGCCCGAAGATTCTCCTTTGCGAAAAATAATCCATATAGACATGGATGCTTTCTACGCCTCTGTAGAAGAACTCGATAATCCTGAACTGCAAGGCAAGCCCTTAGCTGTGGGCGGAAATGAAATTAGAGGGGTTGTTTCTGCAGCGAATTATGAGGCCCGCAAGTATGGTGTTCGCAGTGCTATGAGTGGCTATTTGGCAAAGAAAAACTGTCCACACCTTACTTTTGTGAAACCAAGATTTGCACGTTATAAAGAAATATCCCAAAAAATACGTAGTATATTCTATGATTATACTGATTTGGTTGAACCACTCTCACTAGACGAAGCATATTTGGATGTCACCATCAATAAAAAAGGTAATCCTTCTGCAACTTTATTGGCTAAGGAAATTCGACAGCGCATTTTAGATGAAGTCGGACTTAAAGCTTCAGCTGGGATTTCAATAAATAAATTCATTGCAAAGGTCGCGAGCGACTTCAACAAGCCTAACGGACAAAAAACGGTCAATCCAGAAGAAGTATTACAATTTATTGAAGAACTTGAAATCAGGAAGTTCTATGGGGTGGGCAAGGTCACAGCAGATAAAATGTATAAACTAGGGATTTTCACTGGAAAAGATTTAAAGACAAAATCCGTTGATTTTTTGCAAGAACATTTTGGCAAAAGTGGATCTCATTATTACAACATAGTCAGGGGCATACACAATGGCGCCGTTAAACCACATCGAGTTCAAAAATCAGTAGGTGCAGAACGTACTTTTAGTGAAAATTTGAGTAGTGAGATTTTTATGTTTGGAGCGTTTGGAGCATATCGCCAATGAACTTGAGAGACGATTGAAAAAATCGAAAGTAGCTGGCAAAACCATTACCTTAAAAATCAAATACAGCGATTTTACGTTACAGACCCGAAGTAAGACCCTACCGTATTTCGTGGCGGATAAATCACTTATTCTCGAAATCGCTAAAGAACTGCTATATCAGGGAAAAATGGAAAATTCAGTCCGCTTGTTGGGCATATCATTAGCCAACCTGAATACCGAAAAAAAGAAAACCGAGGCTAAGGAAGATTTGGTCTCCGTGCAATTGCAGTTTGATTTCTAACACTTTCATAATATGTGCTTAACTCAAGTTTTTTTATTCATACATGGACGTGGAGCACAATTTCCTGTTCTTAAGTACAACGGTGTTTAAAGCTATTGGAATCTTAAGAATTTCTCTAAAGAATTTGATACTCCCTTTATGTTTTAATTAGGTAAAATGAAAATTCTAATAGCAGAAGACGAATCAACTTTGCAGCAATCTATTGTCACCTATTTGGAAAACGATGGGAACATCTGCTAAACGGCATCCAATCATAAAGAAGCCCTATATAAGGCCGATTTATATGAGTATGATGTATTGATCCTTGATATCAATTTGATTGCCGGCAGTGGTTTAGAGGTACTTAAACCGTTGAAAAAAAATACCGCCAGCATTATCATATCGGCCAATAATTCACTCGAAGATAAACTGGAGGGCCTAGTCCTAGGTGCCGACGATTATCTTACTAAAACTTTTCATTTGGCTGAACTGATTCGCGCATCAAAGCAGTTTTGCGCCATAGGAAATTCGGGGGCAGTGAGACGATTTACTTTAACGAAATCCGAATTAATACAAGGTCAAGAACGGCCTATTTTATGAAATTGAATTGGAAAAAGGCAAAGATGCATTGGAAGTGTTTATGGATATGAACGGTAAGGTTGTTGAAAAAGAAGTGGCTTTTGATGAAGATGACGAAAATTAATATTAGTTTTATTAGTAGATGTGAACGTTGATTTGTTATGGTCTAAACAAAAGTTTTAACCACTTTTTTTTCCTCAAAACGAACTTTAAATTATCTTTAGATTCACAAACTATATTTGATACCATAGTGCTAAAAAAAATTGAATGTGGTTAAAACTATTTCCTAAGCGATTCGCCCTATTAAAGGCTTTCGTGCTTGTTTTTTTAACGATTTCGGCACTGGTCAGAATCAGTTTTCTAGTATGGGATTTTGGTGAGGTCGATATGGGTATTTTTAACCTGTTTAGGACTTTCGTCATAGGATTCCTTTTTGATATCGGAACGATCTCTTATTTCTTGATTCCTTATTTAATTTATCTATTGTTATTTCCTATAAAATGGTATGGTTCTTTGGTGGATCGAATTATCACGGGTATAGGGTTCTTCTTTGGTGTATTGATAATTTATTTTTCTTTTTTCGGAGAGTTTACCTTTTGGGACGGATTTCAACGGCGGTACAATTTTATAGCGGTCGATTATCTGATATACACCTATGAGGTCATCAAGAATATCAATGAATCTTATCCCTTGCCGCTTTTAATAGGTTCTTTGATGGCATTGGTGGCAGTAACCCTCTTTTTAATTTATAAATTTGGAGTTTTCCGAAGAACCTATCATAACGAAACATCGTTCAAACAGAAGTTGATTGCTGCCCTACCTTGGCTGGCTATGGTGCTAGTGTCCGCTATGTATGTTACCAATGACCAAGCGGAGTGGTCTAAAAACCGTTATAACAATGAACTGTCCAAAGCGGGTATCTATTCCTTTTTTGCCGCTTTCCGCAACAACGAATTGGCCTATTCCGAATTCTATAGGACAATGCCGGAAAAGGAGGCATTCACAAATGTTAAAAACGAGTTTATAAACAATGGGGACATCTTTGTACATCCCTTAAAAAATGGAATTCTTCGCCACACAAAAAATACAGATAGTATAATCACGGAACTCAAGCCGAATATCATTTTTATCTGTATCGAAAGTCTTAGCGGTAAATACCTGAATTCGTTGGGGGGGGATTATAATAGTACCCCAACTCTGGATTCTTTGGCCGACAAAAGCATATTCTTTACAAATCTTTTTGCCACAGGCACTAGGACTGTCCGTGGTATGGAGGCCATTACCCTTTCCATTCCCCCCACTCCAGGTCGTAGCATTGTAAAGCGAAAGAACAATACAAAACTTTTTACCATAGGAGAGGTGTTTAAGGAAAAAGGCTATGAGCGGAATTTCTTCTACGGTGGAGATGGGTATTTCGATAATATGAACACCTATTTTGGTGGAAACGGTTTCAATATCATCGATAGAGGCCGCGGTTTTCTTTTAGACAAAAGCATTACAACTACACGAACAAATATCGAAGATAATGAAGTAACCTTTGAGAATGCTTGGGGCGTTTGCGATGCCGATATTTACAATAAGGTCATTAATCAAGCGGACAAGGCGCATGAAACCGGAAAGTCTTTTTTCAATTTTGTGATGACCACCTCCAATCACAAGCCCTTTACCTATCCTGAAGGAAAAATCGATATTCCCTCCGGTAGCGGTAGAAAAGGGGCTATAAAGTATACAGACTATGCCATTGGCGAATTCTTAAAAACGGCACGGGCCAAACCTTGGTATAAGAATACAGTATTCGTGATTATGAGCGACCATTGTGCCAGTAGTGCGGGACGGTGGGAGTTGGATGTGCAGAACTACCATATTCCGGCTTTGATCTACAACCTACCAAATTCCGTTCCCCAAAAAGTGGATAATCTAAGTTCACAAATTGATATGTTTCCAACCCTTTTTGCATGCCTTGGGTGGGACTATCGGACGAATCTGTTCGGTCAAAATATCCTTGAAATGAAAAAGCCCGATGAGCGTGCTTTTATTGCTAATTATCGCAAATTGGGATATTTAAAAGACAATAA
>RCNF010000408.1_pt1 | contig 25467 bp, 21 predicted proteins | sample 2041311 | NCBI WGS metagenome assembly RCNF01 (sample SAMN09708228, study PRJNA481090) | Marine sediment metagenome, whole genome shotgun sequencing project. | biome: marine sediment; feature: ocean; material: sediment; isolation source: Sewage treatment plant 2 marine sediment (STP2) ... | reverse complement strand
CCGAGACGTGATCGACCCAATCCGGAATGGTCGGGAGATCTCCCGATGTGAAGTGGCTGTTGAGGATCTGGATATTGCGTGCGGGCCCCTGGCTGCTGTGATCCTCGACCCGCACCATTGTCCCGTTGGAGTCGTTGAAGAAGTTGAGTCCGGCAAGACGCCACAGCCCGCTGCCGCGGAAGTGGACCGAGGCGAGGACGGGTTCGCGGAAGCTGGACGCCCTGATCGTGACCCAGTCGGAGTTGTAGCAGCCGGTGATCTCGAGGTTGGCGTCGTGGCCGGCCGCGCCGACCAGGACGATGGCGTCGCCTCCCTTGACGGGGGCTCCGGGATTCCGCGGCGTCCCGTGTTGATCGGTGCAGTCGACCATGGAGTCCACCACGTATTGGATGGATGCCCATGGGTTGCCGGGGCTGCCGTTGCCGGTGAGATCGTTGCCGAGGATCGGGTCGACAAAGAACTCGGAGCCGCGGATGGCGATTTCGCAGGGACACGGGCCAACCGCCGGTGTTCCGCCGGGCGCCGAGGACCAGCCCCAGAGATCACCCGAGCCGAAACCGTCCGAGAAGACGAGATCCTGAGACCATCCCCCGGTCGCGGCCATGACGAAGACGAAGATGCCGAGCGTCAACCGCACATCGAATTGGATCTTCATGATCACGGTCTCCTTCATCCACGCTATCGGTTTCCCTGTTTGTCGCACGTGCGGCGCATCACAGGGGCTGGTGGAGTGATCCCGGGTCATCGGATTTATGAAGTGTTATCCTCCGTTGGAATTTAACACCTGCCGCGTATGGCAGCATCTCTGGAGGATGGGTATGAAAAAGTTGATGTTTGTTTTGGCTGCAGTGGCTCTGGGCGTAATGATGGGTTGTGGTGGGTCTTCCACCGAGGCTCCCGTCGTGGTTGAAGAAGTGGTCGAAGTGGCTCCGGCCGTGGAAGAGGTGGTCGTGGTGCGCAACGACGTGATCTTCACGTGCGGCTGTGGACCCGACTGTGATTGTGGCGCCGCCTCTTTGACCGCTGGAACATGCGACTGCGGTTCGGAACTTGTTGCGGGCCATCTCGTCAAGGTTGAGGGTAATGAGGCCCTGGTCTGCGCCTGTGAAGAGGGTTGCACCTGTGAGATCGACGCCGAAGATGAGACCAAGTGCGGTTGCGGCAAGGATGTCAAGCGGGTGAGTCTCGAGGGCAAGGGACTCTACTACTGCAACTGCGGTGGTTCGTGCACATGCAACCACGTCTCGGCCGAGCCCGGAAAATGCGGCTGCGGTATGGATCTCGTTACGAGCTGAACGCGGCTCGCATCAGTCGATCCGGCAACCGGATGCGTTCGATGAGGATAGCCATCACCACCACCCGGTCTGAGTTTGTTACGGATTCGTGATGTATGCGAGCGATCCACGGGTTACCCTCAGAGGGATCTGAAGGGAGAACCTATGAACGCGCATACTCTGGTCGCGCGGCGATTGATCTTGGTCTTGGTGGTTCTTGCAGCCGCCAGCGTCGCGAGTGCCCACGTGATGCTCGATTACCCCAACGGCGGCGAAACCCTCGAGTCGGGAACCGTCGTCGAGATCGAGTGGCATGTGGTCATTCAACACGGGACGATCGGTTGGGACCTTTGGTATTCGATCAACGGATCGGGCGGTCCGTGGATTGAGATCGTTACCGGTCTCCCACCTGGCGACACCTTCGCCGGCGCAATTCACATCTACGACTGGACTGTTCCGGATTCGGAGTCGAATCAGGTGAGAGTCAGGGTTCGTCAGGACAATGGTGGAAACAACTATGAAGACATCAGCGACAGCGATCTCATGATCACGGTGGCGCTGTTTAAAGATGGATTCGAGTCCGGCGACACCGGGGCGTGGTCGAGCGTCGTGCAATAAAGCGAAGACCTCATTGGTGATAACCTCGGCATCAGGACCTCAGACCAAAGGAGACCGAGATGGCCAAGGTGAACGAAAATTGGCGGGTGCTGCGGCACGGACCCATCGACCAGCTCGAGACGAATCTGTGGAGCGTCACCGGGTCCACCGGCGGGCCGAAGGTGACAAGGCTCTTTCGAATGCTCGGGGTCAAGAAAAAGCTGGCGCTGAGAGCTCATCTCGAGCGTCTCGCCGAGACACCGGATCTCGAACGGATCGTCGTCTCGCATCACATCGCCATCACCGATGACCCTGCTGACGTCCTGCGTCGAGTCGCGGCCAAGGTATGACCACCATCAGCACGCGACGGGTCAAGGCCAACGGTCTCGACTTCGAGGTCGCGACGTGCGGCGACGGCCCCCGTTTCGCGCTCTGCCTGCATGGGTTCCCTGAGTGCAGCTACTCGTGGCGGCACCAGATGCCGTTGTTGGCGGAGAAGGGCTACACCGTCTGGGCGCCGGATCTTCGCGGGTACGGCGGCTCCGACCGTCCGGGTCGGGTTCGGGACTACAGGATGCGCAACCTGATCGATGACGTGGCCGGACTCATCGACGCGGCGGGGGCGAAGGAGACCCTGCTCGTCGGTCACGATTGGGGTGGTGCGATCGCGTGGATCTTCGCTCTCGCCGGGATCCGGCCTCTCGAGCGGTTCATCGTGATGAATCTGCCGCATCCGAAACTTTTCCGTCGCGGGCTGCGAACGTGGAAGCAGCTTCGACGCTCCTGGTACATCTTCTTCTTCCAGCTTCCGTGGCTGCCCGAGCGTCTTCTCGGCGCCAACGGCGCACGGAGGGTTTCCGGGATGATCCGTGGATCCGCCGCGATCAAGGGCCGGTTTCCGGGCGAGGTCCTCGAGGTCTACCGGAAGAACGCCGCCCAGCCCGGCGCGCTGCCGGCCATGCTCGCCTACTACCGCGCCTACATCCGCTATGGCGTCGACAAGGATCTCGCGCGGGCCGCGCACCGGAAGCTCGAGACTCCGACCCTCATGATCTGGGGCGAGGAAGACACGGCGCTCAGCCGCGAGCTCACGATCGGCACCGAGGAATTGGTGAGCGATCTCACCCTGCGGTATCTCCCCGGTGTGTCCCACTGGGTGCAGCAGGAGGCGCCCGAGATCGTCAATGCCATGATCGACGCGTGGCTCGATGGGCGCGAGGTGCCCGAAGCGGCGGACGTGAAGACGGGCGGAGTCCTTCCGTAGAGCAGAGACTGACCCGTTGTAGGGTGGGCCTTGGCCCACCTTCAGGATCGCTGTCGTATGCAACGCGATGGGTGAACGTGGATGTCGATGACCGGAGCCGAGGCGTGGAGCTCTCGGGAGGCAGTCGAGATCATCATGGCGATCTCAAACCGGCGAAAACCGCCTTGAGCGGTCGGCTCTCGAGGATGCGCAACGATGGGTCCATGGATTCGGCGGTCCAGAGGACGAGGCGGATCTCTCCGTCGGCAAGCTCGATTCCGGTGATGTCGCCGTTGGAGAAACAACAACAACCGGAATTGAAGTAGCAGCTCCGATCGCGCCCGCCGTAGGATCGACCGACGCCGCGGGCTTCAGTCTTGGCCCAGCCGATCTCGCGATCGAGCTGCTCGGCCGCGTCCTGTTGTTCCGGTTTCTCACACAGATGATCCTGAATCCTCTCGAGGGTGGCCAGGTGTGGAATCGAGACAAAGACCGGGTTGTGGGTGTGGCCGGCGATGAGGATGAGATCATTGCGCGCGGCGGCCCACTCGTACATGGCGCGATCGTGCTTGCCGCGGATCTCGAAATCGGTCGCCGGCGTGTTGAGCGAGACCTTGAAGAGCCGCTGGATGGGCCGCCACACCCAGCGGACGAAGTGGCGGCTCACCCTTCCCCAGCGGTCGCTCGAGCCGGTTCCCTGGTGACCGTGGACGAGGAAGATCCTCCCGAGCGGGACTCCGTCCTCGGTGATGGTCACGAACAACCCCTCCGGTATTTCGATGGCCCCGAAGACGGGAGAAAGAAATTTGGCGACCTGATCGGGATACTGCCAGAGATCGTCGTGGTTGCCCCAGATCTTGATGAACCGCTCGCCGGCCGCCGCGTGGAATCGGTTCTCGAGGTCGAGGAGCTTCCGGTAGGTTGGAAGGACCTTCTTCGGCCAACCCTCCCAGAGTTCCTCGGCGTCGCCGAGAACCACCAACCGATAACCGGCGCCGAGATAGAAGTCGATGGCCCGGCGATAGGTCTCGGCGCAGACCCTGAAATCGTCGGCGTGGTCACCCTGGCCCCGGTGCAGATCCGAGAAGACGATGACTCGATCTTTCCGGCTGTCCCAGCTTCGTCGAACGGTTCGATCGAGGGCCGCGTCCAGACCACGGGCGATGGATGCCTGATAGGAGCGATCGCTCACGGCGCCCTCCCCTGGTCGAGCCGCAACGTGCGAATCGTCGCGACGACATCGTCCGGCAACCAGCGCTCCTCTGAATTCAGACCGAGACCGCCGAGATACCCATTGAGATCGTCTTGGGCCGCGAGAAACTCGATGACGTTCTCCGGGCGATACCGATCGAGCTGTGGGTGTTCGTCGGGATCGGATCGGATCCTGTGGACCACCGAGCGATCGAGGATCGTCGTGACGCTCTCCGGGTAGCCCGCGAGGCGTCGTTTGCCCTTGCCGGATCTCAGGCGCACGAACTCGAGTGCCTGATAGACGAAACCGGTCGACCGGTACAACTGCGCCTGAGGGTAGGGCTTGTACGGTTTGACGAAATCACGGTCGATGGCGAGACCCGATGCCTCGGCTTCCTTGATGAGCCACCGGAACGGGATGTTCGCGAGTCCATCGTGGACGTATCCACCCCCGACATTGGAGTGACTGCCTGCGAACCAACGTTGCTCGAGGCTTTGATCACGGGCGGCCCCGCGCCACACCTCGGGTCGGAAGTCGTACCTCTCCTCATCGATGGCGAGAGCCTGCCGGGCATTCCTGACGCACTCGGCCGGGGTGTCCGCGACATAAAAGACCCGCCCGGCCGTGGAGGTCTGCCTGGTGGCGTGGAAACGCGACCCGAGGGCCATGACCGTGTCCCAGACGCCGAGGAACTCGATGGTCACGGGCACCATCGGCTCGTCGGGTCGACGCCCGTCCGCGGTCGTCACTTCGTCGGGCCGGCCGGCTCCGCGGGTCCTGACGTAGTGGAGAAAGAAGAGAGGTCCGAAATAGGCATCGGATTTTGCCGGGACGCCGCCCAGCCAGTCCAGAAAATGGGTCAGGGCGCGCGCCTGGGCGGCGCCCCTGCTGAACCCGAAAATAAAGATCTGGTCGCCCTCGCGGTGGTTGTGGGTGAGGAATCTGAATGCCTCTCCCACATTGCCCTCGAAACCGGCGCCCCAACCTCCGCCGAGTACGCGATCGGCAAAGCTCAGCAGGGCGTTCGGTCGGCCCGGGTATTTGACCAGGGCGCCGATTCCGATGTCGTAGTAAGTGATCTGTGGTCGCTGGTCGGAGGGGTCGGTGGGTAGTACCGCCCGGGCGAGCTTGAGAACGTTTGACGGTTTGAGCACACTGCTCCCATCGTCACGTTGCTTCACCTGGTACGGGTTCTGCCAGGTCCCGTCGAGACAGATCACGATGCGTTTGCCGTTTGTCATGGCGCCCTCGGTTGATTGGTCTTTTTAAACTATGGCCGAGTCCGATGACCGACGCAAGGCTCGTCGACGGACGGTAGTGGCCGCTGGATGGAACCGACGACGGGTGTTAGGATCGAAAGACGGACCGGAGTTGAGAATCGAATCTGTTGGTGAGGATCTCTTTGGGGGTGGCCCATGCGTCGATCCAGAGTCGTGGTCATTGCGACCGCTTCAATCATGTTTCTGTTGTCGGTTGGCGCCTCAGGCCAGAACCTGCTCGTCAACTCCGATTTCGACACCGATCTCACGGGCTGGGATGGGCCCGCGGTGTGGGATCCTGCCGATGCCTTCGGTTCGCCGTCCTCGGGTTCGGCGACGTGGATCAACAACTTCACAGCGGGTGGTTCGACAATCGTCAGGCAGTGCGTGGAACTCAATCCCTGGATCGAGGGATATGATTTTGCCGCCCACGTGTTCATTCCGTCGGGTCAACCGGGGGAAGGTTACACCTACCTCACCATCGCCTTCTATTCCGATGCGGACTGCACTACCTTTCTCTCCGCCCCCGGTTCGAGTGGTTTCTACGGGTTCGACAACTGGACGCTCATGAACTCCACCGGGTGGACGCCAAACGGCGCCGTCAGCGCCCGGGTCTCGGTCGCAAACCAGAAGACCGCGACGGGAGATTTCCAGACCTCCTGTGACGCCATCTATTTCGCCCGCAATCCGGAAATGGTCTTCGGCGACGGGTTCGAATCTGAGGACACATCCGAGTGGACGGTGACCGGAGGCGTGGAGTAGGGCGGGTCACCCATCGGAAATCTCCGGCGCTGTATCGGGGTTGGACACTGTATGTCGAAGAAACTGATCCCGATCGTCTTCGTGGTGGCTGCGGCGGCGTTGATATGGGCCGTTTTCGCCGGTCTCGAGACCCAGCCGACGGGACGCGACGAAGCAACCGCCATCATCATGAGGGCCCCAGACGGCTTCGACGTCGATGATCTGGGAGAGACCGGATTGGCATTTGCCGCCTCCGAGTTGGTCAGGCGGGGAGGACTGCGTCCGGGCGTCGAGTTCACCGACGGCGGTGACCGGGTGATTCTCCTGATCGACCGGGATCAGGATCGGATCATCGAGCTGCGCGCCGCAGGGTCGGGGACCATCGTCGAGAAGAACTGGCCCGGGCCGGTGGATGACCGGCTCGGCTGGGCTGCGGATCACGGTCGTTTGGATGCTCCCGGGCTCGACCCGGCCAGGGGGAAGAACCTCTACCACTGACGGTTTCGAGTCAGGCGACGATCTCGCGTGGAGTGGAGTCGCAGGCGGGGTGGAATAGCCGATGGCACAAACTCAGGGCGCTGACCACCTCGTTGTGTTGCCCGACTCGAAGCCATCGGCGAAGATCGAGCTGTCGTCTCCGAGGAAGCTCGTGACCGGGCTGTCCGCCCGCCAGTCGATTCCGGATGCCGCGTAATACGGCGGTGATGGAGCCACCGCGGATGCAGTGACCAGAACGGCGCTGCGCCACGGCTGCAGCGTGATGGTGGAACCCACGGCCGTACCATCGGGCCGGGTCCAGCTCCCGGCCGGCACCGCCATCACCGCCTCCTGCTCGGTGTCGTTGAAAAGCAGGATCGCTTCCGCGCGGTTGATCAGGCTTCCTGCGGCCGAGGCCCAGCTTGCGTCGGCCGTCCACTCGGCCAGGGTGTTGAAGAGGGTGTCGTCCGGCTTCTTCCGGATCACCCCGTCGACGGTGATCGGTGCGACGAAGGTGGTGGACGTCATGGCGCCAAAGTCGGCCGGAGCGTCGTACTCCAGAGCCACGGGGATCGGTTCGGGATAGGGCGGGAGCCACCAGTGGGAGAGATTTTCGGGTCGATCGATGCGGCGAGTTGGTTCGGTGGAGACCAGGGTGTTGTCGGTGATGATGTGGCCTTGGTTGGGATTGGCGTCGATGTAAAGCCCGAGGGCGGCGCGTCGGTTGTCGACGATGACGTTGCCGCTGATGGTGCAGTCGAAGTTGTTGGGCAGGAAGATGCCGTGGCCGTTGCTGCCGTAGATGGTGTTGCCGGTGATGACGGTGTCGTGGAAATCGGACAGGAACTCGGGCCAGATCCCGTGGCCAAGGGGCCACCACTCGTGCGAATACTCGAGATCGCCGATGGTGTCGAGGATGATGTTGTCGCGGATGATGGAGGCATTGCAATTGGTGTAGATCGCGCCGCCGTCGTTGAGGGTGTGCATCGTACGGACAAAGACGTTCCGCTCCACCGTCTGGCCGTCGCTTCCAAGGATGATCCCAGCATAGCCGGTGTCGATGAAACGGTTGAGCCGCACCACTGCCGCGGTGGCCTGGCCGACGATGACTCCCGCAGCGTGCCACGGACCGTTGCCGCCGTAGCCGGGCTCGAAACCGATCCGGAGAAACAGATTGCGCTCGATGAGCGAGCCTGGCGGATCGGCCAGGTCGGCCCAGCCGCGGATGGCGATGTTGCGGATATCCGAGAAGACCGATCGCCGGATCGTGAAGGGCTGTGAGTCCCAGGTGAATTGGATGGCGGTGCTTTCCATTTGCGAGAAGCTGCAGTCCTCGATCGTGGCGGGCCGGTTGATGGCCAGCGCGGTGCCGTAGTACCGCGAGAAGTGGATGTCCTGGAACGAGGCGCCGGAGGTCCTGACGCCGACGGGTTCGTCTTCGTGGTCGACCAGGAGATCAGTGCTGGTAGTCGTGACAACATCGACTTTCATGGTTCCTGGATCTGCCCAGGACGGGGGATAGAGATAGAGCACTCCCGCCTGCCAGTGCCACTCGCCGGGTGAGTCGAGCTCATCGAGATCGTTGTCGATGAAGTAACCCGACCCGGGGTCGGCGAGGTTGATCCCGACGTTGCCGGCCGGATCGAGTTCCAGGGTGTTGACGGGGCCATGGCTCGCGATGGGCCGGGTCTCCCACCACCAGCTCCACTTCCGCCAGCGGACCTGAGCGCCGGTCCAGCGACCGGGCGCCACGCCGGGGCGAGAGGCGAGTTCGGCATCAACGATGCGGTCGTACTCGTTGTCGTTGTCGTTGCGCAGGAACCCGTCGTCAATGTTGGGCCAACGGGCCAGCCGCACGAAGCGGCCGTCGACATAACAGGCCACCACCCGTTGGGGTACGGCGCCGGTGCGGACCGACGGGTTCGACCCCCAGGTGCCGGGCAGGCTGACCCTGAGGCTTCCTGTGACGATGGGGAGGGCTCCGTTGCCGAAAGCTGTGACGCTGATGCCGGATCCCACGTCGAGATTGCTGGCGAAGTACTTCCCGCCGCGCTCGAGGAGGACGGAGTCGCCGGCAGATGAACGACTGACGGCGTGAGACAGCGTGGCCAGGGGCTCGCTCGTGGTGCCTGGGCCACCGTCGACGCCACCGGGCGCCACGTACCAGTCACGTGCACCCGCCGTCACTGATGCCATGATGGCGGCTGCGGCCAGCGCCGCGGTCGTCAATCCTCGGAAAAAGACCACCCAATACCTCCGATCCGCCGTTCCACGTTAGCGGCAGGAGTCCCTGATGGATGTATGCGGGATCACGTCCACCGCGGGGTGCGGTTATGATCATTGACCATGAGCGACGCCGACGCCGATGTCCCCTCCGAAATCGAACAGCGCCAAAAAAAGCAAGAATGAGAGCGTCCCGTGCCGTCTAAACCAAGCCAAACACAACTGCTCGATATACCGGGAGGCACCCGGAATCTGCTCCTCCTCACGGCGGTGGCGGGATTGATCATCGCGGTAGTCGCGAGCCTCGAGGGGGGTCAGGACTCGACCCTCGAGATCGACAAGATCCTCCACTTTGTCGGATATGCGGCCCTGGCCATGGTCCTCGTCCTCGCTCTCAAACCCAAGGCCTACATCCCGGCGTTGCTGGCCCTGATGGCCCTTGGTGTCGTGATCGAGTTCATTCAGCCCCTCAATAGCAGAGGATTCGAAATGGCCGATATTGTCGCTGACGCCGTCGGTGTCGCTGTGGGAGCGGGTATCGGTCTGGTGACCCGGTTGGTGCTGGCCCGGTACCGGACCGAGTCGGCCGAGGCCGAGGCGCGCCGGGCCATCCGTAGATACGAGGCCGGCGAGGTGATCTTCCGACAGGGTCGGGAGGGCCGCCACTTCTATGTCGTCAAGAGCGGCGCGGTCGAGGTCAGCCGTGAGGAGGGGGACGAGGAGCACAGCCTCGGAACCGTGGAGGCCGGCGACGTCGTCGGGGTCGTGTCGGTGCTGCGCGGCGAGCGCAGGCTCGTCACAGCCTCAGCGGTGGGCGAAACCTATCTCTACCGGATGAATCTGGACCGTCTGGTGGATTCAGCAGGAGGGGCGGATCAACCCGCGTCCATCGTGCTGCGGTCGCTCGCCGATACTGTCAAAGACCTCGCCGAGGATGTTCTCGAGAATCGGAGATCCGCGAAGACCTGAGGCGATTCGGTCGAGGAACGCCCGTGACGAGTTCTCCGGTGCCACCCGTAGCATTGATCGGCAACGGCGATTCACCTTTGCCAAAACGCTACCAGCCGAACAATGCAACAAATGGCACCACGCCACGCTGCCCGAGCGACGCTGGGACGCCCGGGGGCGGCCCAGAAGGCCGGGATTGAGGGAACTCCGTGGCCGTATCCGAAACCGTACCCGTGCCCGATGGCCGCTGCCGCTGCCACAATCTCTGCGACGGCATGGTCACTCCGGGTTGTTATTGAATCGACAAATGGCCGGTGAGATGGCGAAGACCGATGAGCGATTTCTGAAGAGCGTGCTGCACTAACGTTCGGGTCGGGCCTACAATGAGCCGTACCAGGAGGCTCCCATGCGTCTTCCCCGCGAACTCGACCCCATCGAGATCCGAGTCCTCGGCTGTCTGCTCGAGAAGGAACGGACAACCCCAGATGGCTATCCGCTCTCGCTCAACGCGCTGACGTCGGCCTGCAACCAGAAGAGCAATCGGGATCCCGTGATGCAGCTGACCGCGTCCGAAGTCGACTCGGTGCTGGCACGGCTGAGGAGCGAGGTTCTGGTGTGGCCCGAAGAGGGCGCCAGAACCCGTAAGTGGACCCACAATCTGGATCGCAAGTTGGAATTGTCCACGGCCGCCATGGCGCTGATGACGGTGCTCATGCTGCGTGGTCCGCAGACCCCGGGCGAACTGCGTGCACGGACCGAAAGGATGCACCCGTTCACCTCCAGCGCCGATGTCGAGAACGCCCTTGTCGGGCTCACCGAGGGCGACGAACCTCTCGTGGTCCACCTTGCTCGACAACCCGGCCAGAAAGAGGCGCGCTGGACACACCTGGTGGGCGGCGAGCCCGACGAACTCACATCGGTGTTTGTGCCCTCTGCAGCTCCGCCCCCGGCGTCCGGTCTCACCGATCGGGTCGCCGAGCTCGAGGAACGAGTGGCGCGTTTGGAAGAGTCCCTCGCCAGGGCCGGCAAAGACTTGTGAGTCGACCCTGTTCAGGGTAACCTCGAAGCAGTGTTCCAAAGGAGGCGGCCATGGACGAGAGAAGATCCGGAGCCGATCGGCGAAGCGTGGCGGACCGACGCAAGGTCGCCGATCGAAGGGTCGAGAATGATCCCGGGTGGCCGGAGGAGAAGGAAAGGCGGACCAGTCGAGACCGACGAACCGGCGAACGACGCGCCGAAGCCGACCGCCGATCACCAGACTAGGAGCGTGTGCGGTCCCGGCCCTTGGCCGCGGCCACTCGAATCGCTACTTCATCCCCTTCATGAGGTCCTGTCGTTTGTACTTCTTGGGCGGTTCGAAGTCGGCGGGTTCGAAGTCGGCCTCTTTCGACGAAACCAGACTCGACTGGCCGGACAGCTTGCCGTTGTCGTCATATTCACGGGTGCGAACCGGAAAGCCGTTCATCTCCTTGATGTGTTCGTAGGTCGCATCGCCGAGAGAACCCCCGCCACCCATCTTGGGAAGGCTGTCGAGCATCTCGGTCATGAACTCGCCCATCTCGTAAAAGACATCGGCGACCTCGTTCCCACCCGCGACATTGCCCCAGTCGGTGACGCAGAGTTCGCGCTCGCGGACACCGCTGCGCCAGACCTCGTAGACCTCGCAGTCGAAGCCGTTGACACTCTCGCTGCCGCCGGTCTTTTTGAGTTCGGAGCGTTCGCGCGGCGTGCCAATGTCGGGCATGCGGCTCTTCATCATCTTTTCCATCTTTGCCCGCTGGCTCTCGGGCAGAGCGGAGAGCGCCTGCTCCACTGATGCCATGGCCTGGTTGACGGTGTCGGCGAGTTTCTTCATCTGCTCCTCGTCGATGACGAAGTAGGTCTTCTTGTCGTGGTCGACGACGATCATCTCGTGGCCGTCACCGTTGAAGATCATGTGACCGTTCCAGTCCTTTTCGCCGGATGCGACATTCATCTTCATCTTGAGGCCATCGACGGCGATGCCCGCCGAGGTTGCCGTATCGCCATAGGTGCTCTCTACCTCGTAGATGACCCCGGCGAAGGCGGGGAGGGCGACCGTGAGAAGGGCGACGACAAAAAAGAGATTTTTCATTGTTGATTCCTTTAGATCTTCGGGTGTGCTGCGCGATGGTGGCGACGCTGCCAGGTCGAATCAGGATGCTGCTTGCTTGATCAACTCCGTGTCAAAGGCCGATAGGTCACCCGATGCGGCCGGTTGGCCTCGTCGCCAAGACGTTGTTTACGGTCGGCGCGGTAGTCCGAGTAGGGGCCGGGGAACCATTCGACATGGGAATCCCCTTCGAAGGCGAGCATGTGGGTCGCGACCCGGTCGAGGAACCAGCGGTCATGCGAAATCACCAGCACCGTCCCGGCAAAGGCCAGGATGGCCTCCTCGAGGGCGCGCAGGGTGTTGACATCGAGATCATTGGTCGGCTCGTCGAGCATGAGGACATTGGCGCCTTCTTTGAGCATCTGCGCCAGGTGGACGCGGTTGCGCTCACCGCCCGAGAGCTGTTTGACGGGTTTCTGTTGATCCGAACCGGTGAAGTTGAACCTTCCCACATAGGCGCGTGAGTTGACCTCGACCCGGCCGAGCCAGATCGATTCCGAGCCGCCGGAGATGACCTCCCAAACCGATTTTTCGGGGTCCAGGGTCGAGCGGCTCTGGTCGACATAACCGAGCTTGACGGTGTCGCCGAGTCGGAGCGCTCCCGTATCGGGTTCCTGGGTGCCGGTGATGAGCTCGAAGAGAGTCGTCTTGCCGGCGCCGTTGCCACCGATGATTCCGACAATGGCGCCGGGTGGAATCGAGAAACTCAGATCGTCAAAGAGCAGGCGGTCGCCGTGCCCCTTGGAGAGCCCTTCGGCCTCGACGACCACGCCGCCGAGCCGCGGGCCGTGCGGGATGAAGATTTCGAGATCGCGCGCCAGGGTCTCGGGCTCCTGCGACAGCAGCTCCTGATAGGCGCTGACCCGCGCCTTGCCCTTGGCGTGACGGGCGCGAGGCGCCATCCGGATCCACTCGAGCTCGCGCTCGAGAGTCTTCTGTCGCTTGCCCTCGCTGCGTTCCTGCTGCCGGAGCCGCTCTTCCTTCTGTTCGAGCCACGATGAGTAGTTGCCCTTCCAGGGGATCCCGTGGCCGCGGTCGAGTTCGAGGATCCAACCCGCCACGTTGTCGAGGAAGTACCGGTCGTGGGTCACCGCGATGACGGTGCCCTGGTAGTCCTTGAGGTGACGCTCGAGCCAACCCACCGTGAGCGCATCGAGGTGGTTCGTGGGCTCGTCGAGGAGGAGGATGTCCGGCTGTTGGATCAGCAACCGGCAGAGCGCGACTCGGCGGCGTTCACCACCGGAAAGGACATCGACCACGGTGTCGGGCGGCGGGCAACGCAGCGCGTCCATGGCGAGTTCGAGCCGCGAATCGAGCTCCCATGCTCCCATGGCCTCGATCTTGTCCTGGACTTCCGCCTGGCGATCGAGGACCTTCTGCATCTCATCGTCATCCATGGGCTCGGAGAAGCGATCGGCCAGGGCGTCGTACTCCTCGAGAAGGGCCGTCGCCTCCACGGCGCCTTCGGAGACGATTTCGAGCACGGTCTTGCCCGCCTCGAGCTCGGGCTCCTGCTCGAGCATGCCGACGGTATAGCCGGGCGCCCGCACGATCTCGCCGTTGGACGACTCCTCGGTCCCGGCCATGATCCTGAGCAGGGTTGATTTTCCGGCGCCGTTGAGTCCGAGGACACCGATCTTCGCGCCATAGAAAAAGCCGAGCGAGATATCGCGCAACACGGTCTTCTGGCCGTGGGTCTTCGAGACCTGGACCATGGAAAAGATCACCTTATGCTCTTCGTTTGCCATCATTCCTCCGAGGGCGCAAGGTTCGCGCGAGATGGGCAGCAAGTCAAGGGGCTGGACCGCGCGACGCACCCGGCGGTGTCCCCGGGCGGTCGAAGTTCTTGCAAGAACCGACATTCACGATCATTGTTAAACGAGATGGTGACGAGATCCTCGGACCAACCGGCACCGGCAGTGCAGGAGAACCGCCCGCTGCGCGTGGCGATCGACGCACGAGCGCTCGCGGAGCCGCCGTGCGGGATCCGGCGCTATCTCGAGAGCCTGTTACCCGCCCTCCTGGACGCGGACGACGAGCTGAGATTGGTACTTTTCGCCCATCACGAATCGGCACGCTTCCCAACGGATTCGCTGCGGGTTGAGTTCCACCTCGTCAGAGGCCCCCGGCAGACTCTGTTTCGACCGATCTGGGATCTCTGGCAGTTGCCGCCACGCCTTCGCCGAGAAGCACCCAATCTATTTTTTTCGCCTTATGGATCCATCGCAGGAGGCGTCGGGATTCCGCAGGTGATCACCGTTCAGGATCTTGCCTTTGTGAAACGGCCCGAGCTGCTTCCCCTGCGTTATCGCCTTCCCTGGAACTGGCTTTCTCGGCGGTGGCCGCGAGCGGCGGCGTGTCTCGTGCCTTCCGAGGTGACCCGCGATGATGTGCTCGAACACACGCGGATCGAACCAAAACGGATCACGGTGGTACGACACGGTGTCGATGCCGGATTCCGGCCGTCCACCGAAGGCCAGCAGGCTGCGGTGAGGCGGCAGTTCGGCCTTAATAGACCATTCGTGCTCTGGGTGGGCACACGCGAACCCAGGAAGAACCTCGGCTTTCTGCTCGAGGTCTTCAACCGACTCAATGTCGGCCGGGCGGAACCCTTGCAGCTGGTGCTGGCCGGTGGGCCGGGCTGGGGAAAAGGACTTTCGACGGGTGTCTCGCCATCCTGGATCAGGGTGGTGGAAGGTGTCGATGACGAAACGCTGGTTGCGCTTTATGGCGCGGCCTCCGTCTTTGTCTTTCCATCGCTGGACGAGGGCTTCGGACTGCCGGTCATCGAGGCCATGGCGTGCGGCACCGCCGTCGTGGCCGCCGATGCCGGCGCGTTGCCCGAGGTGGCCGGATCGGCGGCGGAACTCGTGCCGCCGGGCGATCTCGATGGCTGGATTGACGCCGTGTTCCGGGTCGTTTCGGATGAGGGTCTGCGCAGCGACCTGGAGCGACGCGGACTCGAACGGTCAAGCGAGTTCAGCTGGAAGCGGGCGGCCGAGGAGACCCTGGCGGTCTTTCGCGGGGTGGTCTGATACTTGACGCTGGTTTCTCGTTACAAGATTTCATCGCACCATCGTAGCCCGCAGATCACACAGATAAAGCTATTAGGTATTAGGTATTAGCTTCATCGCATTCATTTCATCCATCGCTTCATCGCATGAGAAAAACGAAAAGTCGCAATGGCGCGAAGCCATCGCAATGGAGAGTGGGCGCCGGTTTGCGGGGAGGACGTTCGACTCCGTGGTGGTGGTGATCCGGTAGAGATGACACTGAATGTGGGGCCAGCTCCACCCTACTTCGGACATCGAATGGTCGGGCGGATGTAGGGTGGGGTTGACCCCACCTTCAGTGGCGTTCGAGTTGCCTCTGGCGTGTCACGCAAGCCGAGGTTTTGACGGTGGCCTCGCGTGCCATTGGTCGACCATTTGGCGGGACGCTCGTCCCCACAATCCGTCGCATTGCCGTTTGCATGTCACCCTGAGCGAGGGAGTCCGACGACCGAGTCGAATGGGTCTCCGCCGGGTTGGGAGGGCGCTACTTGCGAGTGGGGGTCAGCCGCTGATTTGTGTCCAGCGAGACCAACACCGCGGCGGCGAGCCAGAAGAGCGGCGCAGTCTTGTCCAACTCGAGCAGTGAGTTGAAGCAGCTGCTGACCACGAGAGCGACAAAGGCCGCCGTCCAGGCGGCCGCCCACCAGTGATCCCTGGACGTGGCGGCGTATCGGGCCGAGCGGACACCGCTGCGCAGACCGAGGATCACCACGGCAACGAGTGACAACACTCCCCCGAGGCCCTGCTCCGCCGCGACGGTCATGAACTCGGAGTGGGCCCCGCCGCGGTCTCCCCTGAAGGTCGACACCCGGGTTAGTTGTTGGTGTTGTTGGTAGGTCCCGTACGTTCTTTCATACGTCGACGGCCCAAAACCGAAGAGTGGGCGGTCGCGCAGCATCCGGATGGCGGAGTGCCACCGGTTGAGGCGTTCGGTGCTCGATTCGTCGCCCAAGAGATCGAGCGCGAACAGGGAACCCTGAGTAGGGATCTGGGCGATCGTCTGACCGGACGGCGCTCGATTATCTGGGGACCGGCTGCTCAACCCCACGGTTGAAACGCCAAATGCGAGCCCGAGCAGGGCGGCGACTGCCGCCGTCTTCCAGGGATCGGGTCTGAACCGGAGCACCACCAACGTTACCAACGCCGCAACCAGGGCGATCCAAGCAGAGCGGGCGCCGGAGGTCAGCACCGCCGCCAGCAGCAGGATTACAAGCGGGATGAGCAGTGCCCGATGGCGCTTCTGAGCGGTTTCGCGCAGACCCATTGAGAGACACAACCACACCACCAGGACCGTTGCGTACTCCGTATGGTTCAAGAAGAAAGGTTGAGCGATCTCGTATGACTCCTTTCGGGCGAATCCGAAGGGAGCATGGCTCGCGAGAGCCCAAAGCGTGGTGGGAATCGCCAAGAAGAGAACGGTCATCGTCGTGATTCGCAGCGGGTCCGTGTCGTGCCCTGTGCGTGTCCGGTCGAGAAAGAGGAAACCGCCGATGTAGAAGACCGTGAGATAGACGACCCGCACCGCAAGGGCCTTTGCGGAAACGACGGGGTCCGCGCTGAACACGGTCGCTCCCGTCATCCATGCGAACTGAAAACCCAGCGCCATGGATAGGGGATGGAGGAGCAGCCTCCGGATGGAGTGCGGGTCGTGGAAGAGAGTCAAGAGCAACGAGGGCGCCAGGGCCCCGGCCAGGATCTCCAGGGGGACGCTGATGCTGACGCCCGATGCCGAGATGGACCATGCCATGGTGACCGGTAGGCTTGCGACCGCCAGCAGCCAGCAGATCCGGGGGTGGCGGATCGCAATGAAGACGCTCGCGAGGATGACGCCGGCGGTGCCGACCAGCAGGGCGGTTCTGTTGCCGAAGACCATCATGGGGACGAGACCCGCAGCGACCGCCAAGATGGTGACGACGACGAGGGGGAGCGGGAGACGCCCGTCAGCTACGGCGCGTCCGACCGTCATGAATCAACCAGGCGATGGCGGCCAGAATGGTGGGAATGAGCACCGCAGCGAGTGCCTTCATCGTGTCCCGATCCCGGAGCGCGTGTTGTGCCGGTGAGGCCTGTTCGACCACCCGCCAGTCTTGGGGCGGATCGGCCATCACGACGCGGACTCGGGCCAATTCTCGTTCCAGGGCGATGATTCCGTCCATGGCGCTCTCGATGCGAAGGCGGTGGAGGGTGTCTTCGAGCGAGCCGTTTGTGGTCCGGGCAAGATCCGTGTTCTCAGCAAGTTCTTCGAGGTCGGCAATCAGATCCGCGTGTTCACCCTCGAGTCGAAGGAGGGTTTCTCGGAGCCCTTGTTCGAGCGACGTTCGCCGGACCTGCCTCGCCGCAGTCTCCACCGCGTTGGCGGTCGCTGCGGCGAGATCGGGGTTCCCGGCGCGGGCGAGGATGAAGATAGTGCCCTCGTTCCCGAAGGCGGTGACCTGATCGGCCAGCCACAGATCCTGATCGGCGACGGCAGGGGAGGAGTCAAAGGATGCCGCGGTCTGTCGAGTCACCGAACTCATGAGCAGGGGGATCACGTCGCCCACTCCGAGGTGGAGCCCATATCTCGTCAGAAGCTGGGTGTGGGAGCTGGCCAATCGGAGTTTCACGGTGCTCTGGAAGCGAGGAGGCATGGACGAGACAATCGCGGTGGTGACCAGCAGCGCGACCACGAAGGTGGCGCCGATCCAACGCCACCCACGGAGTAGAGACCGCAGCATCTCACCGAAGTCGAGGGCGTCGGGAGGATCGCTCATGTGGTTCCCTTCTGACTTTCGTGATCCGGAAGACCGTCGGTCGCGGTGTCGACGCCACTCGTCGGGTCGATGATCTGGAGCAGCGGGCGGGTCGTCTGCCGCCACTGAAAGGAGCGAAGAACGAGATCGCGGCCCCGTCGTCCGAGTTCCCGTGACTTTTCTGGATGACTGAGAAGATCCTCGATGGCGCGGGCGAATTCGCTCGGCGACTGAGCCAGCATCACCTCGTCCGAATTGGCGCCCAACGCCTGATTGGCGATACTTGTGGTGACACAGGGGATTCCCGCTGCCATGGCCTGCAGCAGCTTGTTCTGGATCCCGGTGGCGGCCATCATGGGGGCGACGAAGATCCTCGATCGAGCGTAGCACCCGGCGATGTCGTCAACCCATCCGGTGACTGTCACTGACTCGTTCTGGAGCCGTCGAACGGAACGGGTCGGTGTGGTGCCCGCAATGAGGAGGCGACAGCCGGGCCGCGTCTTCTGCACCCTCGGCAGGATCTCGCGCGCCAGGATCTTGGCAGCCCCGATGTTCGGGCTGTACGACATGTTGCCGACAAAGAGGAGATCCGTGTCCTCCTGGCAATCTTGCGGTGCGAACACATCGAGATCCACCCCGTTGGGTACCAGACGAATGGCGTTGCGCCCAGCGTGGTCGATGGACTGCCGATCCCGGTCGGAGATGATCGTGTGGTGGTCGAAGTCGTCGAAGACCGCTCGCTCGTATTCGCGGACGGCCCGTTGCTCGCGACTCAGGATGAGGCGCACCGGTGGCGAGGTCATGTCCTCCCGTTGGCGCAATCCGCGGGAAAAGGCATCCATGTAGTCGATGGTCTTGGTCACGGGGACGTCTCTGACGTAGTTTGCCGTTCGGATCAGCTGAGCAATCAGGTGGTCGGGAGCGAAATCATCGATCAGCCGGTGGATCTGTTTCCGCGCCACCCTCGAGGAGAAATACCCGACCTGAAACGGCTCGTTTCGAAGACCCGCGATGGCGATGCGAAGCCCGGACCACATCCGTGACAAGGGGACGATTTCGATTCTCGTGCAGTAGGGTTCGAGGGCTCTCATGCTCTCGCGTGAAACGGGGTCGTAACTCAGCGCGCACAGACAGAGGTCATGGACTTCGGAGAGGACCTTGATCTGATGGAACGCACGAAGCTTATCGCCCTTGTCCAGGGGATGGGGAAAGCGCGGGGTCAGGTAGAGAATTCTGGCCATGTGTAACGCAGCGATTGATTATCGCCCATGTTTCGGGACCGTCAACACATCGCGCCATTTTGAATATGGTGGATAATGGCCGCACATTGGAAATGGAAGCTTCTACCATCGATCCTCGGGAACAGCGATTGCCGTATCTGCTGACCCTCCTCCTTCTCGTCGGATCGCTCTGCACCGAGGTGAAGATGCCAATCTTTGGCGTGGGGCTTTCGAATCTCCTGATCCCCCTCTCTGCCCTGGGAATTGTCATTCTGTACCGGGCCTCGATCCCTACGGTCTGGGCCAGGCAGAAGACTGTGGTCGTGGCTCTGCTTGCCTTTTCCGCCTGGGCTCTGACGGCATCGCTGCTCGGCGTGATGCCGTCGACCAGTTCGTACTATTGGGTCAAGTACAACGTGCTCGCCCTGGCCCTGCCGGCGTTTCTTCTCCTGGTGGCCGATGACGAGCGACGGTGGACTGCCACCAGACTGGTTCACGCCTTCTTGTTGGGTCTGGCCCTGTTCGGGATCATCGAGGCGATCTTTCCCGGCAGCGCGGTCTTTGAAGTGTTCCGGACCGAGAGATCACTGACGATCACTCCCAGAGTGGCGTCGCTTCTGGGCTGGCCGAATCAGTTCGGCGTGTTGATGGCGGTGGGGGTTGTGTTGACCGAACTGCTCCGCCGAAGGGAGATGCTCGGTCGCTCGTTCACCTGGTTCTGCACCGCTGTCTTCCTCACTCAGGTTGCCCAGTCCGGCTCGCGGAACTCGTGGCTCACCCTGCTCGGGGCGCTGGTCTGGTTGGCCGCACGACGAATGGTGCCGGCGAAGCGTGCGGCCGTTCTGGGAATCATCTTCATCGCCATCGTTTTGATCCTGCCGGTGTCCGCCCGTCAGACCGGACTGTGGGACTACTCCTGGTCGCCGAGTCGATTCGAAGAGCAACCGTGGACACCCTCGCTATCGAAACCCAGCCTGTCGCTGTTGCTGCGGTACAAGTTGTGGAGGGAAGCCGCGGTTGAGATCCGGAACCACCCGGTCTCGGGCCTCGGCCTCGAGGTCTTCGAAATCAAGATCGGTCCGCGGGTCATGGGCCGTCGAGGTTTCAACGCCCACAATCTCGCGTTGAACATCACGGCAGAACTCGGTCTGGTCGGGCTCGGGCTCGCGCTTCTCGTCGGTGTGCAGCTGTATCGTTCGCGGTCGCCGGACTCCGCGGTGGGCGAAGCAGTGCTCGTCACCATGCTCGGCGGACAGATGTTCGATTGTTTCGTACACGATGCTACGTTCATGAGCCTGTTCTATTTCTTTGTCGCATCTTACGTGTGGCAGGGGCGCGACCCATGATCGGCAATCTTGCATGGATCACGCTGCACCACGGCGTCGGACGTGCCGCGGTCTTTGTCTTCTTCCTCGTTCTGCCTCGTCTGCTGGGCATCGAGGCGACGGGGCGGTTCATCCTTTGGTACACGGTACTTTTGGTTGTGCTGCAGCCGGCGCTGGATTTCTCGCTCAACATGGTCGTGGTCAAGTACACCGCCCGCGATGACCCTGCGGTGGTGCGACGCGCCTTTCTCTTCGCAGCTGGTCTTCTCCCGGTGGTGTTGGTGTGTCTCTACCTCGTCGCATTGGCCACCCCGTGGCCCGCAGATCTCCTGGGCCTGTTGTTGGTCTATTTCGGTCTGAGTCTGTCTCTCAACCTGGTCTTCAGCTATTTCCGGGGACGAGAGGAACTGCAGGTGGAGGGCATTGTCGGGGGAGTGTCCAAGCTCTTTGGGCCGATCCTTCTCTTCGGTCTCGTGGCGTTGGGCGTTGGAGCCCCCGATCCGGGCCCGTGGTTGCCGGCGCTGGCTCTGGTGGGTATGGGGATCGGCGGGTGGCTGCTCCTCGTCGGGTTTTTTTCCGGCAGACTTCGGGGTATGGTCGCAACGCTGAGAACTGCTGCGCCGTCAGCGAGAAGCGGGTTTTCTCTCCTCCGTGAGGGCCTGGCCCTCGGCGCCGTGGGGCTCGTCGGCGTGCTCTATCTGAGGGTCGATGTGCTGATGCTCGGTGCCATGGTGGGTGACCGCGAGGTGGGTTTTTACTTCACCGCCACGAAGATCATCGAGACGGCATTCATCGTGCCGCACATCCTCATGCTGGCGGTCTTTCCGCGGTTGGTGAAGGCATCGACGATTGCACCTCTCGTTTGGCGGTTCTCGTGGCTGCTCGGTGGCCTTTCCCTGGCTGCAACCGCCGGAGTGGTCGTCCTCGGCCACTGGGGGGTGCCGCTGCTCTACGGCAGCTCCCTGGCCCGGATCTCAACTCTGGTCTACGCACTGGCCCCCGCGGTTCTGCCGGTGTTTCTCGGCTATCTCTTCACCCAGGTTCTGATCGCCAGGGATCTGCAGGGTCGATACCTGGTCATCGCCATCGCGGGTCTGGCGCTGAATCTGGTTCTGAATGCGCTGCTGATACCGCACTTTCTGGGGGTCGGCACCGTGGCGACGGAAGTGGTGATCACGGTGGCCGCTGCCGCGACGGCGTTGCGGGCACGACCGGCCCTGGATCAAACCGATGAGTGACCGCGGATCGGCGGCGCCGGCCGGTGAGCGGGGAGGGGGCGGACGGTACGACCGGCTGCTCTTCGCTCTGCTGGCGATCTTCATTCTCGGGTTCTATCTTCTTCCCTCAAACCGGGAACTGGGCTCGACACCGCACGATCTCCTCTTCTATTTCGGTGTGCTACCGGCCTTCATGGTGCTGGGTGCACGCGAGCTGTGGCAGGCACTGCGATGGGGCGATGCCGGCGCCCGGTTGCTCACTCTCTCGCTCGTCTTTGTGTTCTACCTCGGTGCGTCGGCGTTGTGGACGAGAAGTGAACGCGAACTCACGCCGCTGACCGTCGTGCTCTACACAATCGGTACCGCGGTGTTCCTGGTCGGTTCATCGCAGATTTTGAACAAGCGACGCTGGAGGCAGCTCCGAGCCATGGTGGTCGGCGCAGCGGTCGCTATCGCGGCAACATCAACCATCGCCTTCCTGGTGGGAGGCCACTCCTACATGGGGCGACTCAACAGTCTGATCCACTTCGAGCACCCCAACCTCTTTGCCCACTACATGGGTTTTGCCGGCCTGATCTGCATACTTCGGGTCCTTGAAGTCCGACGATCCGGCGGTGGGCGCGCCGTCCCGTGGATGGCGGCAGGCCTGGTGCTGGTCGGCGCTCTTGTCCTGACGTCTGGCCGTTCGGCCATGGGGGCTTTCGTGGTGGCTGCTGCGCTGGCACTGTTCATGACCCGCGACCGGCGAGTTGCGGCAGTCTCGGCGCTGGCGCTGATGGTGGTGATCCTCGGATACCTCATCGTCGGCGGTGCGTGGGGTCCATCCCTCATTCAGCGAGGCGAGGCGGGAAGGATTTTTATCTATCAGAATCTGATAGATAGAATGGATGGTCGGTTGGTGACCGGCGTCGGCCTGGCGGCGAGCGACGATGTGGTTTTTCCGAAAGGCAACGACGACTTTCCAAGGGGTTTCACCATGCCCCACAGCCACAGCGCCCTGGTTGCCACCTTCTACCACGGCGGCATTGTCGGTCTCGGCCTGTTGCTCGTTGTGGTGGGCGCGGCCGGCCGTCGGGCATGGCGCATCGCCCGGGAGCGGGGAGACCCCACCGGCTCGGTACTGCTGCTCTTCGGTGTGGTCTGCCTGGTGGCCGATGGCCACCGCCTGGTATCCAACCCGCATCTGTCATCATGGTTGATCTTCTGGCTGCCGGTTGCCTGGATCATCTCGGCCGGGCGATGGGGGGTATCCAAATCCGTAAACGCCGAGGTGGACCAACGCCCGCCGGCACCGCCGGCGAGTGCCATGCCCACACGGTTGTTCCTGGGTCTCGTGGTCCTTTTCTTCGGTCTTCGCCTGCTCCATTTCGGCGCCGAGATCGACATGCCGAATATGTGGCGTCAATGTGACACCGCGCAATACATCCGCGCCTTTTATGCAGACGGGATCGATCTGCTCCACCCTTCGGTGTGCTGGCTTGCCGATCACAAGACGACGATCCTCGAGTTCCCCCTTCCGGAGGCCGTGGCCGCCGTCGCCTACCACGTTTTCGGGGCACACCATGTGGTGGCGCGGGGCGTCTTCCTGCTGTTCTTCGCCGGCTCGGCGTTTTTTCTCTATCGTTTCGCGCGCGAGTTTCTCGATCAGCGAATCGCACGTGTGGCGGTGCTGGTCTATCTCGTCATGCCGCTCTCGCTCTACTACTCCCGGGCGATCCATATCGACTTCAGCGCGTTGTTCTTTGTCTACGGGATGGCCTCCTTCTTCGCGATTGGTCTGCGCCTGGAATCGCCGCGCCTGATGTGGGTCGGCGCCTGCTTTGCCGGTCTGGCCTTGATGATCAAGGCGCCCTACGTCATGCCCATGGTGCTTCCGCTCGTCGTCATCGTTGTGCGTCAGAAAAAATGGCGTTTCGTGATGCGAAGCATTCCCCAACTCGTGCTCCCGGTGCTGATTTTCGGCCTCTGGGAGGCCCACGTTCACGCAGTGAACTCACAGGCGCCGGATTGGGACTTCATCCCTCACTACCGCAAGATGATTCAGAGCTGGGGTTGGTACTTCGGCACCATGGTCCAACGTCTCGACCCCCGCAGCTGGCTGATCCTGGGTCAGCGATTTTTTGGTGAGATCGTTGGCGCTCTCGGTGTCGTGCCGTTGGTCATCGGCGCGGTGGTCATGATTTGGCGGAAGTCGTGGGTGCTGCTGTCGTGGTGCGCCGGAGCGGGTCTGATGCTGCTGGTCTTCTTCAACCTGTGCCTGGTCCATAACTACTATCTGATCCCGTTCCTCGCGCCGCTGGCATGCCTGATCGCCGCGGGAATTTTGTGGCTTGCCGATGGGGTGGGTGGCCGCAGGGTTTGGAGCATGATTCTGGCGACGCTGCTTCTCATCCTGCTGGCCGGAGAACACCTCTGGTATGCCGAGAACCACTACTATGGGCGGCTCGACGGGCTGGTCGAGGGCGGCCGTGAGATCGCACGGTTGACTCCGAATGACGCACTGGTGGTGGTCTCGTTCCGAAACCTGGATTGTCGCAGCCCGCATCTTCTGTACCACTCCGGTCGGTACGGCTGGTCCATCGATGAGATTGATCTGCGGCCGGATCTGATTGAGCGACTGAGGGACCTCGGCGCCGATTTCCTCGCAATTGTCACCGATAGGGACCTGGGGAACGAACTGGCCGTTTCATTGGTCGCCTTCGATCGTCAGGTGATCGATCTTCGCCCGGCTGAATCCAAGCTGATTCTCTACGATCTGCGGTCGGCGCCCTGAGCCCACTGGCTTCGCGTGCGTTCGTAAATCGAGCGAGTCTCCTTCGCCGCGTCGTTCCAGTTCGGCATGGTCTGAGAAAGAGCCCGAGCAGCCGAGCCCATCCGGGATGCGGCCTCCGGATCGTCGAGGAGTCGGGTGATGGCTCCGGCCAGGGCCGCCGAGTCTCCCGGTTCAACCACCTCGCCACAGCCGGCTTCTTCGAGGCGTGCCGGGAACTCACCGGTTCGGCTGGCGATGATCGGTCGGCCGAGTTGGAGCACCTGAGACAGAACCCCTGATGCGTCAGACTCGCGATAGGGTAGCAGGAAGACCGAGGCCTGATCCAAGACCGACCGGAGCTCATCGAGCCTGAGGTAGCGGTCGATCCACTCGATGTCGGATGCCACTCCCAGGTCTCGGGCGAGGGCCTTGAGTCCGTCCAATTGCATGTTGGGCCTGCCTGCGACCACCAAGCGCGTTTGTCCCCGGTGTCGGTCGGGAAGCTGTGCGAGTGCTTCGATTGCGAGATCGATGCCCTTGTAGGGTTTGATCTCGCCGAAGACCATCAGAACGGTTTCGACTTTATCGGGCTTTGTCACCGCTGTGGACGGTGGAAGGGGCAGGGGAGGGTGGGGGAGGATCTCTATGGAGGCCTCGTCGACTCCGAAGTCGATGAGCGCTTGTCGTCCCGCCTCGTTGTGAACGATCAGTGCGCTGAAATGCCGCAGTGCGCCCCGAAGGCCCAAGGTCTGGAGTGGAGCGAATCCCCGGCCCCCGTGCGCGGTAGCGTCGTGGACCGTGAGCACTAGGGGGCACCGACGAGCCAAGGCGGCGAGGAATGGCCGGTCGAGCCAGGGCAGGGAGAGCCACTGAAAATGGACCACGCCGGGTGGAGTGCGGCGGACCGATGCGGCCAGGCGGGTGATGCCGAGCAGGTGTTCGAGGCCTTTACCGAGGAGGCGGATGCCTCTTGCCGACACCGGTGAACGAGGATCGCTGCGGCGGTAGAACACGGGTTCGAAATCGTATCGGGGTGGTGAGATCGTCGCCTCCTCCTCCCTGAGGGGCCGCCCTATGAGGCGAACC
>RCNF010000274.1_pt1 | contig 25482 bp, 17 predicted proteins | sample 2041311 | NCBI WGS metagenome assembly RCNF01 (sample SAMN09708228, study PRJNA481090) | Marine sediment metagenome, whole genome shotgun sequencing project. | biome: marine sediment; feature: ocean; material: sediment; isolation source: Sewage treatment plant 2 marine sediment (STP2) ... | reverse complement strand
AAATTCAAAAGCGATTTCTATTCAAGAATAATGAAAACGTCCATGGATTTGGTCCCTTTCTTGGGAAGGGGAATGATGTCCCCTGAAACAGCATTTCCATCGACCTCAAGACGGACGTTGCTACCCGATCCATGCCTCTCGACTTTGATCTCGTAACGAACACCTCGATACATACGCACTGCTTCGAAGCTATCCCAGCTTGATGGGATGGCCGGTGCGATCTGCAAGCCTTCATAGGTTGGGCGGATGCCCAGAATCCACTGCGTGATGGCGACATAATTCCACGCGGCTGCACCGGTCAGCCAGGAATTCTTGGCTTCACCATAGTCTGGCGCATCCTTTCCGGCAATCATCTGCGCGTAAACGTAAGGTTCGCATTTATGGATATCGCTGATCTCCTCGCGTGCAGAGGGGTTGATGCGTAGGTAATAATCGTATGCTTTATCCCCGCGCCCGATCATGGTCTCGGCGATCATGATCCACGGGTTGGTATGACAGAAAACACCCGCGTTCTCCTTATATCCAGGGGGATAAGATGAGATCTCACCCAGATGTAAGTAATATTTACTGAAGGCTGGTTGCTGCAGCACGATACCGTGCGGCGTTGCCAGGTGTTCCGCTGTCGAATCCAGGGCTTGAAGCGCGCGACCATCTTCTATGCCCAAGCCTGCCATCACACAGACGCCCTGCGGCTCGATGAAAATCTGACCTTCGTCGTTTTCCCGAGACCCTAAAACACGTCCAAAATCATCATACGCCCGGCGGAACCATTCGCCATCCCATCCGGCGGACCAGATAGCTGCCTCCATCTCTTGCACTACTTTTAAACAGGCTTCTGCTTGTTCAGCATTGCCCAGATGGTCAGCTATTGCCAGCATCTCCTTGGCAGCTAACACGAACAACCCGCCGATGAAAACACTCTCCGCTACCATACCTTCTTTATTATTCGTAGTCTGGAAAGACTGCCCCGGTGAATCTGAGAAGCAATTCAAATTCAGGCAATCGTTCCAATCGGCGCGGCCGATCAGCGGTAAGTCGTGTGGGCCAAGACGGTCAAGTGTGTACTGGATCGAGCGCTGCAAATGCTCATAAAGCGGTTCTTCAGTGCGAGGTTGATTATCGTAGGGCACGGCTTCATCCAAAATTCCCCAATCTCCCGTCTCTTTCAGATAGGCAGCAACCGCTAGCACCAGCCAGAGCGGATCATCGTTGAAGTTGCCACCGATGTCATTGTTGCCTCGCTTGGTCAGTGGCTGATACTGGTGATAGGCTCCCCCGCTGGGCAGCTGCGTGGCGGCCAGCTCTATAATCCGCTCTCGTGCTCGCTCTGGCACCAGGTGTACGAACCCTAGTAAATCCTGATTCGAGTCGCGAAAGCCCATGCCGCGGCCAATACCACTCTCAAAATACGAAGCGGAACGACTCAGGTTGAACGTGATCATCACCTGATAGACGTTCCAGATATTAACCATGCGGTTGGTATGCGTATCCGGCGTTGTAACTTGAAACTTGCTCAACAGTTCATCCCAATACAAGCGTAAAGACTGGAACGCGTTTTCAACTTCTCCGGGCTGGATGTACTTCTTAATAACGGGTAATACTGAACGCTTGTTGATGGTTTGCGAATCCAGGGGATAAAACTTTTCGTCAGCCGGGTTTTCATGATAGCCCAGAATAAAGATAACCTTTTTTTGCTCACCCGCTCTCAATTGGACTTTAATCTGCTGTGCTCCAATAGGCTGCCAACCATGGGCGATCGAGGCCGACATCTCACCTGTTTCTACTGCAAGCGGTGAATCCCAGCCCCGGTATGGACCCAGAAAGGCTTCGCGCTGGGTATCGAATCCTGTCAAAGGTTCGGAACAAGCCAGATAAGCGAAGTGAGTGCGCCGTTCTCGATATTCCGTCTTGTGGTAGATAATGCCGTCAACCACTTCCACTTCACCAATCGAGTAATTTCGCTGAAAATTTGTGGCGTCATCCATGGCGTCCCACAAATTGAACTCCACTGCCGCATAAACTGATAACGACGCAGTCTCATCACGATGATTGGTGAGAGTCAGTTCCCAGATTTCAAGATTTTCTTCTAGGGGAACAAAATACAATGTGGATGCTTCGACCCCGGCTAGTTTGGAACGGATGAGTGTGTATCCCATGCCATGCCGGCATTCGTACTCTTCCAGGGGGATGCGCGTCGGCTGCCATGACGGCGACCAAAACAGAGGCCCTGATTCTTGATCTACAGGGCCATCATCACGAAGATAGAGGTAGCGCCCGCTTGAATCCAACGGTGCGTTATTGTAGCGATAGCGGGTCAGACGGCGAAGACGGGCGTCTCTGTAGAAGGAGTACCCGCCTGCGGTGTTGGAGATGATGCCAAAGTATTCTTCGCACCCTAAGTAATTGATCCATGGCAGGGGGGTATCGGGCCGCGTGACCACATACTCGCGGCTTTCATCGTCAAAATAGCCATAGCGCATAGTGGCTCCTGTTCATACGGCAATGGTAGTGATCCCCATTTCCATTACCGAAGGATTTCCAAGATTTCTTTGTGAGACGTCCATCACTTCACCGGGTAACATCTATCCGGGCTTCTAAAATCAATAGGACATCCCAAAACCGTACGGATAGAGCGGATTCTCAGAGTCGTAAGGGACATCCGTTTTTTGGTTGCGTACCGCTTCCATTGAGCTGGGAAGCTCGAAAGGCAGTTTGCCTTCAGGGAAGGCCTTGCCAAAGACGACATTTAATACAGCCACATCATCGGCACCATACTCGCCCAATAGAGCCTTGGCCGCAGCGCTAATTTCAGGGATAACCGCCGGGCGATCCAGATACAGCACAACAATGGTGGGTACGGTTTTTGCCAAACCCAGTATTTCGGCTTTTGCCTTGCCCTTAAAATCCAGGTCGCCATGATGAAAACTGGAGGCAAAAGGATCTTTCGTCTCGACCGGTACCCAGGGAGTATCCAGTCGTAAAATTGCAAAATCTGCCTGCTCTGGTGCAGCTACCACCTCAGCGTAGGTACCTGCTACGGCCGGGTCGATATTTTTAACAAAGATTTTCGGCTTGCCTTGAAGCGGGAGGATTTGATCCTCATTCTTGAGCAGGGTCATGGCTCGTTGTTGCGAAGCCAGGCCTTCTGCAACAGCCGCCGGTTGCCCCAGGATCTGCGGAACCAGGCTTTCATCCACGAAGGGATTATTGAGCAGCCCCAATTGGAGTTTCAAGCGCAGCAGGCGGCGCACCGATTGATCGACCCGTGTTTCGGGCAACCGCCCTGATCTCACCAGTTCGACTACATATTCCGGGCAGCTTTCACCACCGAACTGGTCGACACCCGCTTCGAGCGCCTTAAGAACCCGTTCGGGCTCACTCAGATGCTCAACCCCCCATGCCCGCGCGGGCCAGAAGGCATCCATTATGTGAGCGTCTGTAATCAGACCCCAGTCGGTGCAGATTACGCCGTCAAAGTGGTATTTTTCGCGCAGCAGACCGGTGATGATCGCCTTGTTGAAGGCCATTGCCACGTTTTCATCCGTCTGGTTAACGGGGATGCCGTAATAGGGCATAATCGCTGCCGTCTGGGCTTCGAAGGCAGACTCGAAGGGGATCAGATGGTAGTCGAAGTTCTGGCCAGGATAAATTTGGCCCTTCTGGAATTCGAAATGCGGATCTAGACCTTCGTTTTGCGGTCCACCGCCAGGGAAATGCTTGGTCATGCAGGCCACACTCTGCGCACTAAGGGTTGCGCCTTGAAAGCCTGCAATGTAAGCCTTTACCAAACGCGCCGTCAGGTGGGCATCTTCGCCGAAAGTTCCGCTGATCCGTGGCCAGCGCGGTTCGGTGGCAAGATCGATTTGCGGGTGGAGCGCGACGCGAATCCCGACGGCAAGATATTCCCGCCGGGCAATGTCGGCGAACTGCTGCACCAGGTCGGCATCATCCAGCGCAGCAAAACCCAGGGTCTCACACCACTGTGAAAAATCGTTGGCGGCCATCGAAAAGATGTTACGGGTGAAGTGGTTGCGCGGGTCGGAGGCAATCGTGACCGGGATGCCTAGCCGGGTTTGTTCGGCAAAAAGCTGTAGTTTATTGTGCCAGGCCGCCACGACTTGTGCTCCCGGGATTTGCCACAGGTTAAAGTGATTCATTTTATGATCGGCAATCTGCTTTGCGGCGACCCCTCCAAACCCGGGGCCACCGGGTTTCTCTTCGATGGAGCTGTCTTCGTTGACAACAGAGCCATTAATGAACAACGTCCCGGCTTTTTCTTCCTGCGTCATCTGCCCCAGAAGATCCTCGACGCGTGCCTCGATGGGCTGACGTGGATCTTCATAAATATCCAATTTGCCGTTTTTGTTGAGGTCACGGAATGGCAAACCATCTTCGGTTTTGATAAAGTCGGATTGCTGCCGCACAAGTTCGCTGAGATGCTTGGATGTTTCACCCTGACTTGATTTCATAGATTCTTCCTCGTAATGAATTTTTTAGTCAGCAAGTACTGAATCTCCAAAATCGTCCTGAATCAGCCATCGGTGCTCGCTAATAGATGATGTCTGCGATCGTCAGTGCTGCCAAAGTCTGGATACTATTCTGCCGGGATGTATCCCATCGACCCGATGGCATCTTCCTCGACGGGAAAAACATCGTCCAGCTGGTATTCCCGGCTGCCAAGTCCCAGGGCAGCGCCATACTCAACGACTTTATAAGGGTCTTTGAGGGGGCCATGTATCCATTGTAGGGGATGCCCCTCCCTTGTGTAGATTTCCATGCTGGTAGGGACATTTTCCTCAATCAGCTGAGTTTCGCCGATTTTGTCCAATACGGCCTGGTCCAGGGCAACGATATCGTCAGAGCCGAAAATTCCCGCATCAGGGAAGACTGGCATACCGGTAAAGCCAAAACAATCACTGACCGGGGTAATCTGGGTGGCCAGCACCAGATGCGTATGTTTCCCCGCCTCGAATGTTGAGAGCGTAATATCTACACTGTTCGCGCAGGCCTCCTGGAAGGTGTGGAAGTTCACTGGGTCGATCTTCCAACTTCCTGGCGGGGCAACCTCCAGGCATCGTCCACATTGGTTGCAGGGTTCGATGTGAAGGTGCAGATCTCCGGGGTTTTCTTTGTCTTCTGAAATAGCCTTGTGGGGGCAGGAGGCGATGATTTTCTTGAAGTCATCCTTGCTAGTGGTTTTATCGCGGAACCAGTAGGGATCGAAATGGCAGGCATCGTGCATGGCAGAGCGGGTAGGACCGGCAACACAGCCCAGGGCAATATTTTTGAAAACACCACCATATGAGCAACTGGGATGCCCTTTGGCATGGGCAAAATTGATCAGAAAACTGGCATCCTGGATCATGCCAGCCACTTTCCACTCGGTAATATTCTTGTATTTTCGTTCATGGGTGTAGAAATAATCTCCTGAGGGACCTGCAGTAGGAAAGACCGGACATCCCAGGACTTCAGGGGTGTAGCCACGCTCTGTTGCGCTGACCGTATCCCATTCCAAATCACAGACGAAGGGTTTTCCGCCGCCATCTTTGACAGCCTGGACGATTTTACGAACGAAAACAGGATGAATGACAGAATAACCAATATTGTTGCCGACATGCATTTTAATGGCTACGAGTTCATCCTTTACTCGTTCGCTGATTTTAAGCTTTTCGATGATGAGATCGAGTTTGGCGGGTAGAGTTTCCTCAGCTTTGAACTGGGCCTGACGTGGGGAGCCATAAAAAACGGTGCTGACCATAAGTGATTCCTTTCATGTGTGTTCTTGTTATGATTACTGCTGTCCTTTAGCAGCACTCAGAATATTCTCGGTTCAGGGTAATCTCAGGTTTATCCGATCCTGAAATCGAGGAAAAATCATCTTAAAAAACCATCCTTGTATCGCTCAGAAACGCCTGGGAAATTTCCATATACCGGGAAAATTGCTCGCGGCGAATATTATGCCCCGCATCAGGGATGTGCGCCCTTTTGAGGTGGGGCACCGATTCCTGTAATTCCGCTACTCTTTCATCGGTCAGAATGGCTCCTTGCTCCGGGGCCGCGGTGATGAGAAGTACCGGGCAGGTGATCTGACTTAAAATCGTTGGGAAATCAACCGGGACGGTCTCCCGATGGTCAACCATTTGGGTGATTTCAGGGCTGAAACGATGCTTCGAGTCTGCCCAGGTGCCAAGTTCGGTTTCTGACCAGACCGGATTCTCCAACCGGGCAATTTCGAGCAGCTCATCCTGTGTTTTGCGTTTTATATCCGCGAACCACATGCGCATCCCCGCCCGATTTTCAGCTTCTTCAGGTGATAGCGGGCTTTCAGACCAAAACGCGGGCGGATCTTCCAAGATGATGGCCAGAGGTAAATCCGGGGTTAGACCGGCTAATGTTATCGTAATCATTGCGCCCAATGAATGGCCCATTACAACTGGTTTTTCCAAACCTAAATCAGTAATAAACCCTGACAATTCTGTTGCCATGGTTACCACATCGTAACCCTCTGCAGGAGCATCTGACTTCCCATGTCCGCGCAAGTCCACCATGATGACGTCATACTCCCCGGACAACACCTCAGCGACAGGTGACCAGCAGAGTCCATCATCGGTCATGCCATGAACCATCACAAGGGGTGGCTTTGACCCACCGCTGCGATAATAATGAAGTTTCGTTCCACGGACAGTAATATTCCCCGTTGTCCATCGATACATTTTGCCCACCTGAAAGATAGGTTTGTAATGTCACCGTCCAGGTCAACGATGACTGCCTGGCTGTGTAAGCCCTATCCTTTTCACAACCAGAAAGAAGTCTTAATGAGCTATGCTTCTTTGCCATGCAGTTGCAACAGCAACCCATCCACCATCTCATCACCAGGGATGGTTAATTTATCCTGCTGGAATAATAGGACACTCACAAGTGGCATATCACCGATCATATCCATTACGTCCATGCCCATGTCCCCGTCATCGTCTGAGCCAAAGAGATCTCGATTATTGGCTTTAATCTGCTCGAACACCGGCCCCAGGACAGCACTGCTGCGCGGATCGGCCATCCATTCGCGGATGGTGGATTCCTTGTCGATTATGCACGGCAGTTCCAGAGTCGACTTCAGCATTACGGATAACGAGTGACGGATATCTGCAGCTGAAGCCCCTATCAGGACGTCGAAATCTCCATCTTCGGTGATCCACTGTTGATATTTGGGGTGATAGTAAGCAAAAGCGCGGAAATCAAGTTCTACCGAGACAGTTTTGGTTTCGCCTGGTTGGAGTTCTACTTTAGCAAAACCTTTTAGTTCCTTATACGGTCGTACCAATTCGGATTTTTGGTCGTGTACGTAAACCTGTACGATTTCCTTCCCGGCAACCTTACCCGCGTTGGTGACATCTACCGTTAACGTCACGCCGTCGGCATCCTTGAAGGTTTTTACCGACACATTTGCGTTGCTATAAGTAAAAGTGGTGTAACTCAGCCCATAACCAAACGGGAATAGCACGGGCAATTCTTTAGCGTCATAGTAACGATAGCCAATAAAAATCCCCTCACCATAATGAACCTCGCCGGCTCCTCCCGGCCAGTTGATAGAGGCGGGAGTATCGACGATTTTGATCGGAAATGTCTCTGCCAGTTTTCCGCTTGGATTCACTTTCCCAAACAAGATGTCGGCAATAGCACCCCCACCGGCCTGACCCATCATCCAGGCTTCAAGGACGGCGGCGACATCATCAATCCATGCGCTCATCGCCACTGGCGCACCATTGTTCAATATGACGACGGTATTGGGCTGCACTTTTGCAACTGCCTTGATCAGTGCAATTTGCTGCTCTGTTAAATCAAGGTCGGGTCTATCATAACCTTCGGATTCCTTGAAGGAAGGCAAAGCGAGATATAGCAAAGCAACATCGGCGGTTTGAGCTATGCCCACCGCCTGGTCAATTAGCTCCTGGTGAAAAGTTGCATCGGTTGGATAGCCCTCGGCATAACTCAGTTCGGCCTCACCTGCCAGGTTTTGCAATTCTTTGAACGGGATCGCTACTTTCGTGGGGTTGATATGTGAGCTGCCTCCGCCCTGGAAATGGGCTTCCTTGGCTGCGCGGCCAATCACGGCGATATGCTGGTGCCCTTTCAGTGGCAGTATGCCATCGTTCTTGAGTAAGACCATGCCCTCCGATGCAATTTTCCGTGCCTGGAGATGATGCTCCTCCACATCGAATTCGCCACCCTTAGATGTTTCCTGAGCCTTGAAAACAATGCTCAGGATGCGTCGCACTGACTCATCCAGAATCTTTTCATCCAACTCGCTGGAATGGACGGCTTCAACAACGGCTTCAACGCGTTTATCTTGTGGACCGGGCATTTCAAGGTCAAGGCCGCCTTTGAGTGAAGCTACCCGGTCATGTACAGCACCCCAATCTGAAACAACCAGTCCTTCAAACCCCCATTCATCTTTCAAGATATCTACTAACAAGACATGATTTTCAGAACAGTAGGTGCCATTGAGTTTGTTATACGCACACATTACGGTCCAGGGTTGGGTTCTTTTCACGGCGGTTTCAAATGCCGGCAGGTAGATTTCGCGCAGGGCGCGTTCGTCCACTTCGGCGTTGATACAGAAACGCTGGAATTCCTGGTTGTTGGCAGCAAAGTGCTTTATTGAAGTGCCCACGCCCCGGCTTTGAATGCCATTGATCAGGCTAGCAGCCATTTCTCCAGCAAGGTAAGGATCTTCGGAGTAATACTCAAAGTTCCGTCCACCCAGCGGGGAACGTTTCATGTTGACGCCGGGACCAAGGATCACATCCACATTTAAGGCGATGCCCTCTTCTGCCAGGGCTTCACCCATCTTGTGGAGAAGATCGACATCCCAGGTTGAAGCAAGACTGGATGCCGTGGGAAAACAGGTTGCCGGCAGGCTTGACATCACCAGCGATTTGGCATCGGGCACGCGCCGGACGCCGTGCGGTCCATCCGAGACAATGATTTCCGGCACGCCCAGATGTTCGATGGGGGTCGTTGTCCACGCACTGGCGCCGGTACAGAGTGCGGCTTTGTCTTCGAGGGTCATCTTATCGATAATGGCTTTGATCTTATCAGGCATCATGTACTCCTTGGGTAACCTGGCGAAATATTATTCGCCTGCACCATGCGCATACGAATCGTAGACTGATCGAACTTTAAGCGCCGCCTGCGCCTGGGAGGGTGTCCAACCATCAGGAATCGGCGCAGAAATATTGACCGTGCGACCTGCGGGCAGATCAAAATAATTGTCGCTGAAAACAACGTCCGCGCCTTCCAAGTCGCATTCCACCAGGCGGGCTAAGGATTGGGAGGCCAGTTCGATGCGCACTTGCCCCTCATCAACGTGCAGCTGCGCCGAGATTGCCGGTTCGACTAGCGCAAGATGCTTGGTGGGAGCAAAGAAGGCTGTCTGCCTGGACAGGATTTGCCCGTCCTTCAAGAGTTCGGCGACGAAGACAACTTCCCGGTGCAAGTCGTCGTTTAGATGATCGGAAAAATCGAGGTTGCAAATAGGCGTCACATCAAGCGGGGCGGCTTTCACAGCTTCCTCGCCCGCCTCCAATACCTTGCCGTCTAGCATTTCCAACGACCAGCGCACCGAACCTTCCCAGACCTCGCGCAAATCGCTGGTAACGTAAATTCCCTGTTCGCTCGGTTTATCCTCGATAGACAATAGCAGCGGAGCGTAGAAACGACGGGCAGCATAATGCAGCGCCTTCCAACGGCCAAAATAATCCAGGCTCGCCCAGGAGGCCACAGGCCAGCAGTCATTGAGCTGCCAGTAGAGCGTGCCAGAGACGCGCCGGGGATGCCTTCGCCAATGTTCCACACCATATCGGATTCCCTCTGCCTGCAGAACCATGCTTAGATAAACTAGCGCGGAAAAATCTTTGGGCAGGCGGAAGCTATCCAGCATTTGCCTGACGATCATGCTGTTGCCTCTGTCATTTTTTTGGTGCTGCTCCATGATGTAGGAGGTCATGTTCCAATCAGCTTCATCTGCAAAAGTGCGGATTGTTGATAAGGGCGGCAATGCCTGGAATCCAAACTCGCTCATGAAGCGTGGATACTGCTGGCGATAAGCAGTGAACGGTTGACCGCCGTGCCATACATCCCAGTAATGCGCATTCCCCTTCTCCTGTCCATTCGGATCAGTAAAGGGCGTGCCAGAGGAGGGAGAGCTTGGCCAATAGGCATGGTCCGGGTCCTCCTGGGCACACCACTCCGGCAACGTTTGGTGGAAGAAGCGATCATAGGCGGCCTTTAAATCCTGCAAATCGGGACGGGTCCAGCCCCAATCTGCCCAACCCCACTCCATCTCGTTGTTGCCGCACCAGAGGGCTAAACTGGCGCGGTGACGCAGGCGGCGCAAATTTTCCATCACTTCTACACGGATATTCTCCACAAAATCGGGGTCCTGTAATGGGTAAACGCTGCAAGCAAAGATGAAATCTTGCCACACGAGGATGCCATACCGGTCACACAAGTCGTAAAAACGTTCATCCTCGTATAATCCCCCACCCCATACTCGCAGCATATTCTGGTGCGTCTCGGCAGCGTTGCGAATTAACGTTTCCAGATTGTCATCGGTGATCCTCGTGGGAAAGGAATCGGCGGGTATCCAGTCGGAGCCTTTGGCAAAGATCGGTACACCATTCACGACGAATTCAAACGAGCGTCCCCATTGATCTTCTTCCTGGCGAAGCTCGATGGTACGTAAACCAAGCTGATAGTTCCGCTGATCCAGGATGGTGTCATCCCGGTGCAAACTCACCACCGCTTGATAGAGCGGCTGCTCCCCATAGCCATTCGGCCACCAGAGCTGTGGCTGTGAAATGTTCAGGGCGATGGTGGTTGTGCCGGTTTGGTCGACGGGTATTTCTTCAACGAGTAATTCTCCATCGGGCGCAGTGATAGTCAACCTGGAGGTAATTGGGGATTCTGTCCAGCACTCTGTCGACAGAGCGGCTGATACCGTGACCTGCCCATTGTTGTGCCTCTGGCGCAGATGGACATCTGACAGACGGGCATTGCTGGCCCCTTCCAGCCGAATATCCTTCCAGACGCCAATGGGAGGCAGCTGCGGGCCCCAATCCCAACCAAATTGGCAGGGCGCTTTGCGTATATACGGCCCGCCCGGAATGTCCTGCGAAACGCCCGGCATAGGGCGGATGGCTTCCTGCGCAGCGGCAAATCTCACGGGCGAGTCAAAGGCGATGAGCAGATCATTTTCGCCACCCTTGAGTAGCAATTTCACATCGTATCGATACTGACGGAACATATTTTCGGCACGGCCTAACTCATCACCATTCAGACTGACAGTCGCCAACGTATCGAGCCCATCACAAACCAGCCAGATGTGTGGCTTGCGTAAAAGATCGGGATCAACGGTAAACAGATAACGATATTCCCAATCGGTTTCGGCCACCCACTGCACGCGCTTTTCATTGTCGCCTACGAACGGGTCCGGAATACGACCTAAAGCAAGTAAATCTGTGTGCACACCACCGGGGACGATAGCGGGCAGCCACTCTTCCGTACCCGCCTGCCGAAATTCCCAGGCACCTGCCAAAGATTGAATTCTCATCATGTATACTCCTGAAAAATCTGTCTGGTTATCTCATGACCAACTGGTAAGAGCCGAACAATCCGAGAAACACGACAAGCAGACAGACGGGGATAACCTCCAATGAAAACTGGCGAGCCAGGATCCCCAATAGACCGGGAAGCACTGCTGCCCCCGCACCGGTCGCAGTCATTTGTATGCCGATGGCATTGGCTGCAAACTGTGTCCCCACCCGCTGACTTGTGCCCGAGATCAAAGCCGGGAAGATGGGAGCGATGGAAAACCCAATTATTGCCACCGCCATTAAATTTGCCCCAGCGAACGGATTCCAGACCAGCAAGACCGTACCCAGCAAGGCTCCCACCAGGCCGCCCTGTACCAGGAGATTGATACCCACCCGTTTGGCGTACAAGCCCGCTACCACCCGACCAATGGTAAAGGTCGCCCAATAACTGCCAGCCCACAGCCCGGCCATAGCCGGGTTGATGCCACGCGACTCAATCAGCAAGCTGTATACCCAGGTTCCAAGTGAGACTTCAGCACCAACATACATAAAAAACAATAACGCACTCAACCACACCTGAGGCTGGCGCAGCGTTTCTCCCATCGGCGTTTTATAATCGGTTAGACGCTTGGGTTCATCACGCCCTGCGGTGCTATATTTTTGATTCCACATTGGCAGGATCAGCGCGAAGCAGATCGCCAGAGCAAGTTGGAAACCACCCACCAGGCGATAACCCACCCGCCACGAATTCTGGGTCGTTAAAGCAATGGTCATGATAATTGGGCCGAGCGTCACGCCAATTCCATAACTGGCGTGAAGCCATTGCATCAAGCCCTCGTCAAAATTCGCGGCAACATAAGTGTTGAGACCGGCATCAATTGCGCCCGCCCCCAGGCCTGCCATCACCCCCAGCAAAACCATCATCCACCAGGAAGCTACAAGGGTATAGCCGACGAGAGCCGACCCGGTCAGGGCGCAGCTAACAGCCAGTAAATTGCCAACACCCACTCGCGAAAGCAAAGCGCCGCTTAGAAAACTGGATGTCATGTAGCCAGCAACAGAAGCAAGTAATAATATTCCCAGAGAATCGAGGGGAATTGAAAAATCCGCTCGCATGGAAGGCCAAGCAACCCCCAATAAGCCATCTGGCATCCCCAGGGCGATAAAAGCTACAAAGGCCAGGAGGATCAGGCTTAATGTAGAATAACCTTTCGCAGTACGCAGTATGTTCAAAGGAGTGACCGGTATAGTAATCAGAGGATTGCGTTATTTCGCTTGAATCCAAACTCAAGAAGAATGCATTAAACAGTTGAGAGATCCCATTCTTCATAGATCTTTGGAACATCATTGATCAAGCGTTGAGTGTAGGGTTCTTTTGGATGCAGGATCACCTCATCGGCAGATCCGCGTTCAACAAATCTTCCTTGCTCCATGATGTATACGGTGTCAGAAACATAATACGCCAGGCCAATATCATGGGTGATGAAAATAGGCGTCATATCGATTTCATCTCGTAGCTGCATCAGCATATCCAGGATGGTCGCCCGTGAACAGGCATCGATCATCGATGTTGGTTCGTCCGCCAACAGAATCTTCGGCCTCAACAGGAAGATACGGGCAATCATTAAGCGCTGCATCTGTCCGCCAGAAAGTTCAAATGGGTACTTGTTGGTCAATTCCTCAAACTTCAAGTTCACAAAGCTGCACGCCTCTATCATCATCTCTAATTTCTTTTCATGTGGAAGGCTCTTACCACCACGCATGTGAATGCAATCTAATAGCACGGTATCAATCTTTCTAAATATATTGTATGAACAGTACGGATCCTGGAAGATCGCCTGAATGCTCCTCCAGTATTCCTGTTTCTTTTTGTGCGTACTGATATCGCGTTTATTGCCCTGGTAGTAGATATCCCCCGCAGTAGGATTGATCAATCCCAAGAGCATCTTCGCCAAAGTGGTCTTTCCGCTGCCTGATTCGCCCACGATCGAGACGACTTCACCCTCGCAGAAATTGAAATCCACATGATCAACGGCTACTGTTTTCTGGCGGCCCATCCCAAACACCTTGGTAAGCCCTTTCCCGCTCAGGCATATATTCTTATCATCAGCCATTCTTATAAGCCTTTCTCAGTTGTTCTTCCGAAAAGATACAGCGGTAAGCACGCCCACCTTCAAGTTCACAAAGATCAACAGAATGCCCCTTGCATTCTGGCTGAACGTATTTGCAGCGTTCGGCAAATTGGCATCCAGAAGGTGGATTTTTCAGATTAGGCGGTACCCCGGGAATAGACGTCAGCTTAGCATCCCGCAAACCACTCTCAGGTACAATGATCGACCCCATCAGACCTCTGGCATATGGATGGAGTGGGTCGAATACAGCTTCCTTTGCATTGCCCTTCTCCACGATCTGCCCTGCGTACATAACCATAATGTCATCGGTCACGTTGTAAAGAAGTGGAAGTTCATGGGTGATGAAGATCATCGATTTGATGATGCCCTTTTCCATCAAATCCAGCAGCATCTTGATGACCATCTTCTGTGAAGTCACATCGAGCGCGGAGGAAGGCTCATCAGCGATTAGCACTTTTGGACAAAGGATCACAGAAGTCGCGATCACCGTGCGCTGTTTCATGCCGCCCGAAAGTTCAACAGGGTATTTTTGTAGGACCTCCGCTGGAAGCCCCACGATCTCAAAACGTTCTCTGGCAAGTTCATAAATCTCTTTCCTGGTAGCTTGTGGATCATGTGCTTGAATAACATCCTCAATAAAACGGATGATTTTCTGAGTGGGATTGAGAGCGTTCATCGCCGATTGGGGGATATAGGCAATCTCTGTCCCCAATATCGATCTACGAACGTCATCAGGATCCATTCCAGAAATATTGCGTCCGTCGATGATGATCTCTCCACTCGTATAGTACAGCGGAGGGAAATAATATCCCATCAGGCTGAGGGCGAGCGTTGATTTCCCGCAGCCGGATTCTCCCGCAATTCCCAGTGATTTTCCTTCTTCGACCTTAAGAGAAACGTGGTCTACAGCGTAAATATCTTCCTTATACCGGGTGATATATTTTGTTGTCAGTTCCTTGACTTCTAACATCACTCTTGACATATCTATCGCCTAGTCCCTCAATGCCGGATTGAATACCTGGTCGAGACCTGTATTCATCAAGTTCATTGAGAACGCAATCAGAGCTATAGTTAGGATCACGGGGAAGTACGCCCACCAATATCCCAGGATATGAGCCTGGTAGATCATCGCCCAGTTCATCATCAAACCCAGGGTTGGTACTTCTGTCGTTCTAGGTCCCAACCCAAGGATAGACAACCCGGCCTCCGCCAGGATGCCCAGGGAAATCTGCAGGATCAACGCCATCACGACATAAGAAGCGATGTAAGGCAGAATATCGGTGAGGATGATATGAACGATTGAATGCCCTGATAGTTTCGACAGATTGACGTGGTCGCGATTTCGCAGTGAAGCCACCTGCGCCCGCACCGCCCTGGCAGTCCATACCCAGGAGGTAATCCCGATCACCACAGCGATCGTGAAAGCACCGCGTTTTTCTTGCCCGATACTGAATGAAATCAAGATCAACAACACAAAGCTGGGGATTACGGTAAAGAGATTTGTCAAGAACATAATGACGTCGTCCGCCAAGCCGCCGAGATAACCCGCCAGCAATCCTAAGGTCAAGCCGATTAAGGTTGCGGTTATGCCGGCAACAAAACCAATCACCAGTGATGTTTTGGTCGCCGCTACCAGCTCCGTTAGTACGTCCCTGCCAAAGTTATCCGTTCCTAATGGCAATAATCGTACATTCGGAACCTGGTTAACATTCACGTAATAAGCCTGTTCGACGATACCTGTCTGCTCCAGGTCACCCATCTCAGGATTATTTTCCGCAATGATTGCCCCCTCAGTGGACAGGAGTCCTTCAAGCGAGGCATCGAGCCTGATATAGTAATTCCGCTGAGCATTCGTCATCCCGGTAATTATGACCGTGGGATCATAATAATCCTCCCACTGGTCCAGGAGCTTTTCAGTGTCATTGATATCGATCTCATTTGCAGGAATGCCAAAGGCCACGAGCCATTCCTGCATGGCAAGGCGATCCTCGTCGCCCAATGTGCTGTCAATTCGATTGGCCGCGGCATCATCCAGGTTGAGAATAAACTGATTGGAACCGATGCTGTCATAAACATTCACGTAGAGCCCGGGTGGGAAGAAGGTGCCCTGACCGATGATCTCCAATGGGTTGCCTGTTACGAACAGCGGATAAACGATCACGATCAGCAATACTGCCAAAAATATGCCAAAACCTAACAAGAATTTTGGAGAGCGAAAAACTTGTTGAATCATATGCTTCATAACAACGTCTCTCCCTAATCCGACTGCACCGCTTTAATGCGCGGGTCCATAAAGCCATATAAGATTTCGATGATAAAGGTCGAAGCCAGCACCATCAACGTGATGATCAATGTGGTTGCCGAGATAAGCGGATAATCCCCTCCCCTCACAGCTGATAGGATCGTAGAACCAAGCCCCGGATAACTAAAGATAATCTCCGCCACCAGCGCTCCACCGACCATGGTACCAATCGCTAACGCCAAACCGGTCACCTGTGGAAGCATGGCATTTCGAAATACATAGCCGATGATCTTGCGGTCTTTGATGCCCAGGAAACGGCTGTATTTTACGTAATCCGCATTCAATTCATAGATCGACATGGAGCGCATACCAATCGCCTGACCGCCAATGGTGATCAAGACGATCGACCAGAACGGCAATTGATAATGGACGATCACAGACCACAAAAACGCCCAACTAACGTTTGGAATCATGTCAAACCCATATCCACCCGAGGTTGGGAACCATTGAAGATTGACTCCAAAAATAACCAGCAAAATTACTGCCATGCCAAATGCCGGGATGTTACTTACAAAAATACTAACAGGCATGATAATTCTGTCCCAGCCCTTTTTGCGATAGGCTGCCAACGCGCCAAGTGTATTCCCGATCAGCCAGCCAACGATGATCGCCGGGAACTGCAGGCACACCGTCCACCAGATGGAAGAGCTGATAACGTCTGCAACTGTTCTGGGATATTGGCTGAAAGAGAAACCGAAATCGCCATGTACTACATTGTTTACATAGATGAAAAATTGCTCAAGCAGTGGCTTGTTGGTTCCAAACAGATCTGCATACTGTTGATAAATCGCTTGGACCCCAGTTGTATTGCTCATACCTTGGGCAAGCCTAGATACGATGGCCGCTACAGGATCTCCCGGCATCAAGCGCGGTAGGATGAAATTCAGGATGAAAGCAGAAACCAATGTGACCGAGAACCAGACCAGCTTTGTGCCGAAATATCTTGTGTATCCTTTCAACTCGTCACCTCCTCGCAAGTATGTAAGTTACAGCCATGTTCCGCGGGCGCGGAACATGGCTGTTTGTTCGGATGATTGGTTACGGGTTGACCAGCGTCAGGTTATAGAGACCTGCGATACTCCAACCATCTGTCAGATTGAGCGGGGGGACAGGTGGCTTGGTACCATCGCCATCGTGAGGGAAGTTGGTCCAAACACTCTCGTTCACCGTGTGGAACGATTGTGGACGGTACATGAGCGTGAAGGAGGGAATATCAGTAAGGTACATTTCGACCAAGTCAGTGTAGTACCCCTTCAGCGTGTCGGCGTTGGTTTCAGTGGGGATCTTCTGGATTATGGCATCCATGTCAGGATTTGAATACTGACCCCAGTTGCCGTTCCAGTTGCTCGCCAAACCAACGAATTCAGAACTCAAGAGATGGCGGATTCGTGCCCAAGGCTGAGTCGGGCCAGCGCCGTCACTCCACATCATAAAGATGTCATAACCTTCAGCGAGAGGCGCATCCGACTTGGTGACGACGGTCTGATACACGGACCACTCAGGGAAGTTGGAGGTGATATCAATGCCGATCTCTGCTCCGGCGGCAGCTACCACTTCAATCGCAGCCTGCCAATCGGACCAGCCGTTGGGGCAGGTGGCAATGTAGGAAAGTTTCTCGCCTTCGAATTCGCGATAGCCATCACCATCGGTATCAACAATCCCGGCTGCGTCTAGCAGTGCCTTGGCGCCCTCGATGTCGTTGCCGGCCCACTGCAGGTCCGCAACAGCAGCGTGATCGTACAGAGCCTGCTCACCCGGAGTCGGGTTCATAAGCGAGCGAGGAACCTGATCGAAGGTAGCCGATTGGTTGGTCATGGCGTTGGCAATGATGGTGGGATAGTCAACCGCCATGGCAATAGCCTTGCGGACTGCGACCTGGTCAAGGCCATGAGAATTCAGGTTGTAGTAGGCGGTTGGGAGGCTGGCACCAATGCCATAAGGAGCCTCGGGCAGGTAAGTAGAGATGGGCAGGTTATCAACCAACCACAGATCCTGAACATTGGAGTTGAACTGCTGACTCACATCCACCTCGCCGGCTTGCAAAGCAGTTGTGCCGGCAGCATTATCCTTGAAGATCACATGGGCGAGGTACTTTGGAACAGGCAGCTTACCCCACATGGATGCATCCTGACCCCAGTAGTTGTCATCACGAATAAGGACAACCTTGGTATCGTCAGTGAAGAATTTATGATAGGGGCCTGAGTAAACGACATCCTCAGCGGTATCAGCCATCAACGCGGTGGCATCACCACCGGCGCGCTCTTCCAGAGTCTGGGTCCATGCTTTTTGGATGACATAGTTGGTGCTCAGGTAAGCATTAACGATCAGAGGATTGACCGCGTGGCCGTCCTCACCCAGTTTGGCATGGATCACGACTGTCTGAGGATCAACCGCTTCAATGCTGTCGATGTAATCACCATTGGAAGCCGCAGCAGGGGTCGTGTACTTGACATGGGTTGCCCAAGTATAGGCGACATCTTCCGCGGTCAAAGGTGTGCCATCGCTCCACTTTGCAGCCTTTTTTAGCTTGAAGGTGATCGCGGTCATGTCGTCATCCCACGTAAACGGGCCATCAGCCAGCAGAGGATAAACCTGGCCGTCGAGCATGTTGTACAAATACGGGGTTTCGAACATGGTTACGCGGGAACTATCCTGCTCGGCAATAGTCAACGCGTTATTGTTGCTGTTGATATAAGGATTCCAGCCAACGACCGGACCCCACTGTTGACCATTGTGGTACAGGGTTTCGTTGCGGGGCAACGTAGCAACCGCATCAGCCGGGTCAACAGGTTCCGCCGGTTCAGCTGTTGGTTCAGCGGCTTCTTCTGCCGTTGGAGCAGCTTCGTCTGGAACTTCTGTCTCGGCCGGCGTTCCGCAGGCTCCCAATAGAATGCTGAGAACCATTAGAATGGATAGAATTGCCGTAAGGCGTTTCATCTTTCTTTCTCCTTTTTTTAGGTTTTCGAATCACATAAAATGTAGCCGCGCATTTTTATCTGCTCTCTTCGTCCTCTCACCTCCTCTTTCCAAGGGTAGAACCTTGTCTTTATAAACTTTCTCTACGCCAAAAAAAATAACGAAGGCAATAAGTATCCATTATTGCCTTCGATATGCACCACAGGATTCGCGAATGATCAAATCCGTGCTCATAATGACCCTTCGCGGTGGCTCCAGGCCATTCTCGATGAGATCAATCAAGATCTCCACTGCCGTCGTACTGAATTGAAGAAAAGGTTGTCGAATGGTAGTTAACGGCGGATCAGGAGAGTTTAGCAGTGGCAGATCATCAAAACCGATAAAGGCAATGTCATCGGGCACCGAAAGATTCGCCTCACGAACAGCCCGCATCGCCCCAACCGCCATGATGTCGGAAGCCGCAAAAATGGCATCCGGTCTGGAGTCAAGCATCTCCTTCATCGCATAATAGCCCCCTGACTCGGTAAAATCGCCTTCCACAATTAGGTCTGGATCAATCTTTCGCCCCCGCTCCGTCATTGCTCGTAGATACCCTTCTTTTCGATCGATTCCGACTGTACTCGCCGAAGGTCCGGCGATGGTACCAATGCGCTCGTAACCCAGGCGAATGAGATGGCTTACTGCGTTATATGAAGCATTAACATTATCAATGTCGATGTAGCTAACATTTGCTGATGAAAAAGGACGCCCCACTACAACGAGCGGGATCATGGAGTCGATCAGCCGGTCAATCATGGGCTCGCCATGATGGCCAGTCTGAACGATGACGCCATCCAGCATCCCCCTGCGCGAAACTCGGGGAAAGATCTTCTCCTCGTCTTCTCTAGAACTAACAAGGAAGAAGCCCAAGGAGTAATCATGTTGATTGCAGGCCTGTGCGATGCCTTGAATGAGCTGAGGGAAGTAAGGGTCGATGAAAATCGAGCCCACGCTATGAGGGAGTATTAAACCAATCATCCACGATCGTTGTGAGGCCAGGGAACGAGCTGCAGCGTTGGGGTGGTACCCGGTGCTTCGAATGGTTTCGAGGACGCGCGTACGCACGTCTTCACTTACATTAGGGTGCTTGTTCACCACCCTTGAGACGGTTGAACGAGATACACCCACCAATTTGGCTATATCTTCGAGCGTTAGGTCGGCCACTACACATCTCCGCTTACGTATGGGAGCGCTCTCAGCCATTCAAAACAGTTTTGATCGATAATTTCGCTTGTTTTGTCGTCTTATGAAATAAAATATGAGTGAAGATGCCGTAATTTGGGAGCGCTCTCAGCGGATGTCTATACTATACAAGGTTTTTTAACACGAGTCAACTACGTGTATTCGTTCAGGACATATGAGACGGTTTTGGAATTTGAGCCAAATCTGAGTGATATTCATAAAGCTACTCTGCCGGTGTTCTCAAATCAAGGGAATGATGTGGACGAACGGTGTTGTAGAAGACCTCCCAATCCCGCAATGCCTCATTGACACTCTTCAAATCCAGCTCCCCCACTTACAGGTCACAGAATTCTTCCGTATGCGATTTGGCCCGCGTCCAAGGCACGCGTGGAATTGATAACCTATTCCAATATTTCATCCGCAAGCTGATATTTAATCGCTTGCTCTGGCGTCAAATAGTAGAACTTCTCCTCTCTATCAATCCAATCGAGCGGAATATCAGAGTAGTTTCGGAAGAATTCCCTTTCTCGCTCATACAGGATACTGATATTTGAATGGGGATCATCGTCATATGGATAGGAATGGGTGTGGATCATAACGCGGGAGTTTTGAGCGATTTTCCTAGCTCCAGTACCGCTTGTTAGGATGTAAATACAAGCTGAATAGCAATCGCCTAAAGCTACAGTATTCACTAAGGAGTCCGAGTCCTGGATAGCCTGTACAATCGCATAGGCATCTTTTGTGTAACCACCTGTAGAAGATAAATAGATGGTAATAGGCGCCTCATTGTCCCTTTCATTTAGATAAGCAAGCAAAGTGATAACTTTTTGAGCGGCAACCTCATTGATCAGAGTATTGATAAGAATGATCCGTTGTTTTACTAGTGGATCCTTTGCATCAAACTCCCAGATTTCGATACCCTGTTGAACGGATTCTCTGGCCCCGTTTGTGTCTGACTGCTGGATTGCTGGCATTTGCTCTAACCACCCGCTGCCAAGAACAAGTACTAAAATCAGCATTAATGCAGCAGAAGTACTCAGTAGAATCCAGGGCCATTTTCTTCTATTTGCAATTCCATCTATTGCAGGAGAATCATCTTCTATTCGTGAAATTCTCTCTTCAATTTCACGAATTCTCTGACCCCTTTCAGATTTATTGTCCGGTACAAATCTCTCAAAGATCTCTATATCTCGCCTGACATGAACGAGCTGAGATGTTTCAAAACGATGCTTTTCAGCCCTTTTTGCCTGGCTATAAAAGGTCTGAATAGCAGCAAGGATTGCCGCAATGATCCCAACGATTCCAACTGCGGTTCTAATCCTGGGTTCCTCTACTGCGGTGAGGAGTATTGCACCTGCAATCGTTGCAAAAATAATGGCAGGTATGCCTATCCAATAATGGTATTTGCTGTGTTTGAGAGCCAAAGCATAATGGGACTTTTGATTATCATCAACCCGTTGCTTCCAATCATCGATTAATTCTTGAGTCGTTTGCTCCATCGTATCCTCCTGCTGCAGGCGGGTCAGCTTCAGCTAGGGCTAGCCGACACTGAACTTAGGAGGTGGCACTCGGCTTGACTCGGCGTGTTGAATCTCCGAAATCGTCTGAAACTGCCGTCGTTACTCGCCGACAGATGACACCATATGATGTAAATATATTCCCCTTATCAGTATACTTCCGAAAATTAATGCGGCGAATTGGATTTACTGGGATTCATTCTGTACAATCTTGAATGAGGTGGATAATAAACCTGTTAGCTATAATTCCTTTGCCTAAGGAGGGTACAGCAACATGATGACCTCATCCCTAACCAACATCCCATGGGAAGAACGACCGGTCGATTGCTCTGATGTCGTATGGCGTTACAGCGCCAATCCCATCATCCCGCGCGATCTCATCCCATCCTCGAACAGCATTTTCAACAGCGCCGTCGTCCCCTTCCAGGATAGGTTTGCCGGCGTATTCCGCTGCGATAATAAGAAGCGGGAGATGAACGTTCACCGGGGTTTCAGTGACAATGCCCTCGACTGGGCGTTGGATGATAATCCCATCGACTGGCTGTGTGATGACCCGGAAATAGGTCGCTACCAGTACCGCTACGACCCACGTGTGGTCTGGCTTGAAGATCGATACTACATCACATGGTGTAATGGCTATTACGGTCCAACGATTGGGATTGGTTATACCTACGATTTCGAGAAGTTCCACTTCCTTGAAAACGCCCTGCTACCCTTCAATCGCAATGGTGTACTCTTCCCGAGGAAGATCAATGACTTATATGTCATGCTCAGCCGTCCCAGCGATAATGGCCACACACCCTTCGGGGATATCTTCCTCAGCCAGAGCCCAGATCTCATCCACTGGGGACAGCACCGCTTCGTCATGGGAGTCAAACCTAACAGCTGGGAAAGCACCAAAATTGGCGCTGGTCCTATCCCCATCGAAACGCCTGAAGGGTGGCTCATGATTTATCATGGGGTCTTAACTTCCTGCAATGGCTTTGTTTACAGCTTTGGAGCTGCCCTGCTGGATCTGGATGAGCCCTGGAAGGTAATCTACCGCGGTGGTCCTTACCTTCTCTCTCCACAAACGACCTATGAATGTGTTGGCGATGTGCCTAACGTAGCTTTCCCATGTGCTGCACTTCATGATCCACAGACCGGGCGGATTGCGATCTATTATGGAGGCGCTGATACAGTGACGGCTCTGGTGTTCGCCAAACTTGATGAGATTCTCGATTTCGTCAAGGCGACTTCGGATCGCTAGAACCTAACCCCTCCAGGAATTGCCGAGGAGACCAAAGTGAAAATATCCGTAATTGGTGGTGGATCGACCTACACACCCGAGCTGGTGTCTGGCTTCCTGGAACAACATGAAACACTGCCCATCTCCGAGCTCTGGCTGATGGACAACGATGAGGAACGTTTGGACATTGTGGGAGGTTTCGCTCAACGCATTGTTACAAAGCAAGGCATGCCCTTCGACATAAGATTGACAACGGATCGTCGTCAAGCAATTCGAGATGCAAGCTTTATCATCACGCAGTTCCGAGTGGGAGGGATGGCCGCGCGTCAAGCGGATGAATATCTCGGTCAGAGACATGGCCTTATAGGCCAGGAGACAACCGGGGTCGGGGGCATGGCAAAAGCTTTACGCACCATCCCCGTCATCCTTGAAATCGCCGAGGAAATTTCTGATCTTGCACCGCATGCCACCCTCGCTAATTTCACCAACCCGGCAGGCTTGATTACCGAAGCGGTGAGCAGGAATGCCCCGAAAATTAACGTCATTGGAATGTGTAATGTAGCCATAACCACAAAAATGACTCTCCTGCAATTACTGAAGGATCACACAGGGATCCAGTTAAACCCAGATGAAATCGCTCTCGATACGCTTGGTCTAAACCACCTCTCCTGGCATCGTGGTTTGAAGACAGAAGAGAGAGATTATTGGCCTCAGGTACTAGAGGCATATCTTAAGTATTTAAATACCCAGACCGAGCCTGACTACCCCCCTCAACTGATCGAAACCCTATCTATGATCCCGAATTATTACTTGGGCTATTATTACAGCCGCGACAAGAAACTCACTGCACAAGAAACCTGGCCACCTTCCCGAGCCGAAGAAGTGATGCAAATCGACTCCAATCTATTACGCACGTATGCTGAAAAATCGACTGTGGAAGTACCGGAGGAGCACCTGAAAAGGGGTGGTGCGTATTATTCCACAATGGCCACCAAGATGTTTAATGCGATTTATAACGATTTGGGGGAGATCCAAGTTGCGAATGTTCCAAATAATGGTGCGGTACCTTCCTGGCCCCATGATTGGGTGTTAGAACTACCCTGCCGGATCGATGCAGATGGGGCCGACCCTATTCCAGCCAAACCCCTTCCACCGGTCTGTTTCGGACTCCTCGCACATGTGAAAGCCTTCGAACTACTTACGGTTGAGGCGGCAGTGCTGGGTGACAGGAATGCAGCCTACCAGGCACTACTATCCCACCCGCTGGGTCCAGGTTTAGATCAAATCGAGATTGTTCTAGAGGACATACTCGAAACGAACAGAGAATACCTTCCACAATTCTGGAATTAACTGCAGGTTCAGTTGGAGTGAGATGAAGAAAATCTTTCTGGGCGTAGATATCGGGAGTTCCACCAGCCATGGGCTTCTCGCAGATGAAGAGGGTCGAATCCTGGGATTTTCAGAAGGAGGGCCAGGCAATCATGAAGTCGTAGGATACGATGGTCTTTATGAAGTACTCAGCCAGATTACCAATGAGGTACTCCAATCGGCTGGTGTTGGAATGGAAGAAATTCAAGGCTCTGGATTTGGTGTCTCCGGATACGACTGGCCTTCAGAACGGTCTCCAACATTGGAAGTGATTAATAGGTTAGGATTGCCCACAGCCATTGAATTAGTAAACGACACCCTCCTTGGAATGTACGCGGGTTCAGAGCAGGGTTGGGGAATTGTGATTCTCGCGGGTTCCGGCGAGAACTGCTGGGGCAGAGATCCTCATGGCAAAATCGGTCGAATGACTGGTTGGGGTCCTTTTATGGGCGAATACGGGGGCGCATCTACAATCGCAGCAAAGGCAATCCAGGTTGTCTCTGCTGAATGGGGCCAAAGAGGTCCGACCACATCCCTTACCCAATTATTGATAGATGAAACCGGAGCGCAGGATATTCATGATCTTATCGAAGGACTGTGCATGGATCGTTATCATGTGGGAGCGAAGATTACTCCAAAGATCTTCCAGGCTGCTGAGGGGGGCGACTCAGTCGCTCATCAAATTATTGGCTGGACCGCTGAGCATTTGGCGGGAATGGTGATCGGTGTCGTCCACCAACTGGGTTTTCAACAGGAGAATTTCGAAGTCGTAGAAATGGGTGGGGTTTTTCAAGCTGGGAAACTTCTGATTGATCCTTTTCGTGCTGCTGTTCATGAACAAACGCCGGGGGCATGTTTTGTACCTTTAAAGGTGCCACCAGTCGTTGGAGCGGTACTGCTTGCAGCGGAACCAGCTGAAGTGGATCATAGAAGAATGCGCGAGCAGTTGGTCACACAGTCGGATCAATTCTGAACCTCGACTGCGCCATACCCAAAAGAAGCCCGTTAATTATCTTCAACGGTATTTTTCGCGATCACCTGTGTGCACCAATCTGCACCAGAAATGCAAACCTGCCTAGTAGACAGGTCCGGAAATGGGCAGTTTCTAGTGTAATCGGTTCAAGAAGAAGGCGCCCCCGCCGCGATTCGAACGCGGAACCGTCGGATTAGAAGTCCGGTGCTCTATCCATTGAGCTACGGGGGCAGA
>RCNF010000273.1_pt1 | contig 25504 bp, 21 predicted proteins | sample 2041311 | NCBI WGS metagenome assembly RCNF01 (sample SAMN09708228, study PRJNA481090) | Marine sediment metagenome, whole genome shotgun sequencing project. | biome: marine sediment; feature: ocean; material: sediment; isolation source: Sewage treatment plant 2 marine sediment (STP2) ... | reverse complement strand
AGCAGTGGGATGTCGGATCGTCGATCGCGTAACGGCGGGGGCTCCCCCACAACCACCTTCAAACGGTAGTAGAGGTCGCGGCGGAATTCTCCGTCTTCCACCATGGCTTCGAGGTCGCGATTGGTGGCGGTCACGAGGTGAATGTCCACCGGGATGCGTTCGCGACCACCGAGACGCTCGAACTCCCGCTCCTGGACGACCCGCAGAAGCTTGGCCTGGAGGGCGAGCGAAAGGTCGCCGATCTCGTCGAGAAAAAGTGTGCCGCCGTCGGCCAGTTCGATCTTGCCGTGCCGGCGTTGAACACCGGTGGCGACGCCTTCTTCGATACCGAAGAGTTCCGACTCGAGCAGCGTTTCCGGCAGGGCCGCACAGTTGAGTGGGACAAATGGACCGGTTGAGCGTTCCGAGAACGAGTGAAGCAGCTGCGCGACCCGTTCTTTGCCGACTCCCGATTCGCCCCGGAGAAGGACGTTGACACCGGTGGGGGCGGCCCTACGTACCAACTCCAACATTTCGTGAATCTGCGGCGATTCACCCACAAATCCTTCGCGTCGTGCGACGCCGCGCAGCGCGCGGTTTTCGTCGGCGAGGCGCTGGCGTTCGCGTTCGATGGCGTCGACTCTCCGCGCGGTGGCGACCGCGGTAGCCACCATGCTCGCCATCGAGAGCAAAAACCGGGCGTCACCGTCGGTGAATTGCGCCCGACCATCACGAGTCTCCTTGTCCGCCAGGACCACCAGGCCCATCAATCGCTGCTGCCACAGTATGGGTGCGGCCAGCAGCTCGAACGGTGGCTCGTCGACGGCGCGCTGAGCCCTCGCCACTTCACCGGCAGCCAGATCCTCGAGCAGATGAGAGTCGAAATACGAACGTACGACCTCGACGTTTTGCGGCAATCGTTCGGAGTGGACGATGGCCTCCTGACCACCGGGGTGGAGGGTGCAGACAAAGCCTGAGCCCGCGTCGAGAGTGCCCACCGCCCTCTGCAGCAACTCCTCAACCAGTTCTTCCTCGGACAAAACCCCGCCTATGGTCAGCGAAAGATCGACCAGGGTTTCGAGCTGGAGCCCGCGCCAGTTGCGGTCGAAGGAATCCATTCCGGTCCAAGTGTACAGGGTGCAAAAACGTGATTTTGGATTTTGGATTTCGGGTTTGCCACCCCCTCCCTGCCCTCCGACGACGAATGCCCGCGGTCGTCGGCTGAGAAAGGAAACGGCCCGCGCCAATCGCGGGCCGTCTCGAGAGGTCGTGGGAGGGTGTTCCACGCCTGTCAATTCATCAAAGATGGGGACTGTTATTTCTGCCCTTGCCGGGTTTGGTGGGCTCTTTGCCCTCTTTCCTGGTGCCGTTGGTATTGGCGATGGCGAGCCATCCCTTGTAGCCGGGATCGTCGCCGTCAACCTCGACAACGGTCGGCGAGACCTGGTCCGTGGCATAGATATAGGATCCGAATTGCCCGTGGTCGTGGTTGCAGAGAACGACGAACGTGATGTCAGTCCCGGCGCACGGTGGTGAGGTGCCCGGATTGTCCTCGTCGCAACCGTCGAGATCGTTGCCGTGGCCCTTGTTGGCATCCTGTTCATCAACGATGTAGTAATACTCGCCGTCCTCTGCGTCGGGGAAGCCCTCGGCCCAGAACTCAGTCGGGTTCGGGACGGACCCACTGACGCCGAGATCGTGGGCCACAGCCTTCATCTGTTCGAGTTGGGCAACACAGTTCGACAGATGCGCCTGTTGGTATTCCGCGAATACTGAAGGGATGACCACGCCGCCGATGACGCTGATCACGGCGATCGTCACCAACGCCTCGAGGACTGTAAAACCGCGCCGCTGGATGTTAATGTTTCCAAGGCTGAACGCCTCGGTGAGGTCCGGAATGCCCAATTTCTCCTCCGGAGTCTCCATTCCGCAAGAATTATGCCAGCGGAAATGCGCGAATCGCAGGATCTGGTGAGCGTTGACCTGTTTCAGGTCGATACGATGTGTTTCATGACATGAACAACTCGCCCTTTCGTACCGAGGGACTCTTCGGTGACCGGTGATCAGGATTGGCCCCACGGTTTTCTGACCGTCGTCACCGCGGCATAGGCGCCTCACCGGCCACGCTGCCACACGGCGTGTGACACAGAAGATGTTTCCGTAGCGGAGAGCGGGGTCGGGTACAATACGCAGCCGACCGAGATCTGGAGAGGGTTTTTCCGTGCAAGAACTGAGTATGAATTGGATCGTCCGTAAAGCAGTTTGGATGTCATGTGTCGGATGCGTGGCGCTTTCAGCAGTTCCTCTCGAGGCAGCTGAAACACCTCCTTCAATTCTGGTGATTACGGTTGATGCCCTGCGCGCCGATCATCTCGGTTCCTACGGATACGAGAGGGACACCTCACCCAATATGGATGTGCTGATCGAGGGCGGGCTCCAATTCGAACGGGCCTGGACCCCGGAGCCTCTCACCGGACCGGCCATGTGCTCGATGGTGACCGGGCTTCATCCGCATCAGCACGGGGCCTCGCGCAACGGGCTTCGGATGCAAACGGGGCTCGACTCGCTGCCGAAGATTCTTGCGCGAAACAACTATGCGACAGGGGCAGTTATCGGTACCTGGACCCTGAAGGACAACCTCACCCTCCTGGGCGAACACTTTGACAGCTATGGAGAACGTCTCGAGCGGAGGCGCTGGTTCGGACTGCTCAACTCGGAGGCCACCTGCGAGGATGTCACCGACGATGCTCTCGAATGGCTGGAGGAGGACTCTTCAGTTGAGGCTGGAAATCCGTTCTTCCTCTGGGTCCACTACATTGAACCGCACGCCCCCTATCGCTTTCAAGGGGAGTATGCGGCTCGGCTTGGCGTCAACGACGACCAATTGAGCAAGAAGGATCGATACGATACCGAAATCGCTTTGGTGGACAGCTCCATTGGGCGTCTGCTCGAGGGTGTCCGGCAGATGGTTGATGAACAGAATCTCATCGTGGTTGTCACGGCCGATCACGGCGAGAGCCTGGGCGAGCACAATTATTGGGGTCATGGTCGAAACCTCTATGAGCCGTCACTTCGCATTCCTTTCGGAATGTATTGGAAAGGCGAGATCCTCCCCCGGAAATTGTCGTTTCAAGCCACTCTTCTGGATATCGCTCCGACCCTCCTCGATCTTGTTGGCATCGAGAGGCCGGAAGAACTGCCCGGTACCAGTTGGGCTCGGGCCGCGCGTGGAGGCCAAGCCGAGGCTCCCGGAGGCGTGACGTGCTATCAGGCACATCGAGGCGCTGTTCATGGCGGGACGCACGACAACGAAAAGAAGCGGTCGAAGGGGCTCCTGTCAGTTGGGATCATCGTCGACGATCAAAAAGAAATCCTGGGCGTGGCTCAAAAGGGGCACTTGCTCTTCGATTTGACAGAGGATCCGAAAGAGCTCAATAACCTCGCGCCGGCTCAATCGCGGCCTTCCAATGATCTTCTCTCGTGTCTGGGGGAGGTCTCCGAAGGACTTGGTGCTCGCGATCGTCTGGTGACTCAGAAGCTCGATGCGGAGACCGTCGAGAAGCTGCGAGCTCTCGGTTATCTCGATTAGCCGTCGAGTGTCATCGGTCGAAGCGTCGTGGCGATGAGATCCACACTCCTAGAGGAGGAGCTCGTCGAGGGCGGAGCGCAATTGCACCATCTGCGAGGCGCTGAGCCGTTGCCCGATCAAGCTGATTCCATACAACGCCAATGCCAGCGCCAGGGCGAGTGGTGCACTCCCGAGAGCCCAGGGAACTGTATCCATCGCCCACTGTGCATAGCCCCATGTCAGACCTACAAGAAGAGCGAACCCGAGACCGAAGGCGAGAAAGAGATAAAGAGTCCAGACACTTGGGTGTGGTGCAAAGCGGCCGCGCACCGTGGTGCCGTGATCGCTTTCGCGAGCTGTGACACTCAACCAGGGCGACCACACTCGTCGTTCCGACTCCGGAACAAAGAGTTCGGCATGCGGCCCCAACGACATTCCGGTGCACCGCGGGCATTGCGGCAACCGCCGACGCAGGTTCTCCATCACCGTCTCCGGGTCGAGGTCGACCGCGATCTCGAAGGTCGGGCGGATGAGGGGTGTCGCCATTTGACTGATTCTCCGTCGCAGTTTACACGATGGAGGAGCGGTGACCTGGATCCGAAGGGTTTCCAGCGCCGCCAACTCGCCAATCGCCGGTGGGCGACGCACATTCTTTAAAGTGGGTGAGGAGATCATCATGCTCAAACGACGCTTCGTAAAGGGTTCAGACGAGATCAAAGTGAGTTTCGTCCTCGATCAAAAAGATACCCGGCTGCCGGCCTCGGTGGTTGGTGATTTCAACGGCTGGAACCCGGATGTGGACCTCTTTGTCAGGCGGAGCAACGGAACCGCCAGCGCTGTCGTATCGCTCCAACAGGGTCACACCTATCGTTTCCGATATCGAAGTGACGCTGGTGAGTGGTTCAACGAGGAAGCTGCTGACCGTTACGAACCCAACTCCCACGGCAGCACAGACTGCATCGTCGTTGTGTGATGCTGGAGAAACCGCAGATAACGCAGATGAACGCAGATGCTTCTCGGCTAGGGTGCTCGGTGCCACGAGGCTCCAAATGGTCAAAAAAATGCCGCCCGAGAGAGCGGCAATGAAATTGACATGGCGGGGCCGACGAGACTCGATGCCGCCGGTGGCTGCGATTCCTGGATCGTGCGAATCGAGGAGCGATTCGCACAGAGCCAGCTCGCAGGCAACGGTGCCACGAGGCTCCAAATGGTCAAAAAAATGCCGCCCGAGAGGGCGGCAATGAAATTGACATGGCGGGGCCGACGAGACTCGAACTCGCGACCTCCGGCGTGACAGGCCGGCGTTCTAACCGACTGAACTACGACCCCGCATAGGGTGGCCCAGAGGTGGTGGGAGGTGGGGGACTTGAACCCACGACCCCCTGCGTGTAAGGCAGGTGCTCTAACCAGCTGAGCTAACCTCCCAATCGGATAACCGTTGGGAAGGTTATGGTAGAGGGCAACACTTCGTGTGTCAAGCCTCGGAGATGGGTGACAATCCTCAGAACTGAATCGTTGAGAAAGTCGTCATGGCATGCCGATCGGAGGCGGGCCGCGCCCGGTCCTTGAGGAGCTCTACAAAGGTCTCGCCGCTTTACAATGGAGCCTCGGATGCAATATTCTTTGGCCATGACCGACCCTCACGAAATCTGGCAACTCGGACAGTGGATCGCCCGACAGGAGGGCGGCGCTGCGCAACTGCGGTGGGCCGATGGCGAGTTGATTTTGCGGGTTTATAACGGCCGCATCAGGTTTGTCGAGGGTATTGACACCGAGGCACTCAGTCATCGTTTGAGCTGTGAGCCGGTCGGTCGAATTGATCTGCTCGAGGAAGCACGCGAACTCGCCGCGACCGGTCAGATTGCTGAGACCTATGCAATGGGCGCCGCAAAGGAGCTCTTGCAGCAGCATCTCAGACAGTGGCTTCTCGACCCGGGGCGAGAGCTCGAAATCGTTGAGGGCGAACCCAACCCGGCGGATGGTGCGACGGTATCGATCACGCATACTCTTGTCGAACTGGTGCTTTCCGATACCACGGGTGCAACGGCCTCGGTCATCCTGCCGGACCTCGATGTTTTTCTGAGCAGATCGCCGAATTTTCTCGAGTTGTACTCGCCGCTGCGGCTGTCTGAAGAGGCCGACCTGATCGTTTCCAAGATCAGCGGCGAACGAACGGCACACCAGGTCGCGGATCGTTCAGAGCACTCCGTCGATGAGGTTTCCCGGCTGCTGGCGGCGCTTGTTGTCACGGGCATTTTGGAGCCGGAGCCTTCGCTGGTTGTAGATTCTGAGGTGGACCTCCTGCCGGCCGACGAGTATTCCGAGTCATCGCGACGACGCATCCCGGTGAGCTGGATTGTCGGCAGCGCAGCGCTGCTCTTGATCGTGCTGCTGACGATCGCCTGGCTGGTGAGTCGATCCGGTGACAATGGCGCTACCGACGCAGTCGGCAACGATGGCGCGCTGGCGACAGGCCAGCACTGGTCGTTGGTGGTTGACATGGGTTGCGAACCGCAGGATCTGCAGCGGGTCCTCAAGAAAGCCGATCAACACCCCGACGAGGTGCGCCCCGTGGCGGCCGAGTCGAACGGCCGCGATGACTGTTGGCAGTTGGTGTGGGGCAACTTCTCGAGTCGCGCCGCAGCCGGCGCTGCCGTCAGGGATGTTCCCGCAGCGCTGCAACGCGAAGGTTTTGAACCTCATCCCATCGAGCTCACGGGCGACGAGGCCATGCCCTCCGCGCCGCCGGGTGGTTGAGTCAATGGGTGCGAGTGCTGCGTTTCGGCCCCTGCCGACCCTGATGACCGAACTCGCGGCAGCCCGCGCCACCGGCTCTCTGAAGGCGGTGGCGGGATCCAGCGGGCGCGAGATTCTCTTCACCAACGGCGAGATCCGAGCGGCGCGGTCGCACCTGGAAGAAGAGAAGCTCGGGATGTGGCTGGTGGACCGCAGCAAGATCAGCGAGGATGATCGGGCGCTGATCCTTCTCGGCCAGGGTGGTGGCGCTTCGCCGCCGTTCGGACATATTCTCGTGGCGAGAGGCTATATCTCAGCCGAAGACCTCGAACTTGAGCTTCAGAAGCTCACTCTCACCATCATTCGGCGCGCTTCGGCGGCGCCGCGGACGACTTGTGAGTTTATCGACGGCGGTGGAGAGGGTCAGCTCGACACACTGCCCAACGTCGTCACCTCGCAGATCATCCTTTTGGCGGCCCGTGAATATTCGGACATCGACGCTATTCGGAAGATCATCGGCCCGCCGGCAGGGCGGGTGGTCCTTTCACCGTCTTTCAAAACCGTGATCGAAGACGTGGAGCTGAATCCCACAGAAGGTTTCTTGCTGAGCCGTCTCGATGCGGCGAAGAACATTGGCGAGTTGGTGCGGCTTTCGTCGCTCCCCGAGGCTCAGCTCTACACCACGCTTTACACGTTGTTGCTCTCCGGAACGGTCGTCGTGGAGAGCGAGACGGCCCCCGGCCCGGAACCGGAGCTCGAACCAACGATCGAAGGCGTGGCGCCAGCCGAGGAGCCGGTGGCCGAACACGGAGATTTCAGCGAGAGCCAGATCGAAGAGCGCAAGTACATCCGCAAGCTCTCGGAAGCGGTGACAAAAGTCGATCACTACAAGGCCCTTGGGCTTTCGCAGGAATCCAACCGGGCGGAAATCAAAGACGGATGGAAGAAGATCAGGGAGCGATTTGCGCCGGAGGCAGCCAACGGACCCCACCTCAAGGACATGGTTGGGCACCTGGAACGAATAGTCGAACGCGGCCGAGCCGCCTATGAGGTCCTCTCCTCTCACAAGGCGCGGGAGCGTTACGACGGAATTTTGAAGACCATCGAGGCCGAAAGCAGCCGGATCGAGAACCCAACACGGGGGCTCGTGGATCCGCAGGCCCGCAAGACGCTCGTCGAGGCCAACCTGAAACGTGCCGATGAACTGATCAGGGACAACGAGCTCTATCTCGCGATCCAGCTTCTCGAGCGAGCCTGTGCCCTCGACCCGCGGCCGGATGAACTCCTCAAGCTTTCGCGGATCCTGCAGAGAAACCCGCTGTGGGCCAATCGTGCCCTCGCCTGTTTGCGGAGGGCCATCGAGGCGAACCCCAAGCATGTCGATTCGTGGCTCGAACTGGCCGACTTCTGGCGCCGCCGCAACCATAAGGAACGGCAACGGAAGTCCCTCGAACGGGCTTTGGCGGCCGACCCCGACAACGATGCCGCCAACCGTTTGTACGCAGACCTCGCAGGTTCGCGCGAACTGCAGCGCGTGCTGCGGCGAGCGCGGCAGATGCACTGAAGATGCCCGTCCTCATCGACGGGAATAACCTTCTGCACAGTCTTCCTACAGCCCATCGGAAACGCGCCGACGTCCGTCAACATGCGCTCGAGCAGGTGCGGCATGAGGCGCTGCAGGTCTTTCTGATTTTTGATGGCCCGCCGCCCGATGGTTCACCGGTGAGGGAGCACCTTGGTCGGGTCACGGTCCAATACTCCGGCGCTGTCACTGCAGACGACGTCATCATTGGACTGGTTCCCGGCGGCCGATCTGCATCGCAGTGGGTGGTGGTGACTGATGATCGTGCGCTTCGCAATCGAGCCCGCAGCAAGGGCGCCTCTGTTAGGACGTTGGCCGAGTGGCGAGGCCGCCGGGGCCCCCGAAAGCGACGGTCTGCCTACGAGTCGAAGTTGTCGTCGCGCGACATCGCAGATTGGGAAAACTACTTCTCGACCCCGGGCGAAAGCGAAGAAACCTGAAACCTGAAACCTGAATTGTTTTCTCAGGGTTGGCAGGCCGTCAACGGGAGGGTACACTCCCGCCGCGGCGACGAAATGCTGGAGGATTGCAATGACCGATATCCTGCGTGAAATGAAGAAATTTTTCTCCGACCTCGGGCTTCACCTCGAGCTCGGAATCAAAGATTCCAATCTCGGTGCGTGCACCGGTGAGTGGATCATGCCTGACGACCGGCACGAATTGGTCTCAATCAATCCGTCAGACGGCGAACCCATCGCCTCCATCATTCAGGCGGATGAAGCGGCCTACGAAAAGGTGATGGCCGCGGCGACCGAGGCGTTTGAGACTTGGCGCATGATGCCGGCACCCGCGCGTGGGGAGGTCGTGCGCGACCTCGGCAACGAGTTGCGGGTCTTCAAAGAACCCCTGGGGCGCCTGGTGTCGCTCGAGATGGGCAAGATTCTCTCCGAGGGTCTCGGCGAGGTCCAGGAGATGATTGACATGTGCGACTTTGCGGTCGGGCTGTCTCGCCAACTTTACGGTCCCAACATGGCCTCGGAGCGTCCGCTTCACCGGATGTACGAGCAGTGGCACCCCCTGGGTGTGGTCGGCATCATTTCGGCGTTCAACTTCCCCGTGGCTGTCTGGGCATGGAACGCGGCGCTGGCCGCAGTGTGCGGCAACACGATGGTTTGGAAACCATCCTCACAAACTCCGCTAACCGCGGTCGCCGTCCAGCACATCTGTAATCGGGTGATGCAACGGCACGGGTTGCAGGGAATCTTCAACGTGGTCATCGGCCCCGGCCGTACCGTGGGTGAGCGGATGATCAATGACCCCCGGGTCCCGTTGGTTTCCTTTACAGGTTCAACAAAAATGGGCCGCCACGTCGCCGAGGTGACCGCACGCCGTTTCGGCCGCAGCATCCTCGAGCTCGGGGGCAATAACGCCATCATCGTTGCCGAAGACGCCGACATCGAGCTCGCCGTGCGCGCGATCCTGTTCGCCGCGGTCGGCACCGCCGGCCAACGGTGCACGAGCTTGCGCCGCCTGTTTCTCCACACCAGCATTGCCGAAGCAGTGGTGGCTCGGCTCCTCAAGGCCTACCCGTCGATAACCATCGGTAACCCCCTTGAAGACGGCGTCCTCATGGGACCACTTGTCAATGCCGGTGCCGTTACCGAGCACGAGGCAGCTCTCGACGCAGTTCGCGAGCAGGGAGGCGAGATCCTCTACGGTGGCGGCCGGCCCGATGGCCCGGGGTTCTTTGTCGAACCGACCATCGTCAAGGCGCCGGCGGACCTCGCGATCGCTCGAGACGAAACCTTTGCGCCGATTCTCTATGTGATCGAGTACTCGACATTTGACGAGGCGATTGCGATGCACAACTCGGTGGACCAGGGTCTCTCGTCTGCTGTCTTCACGGACAGTCTCCGCACTGCCGAACGCTTCCTTTCACACGAGGGCTCAGACTGCGGAATCGCCAACGTCAATATCGGCACCTCCGGGGCTGAGATCGGTGGCGCCTTTGGTGGCGAAAAAGAGACCGGCGGCGGGCGGGAGGCCGGCTCCGACGCGTGGAAGGGCTATATGCGGCGTCAGACCTGCACCATCAACTGGGGCGGCGAACTTCCCCTGGCACAGGGCGTCAGGTTTGACATCGACTGAAGCTGACAGAATTCGGGGCGCATGACCATGGCAAGGGTCAGCCGCGACCCACCACAAGCAAAGAGTGGCCGATCGCCGAAACCCGTCTCCCCAGCCGATCCGATCTCGGCCACGGATTGCTGGCGGCGGTGGCTTGCCTCATTGGCTCAATGGGTGACGACTCGAGTGGCGTAGTTGTTCAATCCATCTGGCGTCAAGCTCTGAACTTCAGGATGAAGGTTTCACTTATGCATGTCTCCCAATGCACGTCGCAGGGTCCATCCCCCCATGTGCCTTGCTGGTACCATGGGGTTCATGGAAGGCACAGTCCTGATCATCGATGATGATGCCGGTGTGCGGAAGGTTCTGCGACGCATCTTGAGCGGGGCCGGTTACGAGGTGGAAGAGGCGAGCGACGCCTTTCAGGGCCTCGATGAGCTCGATGCAAACCCGCCCGACGCGGCACTGTTGGATATCAAGATGCCGGGGATGGACGGCTTGTCGCTGTTGGAAAACCTGTCTCAGCGAGGGCTCGAAATCCCGGTCGTGATCCTCACGGGGCATGGCGACGAGTTCACCTCGAGTCAATGTCTGGAAGCGGGGGCCGCGGGCTACCTGACGAAACCGCCCGATCGTGCCGACCTTTTGCTGGCGGTGCGGGGTGCAGTGGCACAGGGCAGGGTCGCGCGGGGCGGCGCTGCCGCCGTTGAGCCGCCGCCCCTTCTCGGCGAAAGCACCGCCATTCGCCAGCTGCGCGAAGAAATCTCCCGCGTCGCGCCGTCGCACGCCACCGTCATGATTCAGGGAGAGTCGGGCACCGGCAAGGAGTTGGTGGCGAGGCGTCTCCACCACCTCTCCGGGCGTGCCAGAAAACCGTTTGTCCGAGTCAACTCGGCGGCGATCCCCGAGGAACTCATCGAATCAGAGCTCTTTGGACACGAAAAGGGCTCGTTCACCGGCGCCCACAAGCGGCAGCTCGGGAAATTTGTTCAGGCCGACGGCGGCACCATCTTCCTCGATGAAGTTGGTGACATGAGTCTGAAGACCCAGGCCAAAGTGCTCAGGGTGTTGCAGGACGGTGAAGTGGAGCCGGTCGGCGCCGGCCAGAACTTCCGGGTTGACGTGAGAGTGATTGCCGCCACCAACAAGGATCTGGTCGCGGAAGTGCGGGCAGACAGGTTCCGCGAGGATCTCTTCTACCGGCTTGCCGTGGTCGTGCTTCGAACTCCGCCGCTGCGCGAACTCACCGGGGATATCCCGCCCCTCGTCGAGCACCTCACCGAGCAGTTCTGCCGCGAATACAACCGGCGCCCCAAGAGCTGGAGCGAAAAAGCCCTCAGTCAGCTCATGCAGCATCCCTGGCCGGGCAACGTCCGCGAACTCAAAAACGTGGTCGAACGAGCGGTCATCATGGAATTGGACGATACGGTGCAACGGGTCGATCTCCCGTCTCAGCCGGTCGACGGGACCGTGGACTCGATGCTCGACATCGGTTCGCTTTCCGAGTTTCAGCGTCAGTCCGAGATTGCCTACTTGTTGCACCACCTCGAACGCAACGGTTGGAACGTGGCCGCTACCGCGCGGGTCATCGGGACCCCACGGTCCAATCTCTACAAGAAAATGCGCTCCTACGGAATCGAACGGAACCAGGATTGACTGAAGACATCACGCGTGCCGACTTGACCGAATGCGGCGCCCATCAGCGCGGCCATTTTCTTCTTTCCTCGGGCCTCCATTCGGGAGACTACCTGCAGTGCGCCCTTTATCTCGCCCAGCCGCGGCGCGCAGCGCGCGCCGGTGGACTGCTGGCGGCGTCGATTCGAACGGCCGAACTGGCGCCGGATATTGTCGTCGCACCGGCGATGGGAGGCCTCATCATCGGGCACGAGACTGCACGCGCCCTCGAGCTGCCCTTTCTCTTCACGGAACGCGCGGATGGTGACATGGTCCTGCGTCGTGGCTTCGGCATCGCACCGGGGCAGCGGGTCGTGGTGATCGAAGATGTCGTGACCACCGGAAAATCGACCCGCGAAGTGATTGCCATCCTGGGTGACCTCGGCGCCGTGGTCGTGGGTGTCGGGTCGTTGGTCAATCGCTCGGGCCGGCCGACGCCCTTTGATCCCCTGCCGAGCCGCCATCTGGTGACGGCTGATTTTCCAACCTGGACGGCCGACGAGTGCCCACTCTGTCGCGAAGGTGTTCCGATCGCCAAACCCGGATCACGACCGATCACGTAGGAAATTCTCAGTTCTTAATTTTGAATTTTGAATTTCAGCCCACCTTCCCCTTTTGCCGGAAGGTTCAGCGCGACCACGTGCGGCGGAGGTGCCATTTTCAACATTGTTTGATCCACGGATCATCACGTCGTCCGGGCGTTACGGGCAAACAATGTTGAAGGTGGCTCCTCTCGGGGAGGCTGACAGGAAAGGCGGGTCTCGCGGGTCTTTCTTATCGCGGAGGGCAACTCATGCCTCGATCTCCAAGACTCTGACAGCGCCGTCGTCCATGTCGGGCCGCATCACCTCGGCCAGCTCTGAAATCGTCCGTCCGAAGAGCGGGTGAACCCACCCCGGCGCCACCTCCGCCGCAGGTTCGAGAGCGAAGCGCCGTTCGTGAAAACGGGGGTGCGGCACCTGGAGCCCGGGTCCGACGCAAATGAAGTCCTCGGCCAGCAGCAGATCGAGGTCGAGAACGCGCGGTCCCCACCGTTCTTCCATCGTTCGGTCGCGACCGGTAGCCTTTTCGAGTTCGCGGCAGCGTGCGAGCAACGACCGCGGATCACCGGGCCAGGAAATGACCGCTGCCGCGTTGAGATAGTCCGGCTGTTCGGGGCCGATGGCATGGGTCTGCCAGAGCCGCGAGGTGAAAAGGATCCAACCGTCGTCGCCCAAAGCGTCGAGCGCCCGCGCGAACGTCGTTGCCGGGTCGCCGAGGTTACCGCCGAATCCGATAAGAACATGAACCATTGAGTCCGATTTTAGTTGACAACTATCACATCCTGTCGAACTTCTTTCATATATGCTGAACCGTGGTGTCTGTCGTCATTCACTGGCGACCACAAAGGAGGAAAGCGTGGCCATCTCCCGCCTGTGGTTTGCTCCGGCGTTCTTTGTTGTGATCCTGATTTTTCTGTCGGTGGGAGAGTCTACTGCAGTAGCGCGCAACGAGGACAGCCCCACGCCGACGACTCGGGTGACTGGGCTCCTGACCGTCGTGTGGGGTGATGCTTTCCTGGACCAATCCGTTGGGCCGGCAGAACGGTATTTTCTTCAGTGTGACTCCGGAGCCACGTTCGAGCTCACTCTCGAGCAGGAGATCGTGATTGCTGCGGGAGGGGCGGAGCGTCTCAACGGACGTCGTGTCGAGGCGGCGTTGACGTTGCGCCTGGGAACCGGGGCGAAACAGACCGAAGGTCGGGAGGCAATTGTACATTCGCTGCGGGTTCTCGCCGACGCTTCTTCAGCTCCGTCCACGAAAGCAATTACCGGCCCTCAGCCGTGGATCTCGATACTCTGCAAATTCTCCGACGTCTCCTCGGAACCAAAAGCGTTGTCCTACTTCCAGTGGATGTACGCATCCACCTATCCCGGTCTTGACCACTACTGGCGTACCCTCTCCTACAACAAGGCCAACGTCTCGGGAAGCACTGCTGTCGCCTGGGTTACTTTGCCATTTCCGGTGAGTCACTACGCGAGCGCCGGTGGCGGTGATATCAATGCGATGGTCATTGATTGTACGGCGGCCGCTGATGATTCTGTTTACTTTCCGGACTTTGTCGGTATCAACATGATGTTCAATGACGAATTCGGACCTTACGCATGGGGTGGCTCTCGGTATCTCAACCTCGACGGCGTGTCGAAAAGGTACCGAGTGACGTGGGAGCCTCCCTGGGGGTACCGAAATGTCAGTGTGATCGCGCACGAAATGGGCCACGGCTTTGGCCTGCCGCACTCCAATAACGCCGACGGGGACTCTGACCCCTACGACAATCCATGGGACGTGATGAGCGATACCTGGCACTACGCGGTCAGCGACTCGACGTACGGAACGGTGGGAAAGGGCACCATTGCCTATCACCTAGACATGTTGGGTTGGATTGACGCCGCTCGCAGATTGGTGATCGACTCACCGGGAATCTACCACGCCACCGTGGACCACCTCACTCTTTCAACATCCTCGAACATCCGGATGATCAAGGTTCTCAAACCTGGGTCGTCGCGGTTTTATACCGTCGAAGTCAGGGACAAGGTCGGCTATGACGGTGGACTGCCGGGGTTCGCGGTCGTGGTCCATGACGTGGATTCGGGCCGATCCGAGGACGCGTGGTTAGTTGATGCAGAAAATCCAAGCAACGGCGCCGACGAGGGTGCCATGTGGCGGGTCGGGGAGTGTTTCGAGGACGCCACGAACAACATCAGCATTTGTGTCCAATCAGTTGCCACCGAGGGTTTTGCCGTCAGGGTCGCCTATGGCGACACCGCGATGGTGTTCGACGACGGATTCGAAACAGGTGGCTTCGGCGCCTGGAGCTTCGCTTCTCAATGACAAAGTTCTGTAAACGCTCCACCCCCGTCTCGGAACCTGTTGATATTCTGGAAGGAGCCTCGGAGTGCACCCGGAGGGCGGGCGTACCTTTTCAGGGAGCGTCAATATGCGATACACAATCTCCCCGCGGACACAGCGGTCTGCATTCCTCGCTGCCGCACTCCTCGTCGTATTCTCGCTGACAGTCTCTCCGTCCGATCAGTTGTTCACTGACGGCTTCGAATCGAGCTAAAGCGGTGAGTGGTCCAGCGCCGTTCCCTGATCGCCGTCTCAAGTTGACGCCTCGGTCTCTCCACAATTTGACCATCCGATTTCGCAGCCGCATCTGCTAAAGTCCGTCCGTGATCAAGAAGAAGATCGTTTCCGACGCCAAGGCATCAACCAAAAAGGGGCGACCGACGATCCGGAAGAAATCCTCGACGCAGAAACCGTCGAAGGAGACTCCGCAGTCGGTCAAGAACGCGTTTTCGATGGTTACGACGGTCCTGTGGGTGGCGGTTGCCGGTTGTATCGTGGGAGCTCTGGCGGGCTGGATCATCGCCCAGTTTCTTCACGTCCCTCAGGTGGATCTGTTGGCCGAGTTCGAACCCGCGGCTACAACCCACATCTTTGCTGCGGACGGCGAACAGGTGGCGTCGTACGCACTCGAGCAAAGGGTGGTCCTGCGCCCCGAACAGATCCCCGAGCATTTCAAGCACGCTTTGGTGGCGATCGAAGATGCCGATTTCTACACTCACGGAGGAGTCGATCCCAAGGCGATCCTGCGGGCCGCATGGTTCAGCCTCGTCGACCGCAAGATGGGTTCACGCGGCGGTGCCTCGACGCTCACCCAGCAGCTGGCGCTGAACCTCTTCCTGCAGAGGGAGCGAACAGTGAGCCGCAAGGTCAAGGAGGCCCTGCTGGCCCTCGATATCGAGAAACGCTACTCGAAGGACCAGATCCTCACCATGTACGCCAACCAGATCTTCCTAGGTCACGGAGCGTACGGGGTGGAGGCGGCCTCGCTGCTGTATTACCGGAAATCCGCGATAGACCTCAGTCTCGCCGAGGCGGCCATGTTGGCGGGGGTGATCCCGAGCGCCAGCAACAAGTTCGACCCCATCAGACGTCCCGAAAACGTTCTCAACCGGCGAAACAAGGTCCTGTCGAGCATGTTGGAACTCGGTTTCATCGATGCGGCTGCCTATGAGGAGGCGGTGGCGCAGCCGTTGGGCGTGGCTCTGCACCGCGATCGGGTGGAGAGTGGGGCCTATTTCCTCGAGATGACCCGCAAAGAGATTGAAAGCCGTTACGGCACCGACGCTCTCTACACCTCCGGCCTCCAGGTCCATCTGACGATGGATCCCTTGTTGCAGGTTGCGGCCGAACAGGCGGTCCGCGAGGGGTTGGTAGGGCTGGAAATGAACGATATCGGCTACCGTCGTCCACCGAATGTCCTCGGTGGTGATGGGGTCGAAACCGTCGGCGACTACCAGGACCCGTCGTGGCAGCAGACGACCCTGCGACCGGCCGCCATGGTCAAAGCGGTTGTCGACGAGGTCTCAGCCCGCAGCGCCGATCTGCAGATCGGTGACCGCCGTGCGACGCTGGCCCTGAAAGGGGCGAGGTGGACACGGACGAGCTCGTTGCAGCGCATTCTCAAGGTTGGGGACCTCGTGCTGGTGCGTTTGCCCGACCCGCTGCCTGAAGATCCCGAAGAGGTTTTGAAGGTCGAGCTGCTTCAAGAACCGGAGATCGAGAGCGCCTTGGTGGCCATGGACAACCGGACGGGGGCCATTCTCGCTCTCGTGGGTGGTTTTGATTTCCAGCGCAGCGAGTTCAACCGTGCTGTGCAATCGTCGCTTCAGTGTGGATCGGCCTTCAAGCCGTTTGTTTATCTGACCGCCTTCGAGCGCGGCTTCACACCTGCCGATACCGTGTTTGATGCGCCGTTTCTCTTGGCGGACGGCACCGGTGAGCTGACCTACTGTCCCAAGAATTATTACAACGTGTACTACGGAATCGTCACCCTCCGGCGAGCCCTCGAGATGAGCTACAACGCGTCAGCCGTCAAGCTCCAACAGCTCGCAGGGAGCGAAGCCGTGGTGGATACGGCCCGTCGATTCGGGATCAGCACCGAACTCCATCCCTACCCATCGCTCGCGCTGGGGTCTCTTGGTGTTCATCTGGTGGATCTGGTGCGCGCCTATTCGGGCATTGCCAACCTCGGAGAGGTGCCCGAGCCGTATTTCATTTCGGAAGTCTATGATCGAGACGGCCGGCTGCAGGAAAGGTTCTTCCCGAGCAGCGAACGCGTGATGCCGGAGGCCGTGACCTATCTCGTGCTCAATGTCCTCGAAGGGGTTGTCGAGCGCGGCACCGGCATGTCGGCCAAATGGTTGGGTGCCAATGTTGCCGGCAAGACCGGAACCACAGATGACTACACCGACGCGTGGTTTGTGGGATTTTCACCTCGCATCACGGTCGGTGTGTGGGTGGGACGGGATCGGAAGATCCCAATCGGCAAGAAGATGACCGGGGCAAAGGCTGCGCAGCCGATCTGGAACGCGTTTATGACGTCCTATCTCGAAACACTTACGGAGGCCGAACGGGCGGAAGACTTTCAGGTTCCGGCGGGGGTGGTCTTTACGCCGGTGGATGCCGTTACCGGCGAACGAGCCGTCCCGCCGTGTGGGTACCAGACTTCAGTCATCCTCGAGGCGTTTCTCGACGGCACCGAGCCGACCGAACCGTGCCGCGAAGACCTCGCCGGGGTCAACGAACTTCCCTGGCCGTTCCAGGTCCCGTTCTACGTCCCCAAACCCGGCGAGCCGATGCCGACCCTCCAGTCCATCGAAGTCGCCGACGAGAGACTCAAACCGACGCTGACGCCCGGGGAACAGCGCGCCCTGGACCGCGAAGCCGCCGCCGAAGCGGCGAGTGCTCAAAGCCGGTAGGATCGATTTCGAATTCCAGATTTCCGATGTGCCACCCGTCCTCCCTGGATGAATTCGGGCTGGAGGGGTGGGAACTAAAAACTCAAAACTGAGAACTCAAAACTCCGTTGATTTCATCCCTGCTGGAGGAATCCCTCGACCTGCTCGAGGAAACCGGTGGGCGGCATGTAGCCGGGGATGCGGCCGATCTCGCGGCCGTTGCCGTCGAGCACGAGAATGGTCGGCAGCCCGTCGACTCGATATTGATTGGAGAGTTCGCGACCATCGCCATCCACGTCGAGGCTCAAAGGAATCACCTGGTCCCGAAGCAGGGTCTTGACCTCGTCATCTCGGAGCGTTGTCGACTCGAGGCGTTTGCACCATACGCACCACTCGGCGTAGAAATTGACCAGAACGGGCTTGCCTTCTAAGCGAGCGCGCTCCAGAGCTGAAGGAAAGTCCTCAGCCCAGCTGACCTCCACCGCTCCGTGCGAGGTGACGGCTTCGGCGATGGCAGGTTGTGCTCCTTCTTGGCTCCGGCTGCAGGCGGTGACAACCAACAATAATGCAATGGCGGCGGTAGCCAACAACCTGTGTGCGGTCGTCTGTTTCATGAGTCCTCCCCGGTGCAGCAGGCGCCGTCCGCACAATATATCACTCAAAAGCGATATAGTCACTGACGATATTCGGCCCAGCACCCTTCGATGGTTCATTATGCCGGGTTGCCTCGAGGTGTTACCTCCTTGCACCTCGAGCCCGGCGCGTGGCATGATCCGGCATGCCCCGAACCTCTATTTCACTGTTTCGACGGATCGAGCGTGCGCTCGAGACCATCGCCCTGGGTTCGACCCCACTCGAGACCATCCAGCGTGCCGCCGACTTCATCGCCGAGAACTTTGCCGAAGACCTGGGAATCCGTGGCGGCAGAATCTACGTTCAGGACGACGGCAACTACGAGCTGGTGGAGACCTTTGGTGACGCCTCGCGCGATCCAATCGGCTTGCGAGTGTGGAAGACCTACCCACCATTCGAGCAGTTGTTGGACATGGGCTCGGTGGTGATGCGGCGTGACGACACCCGGCTCGATCAGCGGCTGGAGGCCGAGCTCGGCACGCGGGAGTGGTTTGCCGCGATTTCGGTTGCCGATGCCCAATACGTGCTGTCGTTCGACGTCGAGCCGTTGGACGCCGATCACGACGACGTGGTTGCGACTCTCAACATCATTCGCCTCGCGGTCAACCAGAAGCTCCGCGAGGAACGCATGGTCGCCATCATGGAGGACGCACGGCAGATTCAGAACTCGATCCTGCCGCGCCACCTCCCCCAGCCCGGAGACTTCGAAATCGCGGCCAGGGCGGTTGCTGCGGAGGTTGTGGGTGGCGATTTCTACGACGTGATAATCCTCGACGAAACCACCTTTGACATCGCGGTGGCCGATGCCACGGGCCACGGTCTGCCGGCGGCCCTCCAGGTGCGCGACATCTTCACGGGGCTGCGGATGGGGTTGTCGCGGGAGTACAAAATCACCCGGACCGTCCAGCGCCTCAACACGATCATCCACCGCAGCCGACTGGCGACCAAGTTCGTGACCCTGTTCCTCGCCGAGTTCGACATCAACGGCACGCTCATTTACTGCAACGCCGGTCATCCGGCTGGGTTGCTGGTTCGCTTTGACGGAACCGTCATCGAGCTGACGACCACCGGAATGATCCTCGGCCCGAACCCGCAGGCGGTCTACAGTTTTGGGCTTGAGCGTATCGAGCCCGGCGATGTCCTTGCCATCTACACCGATGGCATCACCGAGGCGGAGGGGGAGGGCGACGAGGAATACGGCCGGGAGCGGCTGACGCGCGTTCTCAGAAAATCCCGGCACCTCGACCCGATCGCGATCGTCGATCGGGTGTTTTCGGATGTGGATGCATTCGCGATCACCTCGCCCCCGGCCGACGATCAAACCCTGGTCGTGATCAGACGCCGGCCGCAGGAAGACGAGGAGATCCCCGCATGATCGATTTCAGCCCGGGCGCGTTCTTTGATGTCGGTGATTTCGCCCACACCGAGGTATTCACTGAAGAAGAGCCGGTCTGGGCGGCGCTCGGGAAGCGCCTGGTCGAGTACCTGGAGGCCTGGAACGACTGGACCATCCACTCAGACGTGCCGCAAGGGGTCCACCTCATGGGCGATCGGATCTTTATCGGCCCGGGTTGCCGCATCGAGCCCGGCGCCTTGATCGTCGGCCCCGCAATTCTCGAGGAAGGCGTTGAGATTCGCACCGGCGCCTATGTGCGGCAGAACGTGGTGCTCTGTGCGGGCAGCCTGGTCGGCGCCCACAGCGAGGTCAAGGGCTCGATCCTCCTGCCCGGAGCCAAGGCACCGCACCAGGCCTACGTCGGCGACTCGATTCTCGGCCGCGACGTCAACCTCGGCGCCGGGACGATCTGCTCCAACGTCAAAAACGTGGGCCGAGAGGTGAGCTTCCATGCCGGCGGCGAGACCGTCCACACCGGCCTCCGTAAATTCGGAGCGATCCTCGGCGACGGCTGCAAGACCGGCTGCAACACGGTTCTCAACCCCGGTGTGCTCATGGGGCCGGGCTCGGTCACCTATACCAACGCCAGCATTCGCAGCGGTCTCTATCCGGCCGGGACCCTGATCAAGGTGCGGCAGACCCAGCAAACGACCGAAATGCGACGAGTGACACGAGATTGATATTTCGGATTTCGAATTTTCGGCCCACCCATCCCCGTTCGGCGAACATTGCTCTGAAAAGCGTAGGCGGGTCGTTTACGGCCCGCTCGTGAGAGGCTGAATTGAACGATTGCGGGGGTGGTGAAGGACCCTCTGTTGCAGGGAAAAATCCGAAATCCGAAATCCGAAATCCGAAATTGCCCTTTCTGGCACGTGCATTGCACTTTAAGAGCGTGACCTGGAGGTGGACCATGAAGAAGGTCCTGATCATTGGATTGCTTCTCACACTAAGTAACCTGGCCGTGGCCTCTGATGAGGACGACTTGACCTCGTTGAGCTACATCTCGTACCTCGAGCGCTACGCCACTGTGCTTCCCGCAAATTCTGAAGAAACAATAGAGGCTGTCATCAATATGCCTCTGGTGGCCGGCGATCGGGTGGACACGGCCCGCGAAGGTCGGATGGAAGTGGTGCTGGCCGATGGCAACACCGTGTGGCTCGATGAGTACACGACGGTGAGTCTTGATGCCGTGGCCTTCAGTCGAGATGCCGAGTCCGAGCGTACGGTGCTGTTCATCGCCGACGGATCGTTGATCGTCGAAGTCAGTGATCATGGTCTGACCCCGAAACCGACACGGATCGACAGCCGCAGTGCGACGGTCTATCTCGATGAATTGGGTCTTTATCGCCTGCAGGCCCTGCCTACGGGTGGATTACGAGTCGAGGTCATCAACGGTCTCGCCGAGGCCGCGACCACGGCCGGTGGCGTATTGGTGCGAGCCGAGACCGCTGCCGAGGTCGGGGGCGGCGAAGTCCAACGCAGCGAGGGCGTGCTGACCTGGAGTGACGATTTCGCGGTATGGGTGGACGCCCGGCGCCAGATCGCAGCGGGTGAAAGCGCGCAGCATGTGGACCTGCGCTATTCGCGGCAGGCCGCTCAACTCGACAACTACGGCAGCTGGGTCTACGTCGATTCCATCAACAGCTGGGCATGGCAGCCCACCGTCGGTGGCAGCTGGCAGCCGTATCAGGCCGGACGCTGGTACTGGACGTCAACCGGGTACGCGTGGATCTCCTACGAGCCATGGGGATGGTTGCCCTACCACTATGGTTCCTGGAACTTTTCGGTCGGTTTTGGTTGGGTGTGGTCCTACGGAAACTACTGGGGCCCGTCCTGGGTGAGTTGGATTCGGTGGCCGGGCTACGTCGGATGGTGCCCCTACGGCTACTACAACAACTGGTACTGGAACTCATACGGCGGCTACTACCCGCCCTACAGACCGGGGTATCCGGACGGCGGCGGCGGTGGAGCCTATCAGCCACCTCGGCGCGATGTGATGCCGCGACCCCGAAACGCGTCGGGAAGGGTTGGTGGGGAGGCCTCGACCTCACGGATGGCATCCTCACGGGCCGTCGATATCTCCGGTCGTGTGCGGTTGTCCGAAGTGGACCGCCGCGGTTGGACGGTCGTCGCTGACGATGATTTTACGAGCCCGAACCTGGCCCGCCTCGCCCGATCGGGCGACCGCGTGATGCCGACCACCGGTGACCAGACAGCGGTCGTGATGACCGGGCCGTTGGCGACGCGATCGCCAACCGTTGCCAATCAGCGTAGTGAGATCGATCGCGTTTTCCGGGGCGTCGAGGTTCGAGCGACCGCTGACGTCAGCCCATTGTTGGCCAGGGACAGCTCTCTCGATCCCAATACGGCTCGGCAACTCGCTCAACCGACAACTCTTGGGGATGTCGGTGGGCGTTCTCGAGGGCCCGGGGCAATCACCCGGTCGCCGACATCTCAGACCTTGTCCGCCGGTGCCGGCTCTCCCTTCCGCAGCGAGAGTACGTCCCGGCTTGCACAGCCCAATCTGTATCGGCCCAATACGTACCGTTCTTCTCCGACAACCTCGTCGTCGGTTGGATCGAGCGCAGGCAGTCGTCAGTTGATAGCGCCGAGAACCAGCTCCGGCAGGTCATCGGCGACGCGGCCGGTGGTCGTGCCTCCGACCCGTTCGTCGCTCTACGGACGTTCGCCGACATCGACCGGCAGCAGCCGATCGACGGCGCGCGCCCCGAGTAGCCGGTCGCCGAGTTCGACGCGCAGCAGTTCGGGCCGAACCTCGGCGCCGCGATCACGGTCGGTCGGGAGTTCCCGCTCATCCGGCGGAAGCTCGCGTTCGTCGGCCGGCAGCAGCCGATCCTCGGGCGGCACCTCCCGTTCCTCCGGTGGTCGGTCTTCGACGAGCTCGCCGAGCAGTTCCAGCGGGGCGAAGAAACGGTAGAGCCGGGCCGAGCGACAGGACATCGGGTGTAGAGTGGCTTCATGAAGAAGCTTTCGGATGAGCTGATCGACCGTCTCGTGACGGCGGCCGAGTCGGTTCGTGAACGGGCCCATGCCCCGTACTCAAAATTTGCAGTGGGCTCCGCCATCCTCGATGGCAACGGCGAGATCCATCTCGGCTGCAATGTGGAGAACGCTTCCTATGGGCTCAGTGTGTGCGCCGAGCGTCACGCCGTCGGCGCTGCGGTGGCGGCGGCTTCAAATCAGCTGGTTGCGATCGCAGTGGTTGCCGACACAACCCCGCCCACATCGCCGTGTGGCGCCTGCCGACAGGTCCTGGCGGAGTTCGGCGACATGCCGGTGATCCTCGCCAATTTGAACGGCGAGAGGACCGTGACATCGGTTGCCCGGTTGCTCCCGGAGGCTTTTGGCCCGGAGGTGCTGGAACGGCACCACGAGTCGATTTCCACCGACACGAAGTAGCCCGGAAGCGAGGGTTCTCCGTCCCCCGCGCCAGCCTCTTGACAGCGCTGGAAACCGGCCACATATTGAAGGTGTTCCCAGGGACCGCGGGTGTTTAACGGACCATACAGCCGCGATACCAACTGAAAAGGCCCGGGCGGGCACACCCGCCGCGACGAAACTCCGCTACCGCGGGGTTTCGTTATTTTATCCGTCTTCGTTTCCATGCCCGTGCCCGAGTTCTCATCGGGTCCATATCGGGCACGGAGATGGAGACGGGTTTGACGATCCTTCTTCTCCGCTGCACACTCGGTTCGCCATGAATGACCTCAAGAACCGTCTCGCCTGGGAGCGGCGGCTGGAACGCCGCGAAAGGCGGCGCGCCGAGTATCGCCGGGGGCTGCGTCCGATGGCGATCGCGGGCTGGAACACGACCAAGGAACACAACGTGGGATCGCTGGTGCGCACGGCCCACGCCGTGGCCGCCGAAGAGGTGGTGTTGATCAGCGATCGCGAGTGGAACGTTGAGGCCGCGCGAACTGCCGAGTTGTATACGACGGTGACCCGGGTCGCCGATCTCGAGGCGTTTCGCGCCCACCTGGCAGCCCAGCGCTGGAACCTGGTCGCCGTCGAGCTCGATGACCGCGCGGTCAACCTCTTCGAAGCGGAGTACCCGGACCGTCCGTGTTTCCTGCTCGGTGCGGAGATCGGCGGGGTGCCCGAGACCCTGCTTGCTGAAGCCGCGATGGTGGTCCAGATCCCGCAATGGGGTCTCGTGCCGTCGCTCAACCTCGCAGTCGCGGGCTCGATCGTCCTCTACGACTACCTGGCAAAGTTGAGTCGTTCGGGCCGGCTCGGGCGACCCGAGGGCGGTCTTTTTGAACCTGACAACGGCGAAACCGTAGAAGATTGATGCAGGTCACACTCGCCGGTTGTTCACGGGTAGATCGCCTGCTACAGTGGGCCTGCACAGCCCACACGCGCAAGAGTACGAGGCGAAACGGCTCCAGCTGATCGCGCGGCGAGAACGATGGGCTTGGGAGGATCACATGCGGAACGCGAGCCGAGTATTGGTAGCACTCCTGGTTGTGGTGATGGCCCTGTCCCTGGGAGCGTGTAAGAGCAGCGGATCGAAGGTGCAGGCTCCGTCGCCGTCGGCGACCCCCGTGCCGACACCGGCTCCGGAAGCAGTCTCCGAGGAAGTTGTGTACGAACCTGTGACCGAGACCATCGTCTCCGAACAGGTCACTGAAGAGCTCCCGGACGACCTCGTTCAACTCAACGCACAGGGCTACCTGGAAGACGCGTTTTTTGACACCGACCGCTACGACCTGACGCCGGCGGCTCGTGAGGGCCTGGCCAAGAACGCGGCATGGCTCCAGCGACACGCCACGATTTCGATTCTGGTGGAAGGGCACTGCGATGAACGCAACACCCGCGAGTACAACCTCGCGCTGGGTGAGCGTCGTTCGAGGGCCGTTCAGGAGTACCTCGTGCTGCTCGGCATCCCGTCGCAGCGGATTCAGATCATTTCGTACGGTGAGGAACGTCCCTTTGCGTTCGGCAACAACGATAATGCGTGGCGGCTCAACCGTCGAGCCCACTTCGTGATCGTCGCACGATAGGAGATTCACATGCGCACCTCGGTCCCTGCTTTAACTCTGATCGCCGTTGTTGCCTGCTCAGCCTGCAGCTCGTCGTCCCAGGACATGGCGTTGTTGCACCGCGAGATCACCGATGTGCAGCGGTCCGTCGACGCCATGGAGGTCGAGGTCCTCGACAAGTCCGATCTCCAGAGCATGGAGCAGTCGATGCAGGATCTGACCAACAAGAACATGCGTTCGAACGCCGACCTCGCCCAGAGAGTCGAAGGGCTGCAGGAGGAGATCGAGGCCTTGCATGCGAGTCTCGAGGTCACGACCCGCCAGCTGCAGAACATCTCCATGGCGCTTGCAGCGGTTCGAGTGGATGCCGGGGTGGCCGTGTTGCCGCCGGTGACAGCCGTGCCGGGCAGCGGCGGTGAGGCCTCGGCGGTCGCCGCCGGTGCCATGGCCGCAAGCGGGAGCGGCGCCACCACGCCGGAGGCTCTGTATCGAAACGCCTACGAGGACTATATGCGCGGCAACTATGATCTGGCCGCGGACGGTTTTGGTGAGTACCTCAAGCGGTACCCGAACACCGAGCTTGCTGACAACTCCCTCTATTGGATCGGTGAGTGTTTTGACGCCCAGGAAAAGTCCCAGGAGGCTCTCGATACCTTCACCCTGGTGCTGGAGGACTATCCCGCTTCGGACAAGGCGGCCGCAGCCCAGCTCAAAAAGGGGCTGATCTACCTCAAGATGGGCGACCAGGGCCAGGGCGTCGTCAACCTCCAGTACGTGGTCTATGAGCACCCCGGGACCCGCGAGGCCGAGCTTGCGCGTGAACAGCTGAGATCGCTTGGCTTGACCATCCGTTAGGTTCAGGTGCTGTTCGCGATCAGGGAGACTGCGGGAGCGTTGAGTTTCTGATGTTTGATATTGGATTTTGGATATTTGATCCGCCCGTTCATCCCGATATTGAGGGCGTGGCGAAGCGGCAATCAAGTCCGATCCAACATCAAATATCCAATATCTAACATCCGGGATCCCGCCAGCACTAGCCCTAATCCCAACTTTCGGCTATGATGTGCGACCCGATGCGGC
>RCNF010000528.1_pt1 | contig 25521 bp, 28 predicted proteins | sample 2041311 | NCBI WGS metagenome assembly RCNF01 (sample SAMN09708228, study PRJNA481090) | Marine sediment metagenome, whole genome shotgun sequencing project. | biome: marine sediment; feature: ocean; material: sediment; isolation source: Sewage treatment plant 2 marine sediment (STP2) ... | reverse complement strand
ATCATTGAATCGGACAGGCTCTTGAATATATTCAGGTTGAGCTCTTCGTTTTCAGTGCTGCTGTCTTTAATATGACCAAAAGTATTTTGTAGCGACTGATACAATCCAGTCATTTCCTTTTGGTGTTCCTCATCCTGTTTGCTGGAGTTGCTGGATAATGTGCTGAAACCTTGATGTACTTCCTCGATTAGAGAAGATATTTGCTTGTCTCGTGCTTTACGTTGACTGTTCATCTCTTCAATAATGGATTGAAAGTTTGGGTCAACAGAAGGAGTTTTTGTCGCCGCCTGGGTTGCAGCTTGAGGTGCCGCTTGAGCTGTAGTTTGGCTGACCGCTTTTTTCTTGCTGCTTACTTTCTTTTTTACAACGGTTTCTTTGGCAGGATCGGTTTTCTTAACTGTTTTTTCAGGTGTTGCCTTTTCACTATCTTTTTCTGACATAGTCTGTGCCTGGTGTTATTTAGTGGGTTACTTGATGTGTACTGTTATTTTGCCAGAACCATGATAAAGCTGGTACAGGGTCTGGTATTGTAACAGGTGATTTAGTGATTCAAATCTTATTATATAATAATAAACTTATCCTGTAACGGGGTGTATTACCTGAGATAGTAAACCTGGGTGTTAATGAATCTCTGATTAAGTTGATTAGCCTTATTGATTAAGATAGTGGCGCTGGAATTGTGTTCGTACGTTTCACCAAGTGAGCAATAATAGTTAGTATATTGCTGCGATCATCGGGTAATATTCGGGCTATTTTAACAAGACTAAAATAATTGGACTTGATCAGCGTTTCCTTAAGTAAGTGATATTTAGAATCAGAGCTTGCTTAAGCTATAAGGAACGTCTATCGGAATCTTCCCGACGATTTGGAAAATCAATTGGATTTGATTGTTGTCGTCTATCGAAACCAGAACCACGCCTTTCTCTCAACAGATAAAACATTAATGATGAAGCGAATAGTCCAAACACACCTATAAAACTTGATGCGGTCAATACAGCTATTCTGTCCCTTTCTGATTCGGTAACAATGATGCTGATACCAGCATACTGTTCCAGTAATATAATGCCAATACCGGTGATGCCCAATAGTAGAAATAAGATGATAAATAATAACGGGAAAAAGGTGGTTGAGTTAGAACGGAGCTTCATAGTGATGCGTTATATAGTTTGTATTACAGTTATATAGTTTGTATTACAAAGGAATCAAATAGAATTTTAAAAACAAAAAGATAATATTAATCTCGTTTAATTTAGAAGCAATTACATATCGGGAAGTAGCATATCGGCTAGCAGTCTGGATCTTTTAATTTTTTTAGCAATGAAAGATGGTGTAGTGTACAAGTGAACGAGACAGCAGGCAATGCAGCTGTATAATATCAGCATGGCAAAACTTGTTGAGTGAATGAAATGATTAGTATCGGACAGATTGTCGAATTAGAAGTCATTAAAGCAGTAGAGTTTGGTTTTTATTTAGATGCCAAAAACCTGGGCGAAGTGTTGTTGCCAGTTAAATATGCGCCGTCTGATTTAGTTATAGGCGATACTATCGAAGTATTTCTTTATCTCGATTCTGAAGGTCGGCCGGTGGCAACTAACCAGGAACCCAAAGCCGTAGTCGGTGAATTTGCCTATTTAAAAGTTGTGGATAATTCTGCTGTTGGTGCCTTTCTGGACTGGGGTCTGGATAAAGATTTATTAGTGCCGTTTGCTGAGCAGCATAGACCGATGGAAGCTGGGCATTTTTATTTAGTTCATATTTACCTCGGTATAGATGGCCGTATTACCGCCTCTTCTAAAATAGACAAGTTTCTTGATGATGAAAAGCCGCATGATTTTAAACCGCAGCAGGCGGTTAATTTGATTATTGCCAACAGTACCGAACTGGGTTATAAAGCCATTATTAACCACAGTCACTGGGGTGTGTTGTATAAAAATGAAGTTCACCAGCGCTTAAGTTTTGGTCAGAGCAAAAAAGGTTTTATTAAACATATTCGCGCTGATGGGAAAATTGATTTAAGCCTGCAAGGTGGTCAGGAAACACGCGATAAATATGCCAAAATTATCTTAAACTACTTAAGAAAACACAATGGTTTTGCACCAGTGCACGATAAGTCAGACCCGCAATTAATTTCAGACTTATTTGGCATGAGTAAAGGCGCATTTAAAAAGGCCATTGGCGGCCTGTACAAGCAAAGGATTATTAGCATTGAAAAGGACGGTATTCGTTTGTTAGAGAACCACTGATCAAGCCCACAAGTTCCCTTTAAATTATATAAAACGAGATAGAAAAATGAGTAACCCATTTCAAGACCAATTATTAAAAGCTGGCCTGGTCACCAAAAAACAGGTGCAGAAAGTTCAGCAGGATAAAAACAGAAAAAGGAAACAGCAGCAACAGCATTCTAAAAAAGAAAAAGTTGTTGATGAAAACAGACTTAAAGCTCAGCAAGCTATAGAAGAAAAAGCCAGACACGATCGTGAGTTAAATAAGAAAAAAGAAGATCAGGCGCGTCAAAAAGCGGTTTCTATTGAAATTAATCAGCTCATTGAAAATAATTGTTTAGCTCGAGATGAAACCTGTGAAATCGTTTACAATTTTGAACACAATAAAAAAGTTAAACGTATCTATGTTAATGCCGAAATGAAACAACAGATCATTCAGGGGAAATTGGGTATTGCACGCATAGAAGGACGATATGAGCTGGTGGCCAAAGCCATTGCAGAAAAAATCCAGAAACGAAATGCAAAACGTATCGTTATCTTTGAAGATCCGGAAGTGATTGATGACAATGATCCCTATTCAGAGCATCCGATTCCTGATGATATGATGTGGTAAAAAAGGTTCTTACCTGTTAAAAACTATTTAAGTCCACAGATGAACACAGATAAAAACAGATACAGATAAGAGCATTTTAAGCTTTTAAACATCTGTGTCCATCTGTGGATAATATTTTTTTGCTTTTAAACCTTTGCGTGTTTTATTCAGCGCAGTTTTGCGCTACACCCTGCGGGTCGCACTATCGTGTCTTCAAAATGTTCCCTGCATTTTAGTGCGTTTTTCGCGGACTGTATTTTTGTTATTTTTTATTTGCGTTTATTTGTTTCCGCTTTGTTTGTTAGCAGACAACCACGATTGATAAACTGCCTGGTCGTTAATGGCTTGCAGTCCGGTTTCATAATCAAAAAGGCCGAACATTTGATCTAAAATCCAGTGCAGATAAGAGCGTCGATGTTGATCGGTCGTGGTGCGCATCTCCCGCATGGCTTTATGAAATCGGGTTTCTATCTGCAGCTGCTTTTTTATTTTAGCGGCTCGAATCTTCAGCCGTCTTTTCCAGCGGTGTTTGCGCCTCTTATCTGATTCTTCAGTAGTCAAACAAGATTCTGCACATGGTGTGCCACATTTTTTGTATTTAGTCATTCTTGCTCTCCACATTAGCTCTACTTCCTGTAGTATCTGAAATACAGAGAATAATATCTTGCCAGATGGTGCCTGTTGTTTGACTAAAAGCGCCATAATAAACAGTTAGAGAAAGGGGTGCAGGTGCTTCGCTATGGACTTTTTATTGTTCTTTTCAAAAAATAGTTATTTTGCTATGAAGCTTACTGGACTGTTCTTTTTGTTTTTTCGAGTCGCTTATTTCCATGTAATAACTGTTGCTTTAATATGTCGCTTAGTTATTAAGTTTTAACGCTAAGGCTATATAAAATATATACGCCAGCGTTAATTAAAAAGGCAAGAATAACAAGACAAAGAATACGTTTACTACCGTGGACTTCAGTCGGAGGGGAAATTTATGAAAAATATCATCTATATCATGGTGCTGTTAACACTCACTGCAGTGAGTGTACCGGAGGCAGCTGCTGATCTATTAGCTACTAAACCACCAGATGCCTATGAGGGAAGACGGCTGTATGTTTCCTACTGCCAGTTGTGTCACGGGCCCGGTGGCAACGGTGACGGCCCGCTGGCAAAAGCAATGAAGATCAGTCCAGCTGATCTGACTACCACGATACGTTCCAGAAGTGACACCATCCTCACCAAGATTATCACTGGCGAAGGCCGGCAGACTATAACAGGCCGTGACCGCCACAACCTGCTCAGCGATGCCATGCCGGAATGGAAGGATGTGTTCACTGAATCACAGGTTAAAGCATTGATAGCCTACCTGCGTTTTTTGGGACGCAGCAAACATGAGCTGATGGGGGATCCAGAGGTAGGTATGCAGCTCTACCAGAAGTATTGCCAGGTCTGTCACGGTGTCGAGGGCGATGGTGATGGCATTATGACGAGTCTCATGGGCATTATGCCGATGGACCACACTAACCCCAATGAGACCAATAGCCTGAGCAATGAAGACATAGCTAATAGCATTCTAGATGGCAAGGGGAGGTTTATGCCGGCCTGGCGCGGCGCGGTATTTTAAAGCAGAGTGATGTTGAAGCACTGGTTAGTTATATTCGATTGCTGTCGCATTATTAATTTTCCAGGGTCTGCAAGCGACCCAAAGGAGAAGTTGGCAGTAGGCAGTTATCAGTTGGCAGTTTAAAACAAAAAATCTAAAGAGCATGTGACTAGTAGCATAAGCTATGGTTGTGCTTTTTACTGATAACTGATAACTGATAACTGCCAACTTCAGTTAATGGCCGATAGTAGACTATCCCGATATCTTATCTACTGCAGTTTTTCCCCGCGATGAATACAGGCAATGCCAAACGACATATTGCTGTAGGAGACATTAACCAGTCCGGCAGTGCGTATCATCTCGGCCATTTCTTTCTGCGCTGGAAATTCTCGAATGGATTCGATCAGGTAGGTATAGGCATCCGGGTGGCCTGCAACGGCTGCCCCCAGCCGTGGAATAACGGTCCGTGACCAAACATCGTAGAACGGACGCAGCCAGGCGTAGGGAGTACTGAATTCAAGACAATAAAAGTGACCGCCAGGTTTTAGTACCCGTGTTATTTCCTGCAGAGACTTTTTTATATCCGTGGTGTTTCTGATGCCAAAAGAAATGGTCAGTGCATCAACGCTGTCATCTTGCAGCGGGATATCTTCTGCTGTTGCAGTAATATAACGGCAGTCGCCGCCAAGGCGTTTTTCAGCAACGCTCATCATTTCTTCAGAAGGATCCAGCAGCAGAACCTTTCTGTGGCCATCAATTAGCTTTTTGGCTATATCACCGGTACCGCCAGCCAGATCAACGAAGACATCACCCTTTGTTTTATTAACTTCTCTGCAAAAAGACCATTTCCAGTATCTGTGTACGCCCATGCTCATCAGATCGTTCATCAGGTCGTAACGCCCGGCCACTCGATTGAAAACACTGCGAACCAGTTTTTCACGCTCTTCAGTTGTCACTTTGTTTTGACCAAAGGTGCTTGAAAGGCGATGCTTCATGATAAAGGTGTCATAAGGAAAGTACCTGTTCGGTATGCGTTAACCACGGTAGAGTAATAAAACTCAACAGTAAAATAGTTGAACTGAATATAAGCACTCTTTTAGGGTTTGGTCCAATTTTGGCAAGGTAGAGACTAAATATTATTGTCAGTATAAAAATGCTGATTTGAAGGTAGGGGAGGTTGTAATTAATTGAAACACCTGTGCCGATAAGAAGCAGGGCAATGGTAAACAGCCATACGGAGACCTGACAGGTTTTTTGTATTCCGTATCGAACGCAGAAAGATTTTTTACCCACTTGCCGGTCGGTTTCAATCTGTGGCGGCTGATGTGACAGCAGCAGTGAAACGGCCAATGCAGCAAATGCCAGCATGCCTAGTACCGCAGTAAGATTAAAATCCTGTCCGGCGACGAACCACAGGCCGCCAAATACGCCCGGGCCATAACAAAGCCCTGTTACCCATTCACCCATCCAGCTATACGAAAGCGGCGACTTACCAGCGTTGTACAGATATCCTAAAGCAATTAGCGGCAGCGCAATAAAAACTATCCACAATTTGTCACCCGCAATCAAAACAGACAGTCCTATTATTCCGCCACTAAAAAAACTGAGCAATGCATGAATGGTGACGGGTTTAGTGATGCCATTATGCACCCTGACCCAGGAATCCATTTTTTCTGTATCAGCGCCCAGGTTCCAGTCACTGACATCGTTAAACAGATTTATTGCGTGTTGCAGTAACACCACTGCCAGGGTAGAAAATATCAGTCCCTGATTCCAGACAGGATTGTCACCCGCCAGGACAACAACCGCGATCGCGGGGAGGATAGAGATGAGGTAGATGGCAGGATTAAATACCTGCCACCATTTAATGTTTGTCTGCGTCAAAATGGCTTTTATGATTTAGGTGACGATATATGAACCGGAAATGTCGAGCGATGATAGATTGCTAAACCATCCATGGTCTATGCCTTTATCATGAAAGTTTCTGGCAGGCAATGCCCACCCTACAAAGCAACAGGCTTTAGCAACTATAGTAGGTCGGGCACTACCCGACATTTCCGTTTTATGCGGGTACTGCCTGCATCTGGCCAGTCGTAAGTTCATTTAATGCAGACTTGAACCAGTTCATGTGCTGATCTTCAGAGTTAATCACGCGCTGATAAACCTCTGCTGCCGCCTGGTTTCCGTTTTTCAGCTCACGGTCACGAAATTCTGGATAGATCTCCAGTGCTTCACGTTGTTCAACCGTAATAGCCACTTTGAGTGCTTTTTCAATCACGGCATCCGGGTTCATCTTGATCAGTGTGTCGCAATTGGCCTGGATAGTTTGCAGTGCGGTAATAGCGCGCTCGGTGTCTTCACCATGTGCTGGCGTACCTATATCATCGTACAGTTCTCTCAACCAGATGGCGTGCAGTTTTTCTTCACCAGCAACTTTTCTGAACAGGCTGGCTAATTCAGGATAACCGGCTTTTTCTGCCCAGCGCGCAAATTCAGGATACATGATCTGATTTTCATACATCTCAACATCGACAAATGATTTTGCCGTTTGACGGCTGTCGGCACAGGGTGTTGCTGCGGCGAAACAGTCAAGAATCATATCTTCGGTAATTTCTGGTTTTTGCATTTTTTTTCCTCATGATTATTATTTTAGTGTTTTTTTACCGTATTTCAGCGCCGCCGCTGGTGTGTAATTAATAAATATTGTCTGAAAAGCTGGTTTGGCGCTTATTTACGGCAATTGGCAGCGGTTTTAATCAGGTCGATACATAATAGTCGATATCCGGAAACCGGCTCAGGACATTACAGAGCCGATAGAATAAACACCATGGCCAGCCTTGTCTATAGCAATTTGTACGATATGACATCAAAGTGTGTGAAATGACACAAAACACAATATCAACTTGATATAAGTCAAAGTATAATCGCGCTAGTGTACGTATCGTTCCACCTCTAATGGGGTTCCCTCAGTAATAATAATTTTGCTATATAAAAAGCGGAGAAAATTTATGAATACCTTTACCACACGTGTTTTATCAGTGTGCACCGGGCTATTGCTAGGTCTGTCAGTATCGACAGCCGCATGGTCGGCAAAATCACTAGAAGATGTCATGAAAGAACGAGGTCTCACACAGAAAGATATACTTGCTGCCGCAAAAACCTATACGCCTACGGGTGGTCGTGATGAATACCTGGCATTCGCATCAGGTGGTCAAAGTGGTCAAGTTATCGTATATGGCGTTCCATCTATGCGTATTTTGAAATACATTGGCGTATTTACCCCGGAACCATGGCAGGGTTATGGTTTTGATGATGAATCAAAAAGGGTGTTATATCAGGGTAAAACCGATGGCGAAATCAAATGGGGAGATACCCACCACCCGAGCTTTTCTGAAACAAAAGGTGAATACAATGGTAAGTATCTTTTTATCAACGATAAAGCCAATCCGCGTATCGCAGTCATCGACCTGCATGACTTTGAAACCAAACAGATCGTATCCAGTCCTTTCTACAAGTCATCACATGGTGGCGCATTTTCAACGCCGAATACAGAATACATAATGTCTGCGGCTCAGTACGCGGCACCTATCAGTAATGATTTTGTGCCCCTGGAAGAGTTCAATGATAAGTATCGTGGTGGTGTGACTTACTGGAAATTCGATATGGATAAAGGCCGTATCGATGAAGATAACTCATTTACCTTTGAATTGCCGCCGTATAGTCAGGATCTATCTGACGCAGGTAAAGGTGCCAGTAATGGTTGGGGTTTCACTAACTCCTTTTGTTCTGAGCGTTATGTAGGTGGTGAAAACCGTCCTCCATTCGAAGCGGGTTGTTCTGCTAAAGACACCGACTTCATGCATGTGACAAACTGGAAAAAAGCCGCTGAACTGGTCGCTGCCGGTAAAGTAAAAAAAGTTAATGGTTCTTACCTGATTAGCATGGAGCAGGCGGTTAAAGAAGGTATTTTGTACCTGATTCCTGAGCCTAAGAGCCCTCATGGAGTTGATGTCAGCCCTGATGGAGCACACATCATCGTTGCCGGTAAACTGGATAGCCATGCCTGGGTTTATAGCTGGGAAAAGATCAAAAAAGCGATCGATAACAAAAATTTCGAAGGCAAAGATGATTATGGTATTCCTATCATCTCCTTGAAAGATGCTTTATCTAAGCAGGTCCAGGTTGGTTTAGGGCCACTTCATACACAGTATGATGCCAAAGAATGTGTGGTTTACACCTCTATCTATGTGGATTCAATGGTTACCAAGTGGGACTACTGTGAAGGCAAGGTGCTGGATCAGATTCATATTCATTACAACGTGGGTCACCTGATGACGATGGAAGGTGATTCGGTTTCTCCTGATGGTAAATACCTGGTTGCATTAAACAAGCTGGCGATTGACCGTTTTAATCCTGTTGGTCCGTTGCATCCACAGAATCACCAGTTGATCGATATCAGCGGTGACAAGATGGAACTGCTGTACGATATGCCCCTTCCATTAGGCGAACCCCATTATGTGGTAGCAATCAAAGCGGATAAGTTGAAACCTGCTGTGCGTTACAAGTCTGGCTGGAACAGCCGTACAGACAGTCGCTCAGCTTATAAAACCCGCGCAGGCCGTGAAAAGGTTGTACGTGAGGATGGTGTAGTACATGTTTATGGAACAGTGATTCGTTCACACATCACCCCTGAGATTATCCAGGTTGAAGAAGGTGAAACGGTTTCTATCCATCTGACTAACCTGGAACGTGCCGAAGATGAAACACATGGTTTCGCGGTTTATAATGAAAACGTACAGTTATCTATCGAACCGGGTAAAACGGTAACAGCGACATTTAAGGCTGAAAAAGCAGGTGTATTCCCTTATTACTGCACAGAGTTCTGTTCTGCGCTTCACCTTGAAATGCAGGGTTATCTGCTGGTTACACCGAAAGGTTACAAAGCCAAAGATGCGAAGATGGAAGAAGGTCAGGTATATACCAAAGCTGATTATGACAAGCAGGTTAAAACCAATGTTGATACTCAGGCGGTTATTGACTCAGTGGTTGGGTTTATCACCAGTCATAACTACAAGGACTTCCCTGAAGTCGTCGCACTGGTTGAAGATGCTACCGATCAGCTGGGTTTTGCGGCTGAAGCCAAGAAGAAAGCTGATGATTTCGCTAACAAAGGCGACTACCAGAATGCCACACTGTGGGCTGGACAGCACTGGCAGTATCAGGTTAAGACCGCTGATATGGGTCTACGCGCCAAAACCTTCCTGGAAGAACATGGTGCGGTTAAGGTTAAAAAATAGTTATCTAACTATTTGATTAGAAGTTGGAGGGGGAACATTTATGTTCCCCCTGTTTAGTTTTAAAAAAGATATCCCTCACAAAATAAGGTGAAATTATGAAATCAACCAAGTTATTAGTTACTGCTGTATTTGCTGCACTGTCATTGACTGTGTCAACGACTGTACTGGCCGATGGGGCTGCTCTGTATAAGAGTAAAACATGCTGGTCATGTCATGGTAAAGATGCCAAAAGTCCCATCATGCCAATGTACCCTAAACTGGCTGGGCAGGGTGCGGATTATGCCTACAACCAGATGAAAGACATTAAATCTGGTGCTCGCAATAATGGGCAGTCGGCTGCTATGAAAGGTGTTATGGGTCTGGTTAATGATGCTGAAATGCGTGAAATTGCTGACTGGCTGGCAACATTGAAATAATTTTTTATAAATAGTCACTATTTAGAACGCTTTGTGTTTGGCTTTGATTAAGGTCAAATACATCCGGTGTCCATTGGTGTTCTAATCAGGTTTATCTCTTTAGATACGGTATGCCTGCGATCAATCAGCTATAGGTTTTTATAGATCAAGTGTCCATGCATAATAAATTAACCTCCTGTGTTCAGGGATATTCTGAGCCAGGAATATATAGAGAACAAGTTATGAAATTTAAATTATTATCACTAAGCAGCTGCCTTGCTTTTGCTCTGTTATTTGTCAATGCCGCCCAATCGGCTGAGTCTGGTCAGGCAAAAGATGTTAAAGACTGGAACAAGGCAGGTGGTGAAAAGACCGAAGCGATGAAGCTCACACCCGACCGGGATCGCGGTATTATCGTGTATGAAGTCTGTTCTGCCTGTCACCTGCTTGAAGGCTGGGGAGGAAAGGATGGTACCTTTCCGCAGATTGCCGGGCAGCATAAAAACGTGCTGATCAAACAACTTGCAGATATTCGTGCGAAGAACCGGGATAACCCGACCATGTACCCGTTTGCACTGGATGAGCAAATCCTTGCTGCCTCTGGTTTCAAGCATGGTGAAATTAATCCAGCACAACTGGTCGCAGACGTCACGGCTTATTCAGCACAACTGCCAATGAACCCGGATAATGGTAAGGGAACATGGAACGAACTTTTCCCGGAGTTTGCACAGGGTAAAAAGCTATATGAAGACAACTGTGTAGAATGTCATGGTGAAAATGGCGAAGGTAATGATGATAAGTTTTATCCCAAGATCCAGGGGCAGCATTATGCTTATATGATGCGCCAGTTTGAGTGGATCAGGGATGGTAAGCGCCGTAACGCGAATCCGGAAATGGTTGAACAGATCAAAAACTTTTCCGATAAGGACATGGAAATGGTGATCAACTATACTTCACGTCTTAAGGTACCAAAGAAAGATCTCGCGCCTTCGGTTGACTATGTTAACCCGGATTACGATTGATCCGCCATTGATTTGCCAGGGCTCCCGTTCTTACGGGAGCCCTGAGTTTTGGCCGCCGGCTACTATTCATTTCAGCTTAATTCAACAGAGTAACATTCATGAGTGCTGCGTCTATTAACAAACAGACCTTAACCGTTGGAATTCTCTCCCTTATTGGTATAGGTTTATTGGCTGTTATCTTCTATACATCCATCTGGTGGGTTTCTCTGACGGCGCCCAATTATCCAGTCGAATCTTTTCCTGACGGTGTCCGCATTGAATTCCATATCAATGGTGTATTCAACGGTTGTACCTTACAGAAAAAGGTCGAGATTCAGGAAGATGAAGCGCTCGATTGTGTGCATGAAATGGATACCATTAACCACTACGTCGGCATGTACCCCATTGCTGCCGGGGGGCCGCTAGAAAGAGGCTTCGGACAGTTTCTGGTGATTTTCATGATGGTAATGTTGATCGGTTTTATCTGTACCAAACCCAGGATACGTATGCTTTTGATGACGGCTGGTTTTGCCATCATAGCGGTGTGGATGTATCTTGCGATGTTTAGCGATGATGGTTTTCACCTGCAAAGTGAAGGTTATGTAGAAGCATTGGTAACCTCACTTGATCAAGATGCCTCGGATAGATCAACTGATGAGCCAGAAATAGTCATCGGTGGTATTACTGGCGTGTTAAAAAAATCACTGGAAGATTCCGGTGTTGAGGTCATTCTACCGTCAGAAGTTGAAATGCAAAAGAATAAAAGCCACAGCAGGATCAGCGGCAAGGAAAATATGATCGAACAGTTAAAAATTACCTATGACATTGATCAGGTAAAACAAAGCAGTACTTATGATGAATGGAACGGTAGTTCTTTCCAGGTAATGTCATGGCATTACGCTAAAAGCCTGGCGCGCTATTTTAATAATCCGGAAGAGATTAAACCCATGGTGAAAACCCTGGAGATTGCAATTCACGTTGCATTCTGGGGCCTGCTAGCAGCCATGGTATTACTGGTTTTTGGTGCACGTAAAAACAGCGGATTATTGTACTGGTTGTTAGTAATAGTGCCGATGGCACTACCGTTATTCTTTCTCATCGATTATTCCGCATGGCTTTGGTGGTATGGACATACCTTGAATGACATGGGTGCGTTTTCAGTAAAACCATTTATGCCAACGGTGTTTGGTGATGGCAAGGTCGCGCAGTTTACTACACACTCCTATCCCGATACCGGCTTTGGCCTGATGATGCTGGTATTCTTTGCGCTGGCAGCCGCTGCACTGATACGTCGTAAACAATTTAAAAATCAGTGATGTTGCGGTTATTAATTCGCTTCTGGGTCCTTTTACTTGTTAGCCATACTATAGATGCAGCTGACTACCCATCTTTTCAGACATTAGTTGATGCGACAGAGCCAAACGGTACTTTAGTACCGCCGCCAGGAATTTATTCTGGCCCGGTTATTCTTGATACGCCTATCACCATAGATGGCAGGGGCGAGGTAACGATAGATGCCGGTGGCAAAGGCTCTGTTATCTATATTGATACTGATGGTACGGTTATAAAGAGTTTGCATCTGACCAATTCTGGAGAGTCTCATAATGACATTGATTCGGCTATTCAGGTACGTGGCAATTTTAATGTTATCAAGGATAATAAAATCGATAACTGCCTGTTTGGCATCGACTTGCAGCAATCCGAGCACAACATCATACGCCGCAATCGCATCTCATCAAAACCGGTAGAGTTAGGGGTAAGGGGAGACTCTGTACGTCTCTGGTATAGTTTTTATAATAAGATTACCGACAATATAATTCGTGATAGCCGTGATATGGTGGTCTGGTATTCTGCGAATAATACTATTGCCAGGAATGACTCGCGTAATGGCCGATACTCATTACACTTCATGTATTCACGTTTTAATGAAGTCGACTCGAATCATTATGAACATAATTCCGTTGGTATTTTCCTGATGTACAGCGATAGCGTGGTGGTACACAATAATTACATCGCTTATGCGAATGGCCCTACCGGCATGGGTATCGGATTTAAAGAAACCTCAGATGTCGATATCTCTAATAACCAGATACTTTATTGTGCTACCGGTTTGTATATCGATGTTTCGCCATATGATCCTGATACCACCAATCGAATCCACGATAATGTCATTGCCTTTACTAATATCGCGATAGACTTTCTGAATGACTGGAAAGGAAATATTTTTAAAAATAATGCCTTCAAAGGCAATCAAACCCAGATATCAGTGGCAGGTGGAAAAACCGCCAATAGAAATATCTGGCAAGGTAATTATTGGGATGATTATGAAGGCTTTGATATAGACGGTGATGGTATAGGTGACAAACCATACGAGCTTTACAGTTATGCTGACCGGATCTGGATGGATGTACCTGCTGCCAGGTTTCTACAGGGAACGCCGGTAATGGCAGTGCTGGATTTTCTCGAACGTCTGGCGCCTTTCACTACGCCTGATATGCTGGTAAGAGACCATTCACCTCTCATGGCAGCACCAGAAATCAATGTCAGTTCACAGCTCAGTGCCAGGGTTGAGTTATGAGGTATGTTAGATGAGTGACTTGAAAAAAACAGTTACAAAAAATAACAATCCGGCTAAAAACAGGACGGCTAAGAGCAGGCCTGCTAAGAACAGGCCAATATTAAGCCAGAAAAAACGCCAGAGCCAGAGACGCGAATTTCTTCGCTCCTCACTATTGGCCGTTGGCTTTGTATCATTATCACTGGCGGGCCTTTTGCCTGTGGCTCGAGGTCATTCAGCCAGGTTGCGCCCACCTGGCGCATTGAAAACCACACTTGATGAACAGAAGTTTTTTGCTGCATGTATAAAATGTGGCCAGTGTGTGCAGGTATGTCCGGTAAATGCGATAAAACTGGCAGACTTAGATGAAGGTGTCGGTATTGGCGTGCCCTATATTGATGCACGAGAACAGGCCTGTGATTTTTCCTGTGACGGACTGCAATGTGTACTGGCATGTCCAACTGGTGCATTAACACATGACCTCGATTACCCGGCAGATACACGCATGGGCTTTGCCCGACTGGATAACCCGAAAACCTGTCTCGCAGCTAAGGGGCAGGGCTTTAAGGGGCAGGTTAGAGGTCCGGATTTTAAAGGTTTGCTGAGATACGATGAAATTGACCGTTGGGCGCCGATTCCTGTTGCCGATCATCCCTATGACCTTGAACTCTGTGATCTATGTGTGCGTCAGTGTCCTATCGAGATTCGCATAAGCCAATGTGCTGCTGAGGAAGAGGAGCGTACTGCCGCTATAGAAGCTGGGAAACTAGCCGGAAAAGTAGAACGTGTAGCACAACAACATGGTAACGAATGTCCGCCAAAACATGCAATTAAGTTGCAGGCAATTAAAACGGATGATGGCCTGAACAGAATGTTACCGGTGATACTGGACGGCTGCGTTGGCTGTGGTGTCTGTGAAATGATATGTCCGGTTGAAGAAAGCCCGTCGATAGTCGTTGATATTGATAAAGTTACCAACTGGGCATAATGGGGAATTGATATGAATTATGTTTTAGAGTCTTTTTCCCAGGTATTCGGTAATAACCCGACCCGTCCGGACAAAGAAAAACAGTCTGATGAATTAAAAAAAATCTATGCGGACAAGAGAGGCAAGCTTAGTAAAGCCGATCTTGAGGCTGCACATTTAGAGCACCATGGCCATTTTTTCAGAAAGTGGCAAAGACGCCGCTGGCTTACATTGATCCTGGTGAACGTACTGTTCCTGGTGTCTTATAAATATGATGTACAGTTGCTTGAAGGAGCCATGACGGCATCACGTTTTGTCGGCTTTCACTTCGCTGAGCTGAATTCTGCTCTACAGGTCATCCTGGCCTATAAACATGTTGTGCTAAACCTGGTCATTGGTACCACGACCGTTTTTATAATGTGGTTGTTGCTGGGCGGCAGAACATTTTGTTCCTGGGCGTGCCCGTACCATTTATTATCGGAATGGGCTGAATACCTGCACCTTTGGTTAGTAAAGAAAAAAATAATTAAAAACCATACCTTTCACCGTAAAACTCGCAGCGTTTTTTATGTAATTTTTGCCCTGCTGGCATTGCTTTCCGGTTATACGGTTTTTGAAACCATCTCTCCTACAGGCATAGTAAGCCGTGCCATTATTTATGGACCGGGTGTGGCCCTGTTATGGGTAGGCGCATTGTTGTTATTTGAAGTGTTTTATTCACGCCGTGCATGGTGCCGTTATGTTTGCCCTATCGGTGTTACCTATGCGGCGGTGGGCAGCCTGTCGCCATTACGTGTGGTATATAATGCCGAAGCCTGTCATCACGAAGGTGATTGCCGAAAAATATGTATGGTGCCGCATGTGCTGGATCTGACAATCAGGGGACGTGCGCACACACTGGATCAGGATGTCACCGCTGATTGTACCCGCTGCGGAATGTGTGTCGATGTTTGCCCGACAGATTCATTAAATTTTAAATTCAAAGGGCTGGATAAGTTCCTTTAATTTTGTAAATACTCAGCGCGTTTGGGCAAGGGTATAGCTTATTGATTTATTAGGACGCGTGAATACGTCCATGTAAGCTCTGCTGCAACGTCCTGTTGCAGAAGCCTGATAAATCAATAGTCTATACCCTCAGAAAATAATACGCTGAGTAGTTACTAAATTTTTTGTATTGTATTTACGGATCTGGTTAATGATTAACTTCTCAAATGTAGAAAAAAGCTTTCGGCGCAACGCTGTGCTTAAAGGTATCAATCTAAAAATTGAACGTGGTCAGCGTGTCGCGCTGGTAGGTTCTAATGGTGCCGGCAAAACCACGTTGATAAGATGCCTGTTAGGCGAATACAACTGCAAGGGAAAGGTCACCATTGATGATCTGGATCCCAGGGAATATCGCCAGCAGGTATTATTAAAAGTAGGTTTTGTACCACAATTACCCCCGCCCCTTAGAATGCCTGTGGGACAGTTAATTCAGTTTGCTTCCAGTCTGTGTGATTCCGATCCGGAAAATATGCATGATGTGGCAGACATGCTTGGCTTTGATGCGCGTCAGTTCAGGAACCAGCCTTTTGTTAAGTTATCCGGCGGACAAAAACAGAAACTATTGATCTCCGTGGCTCTGGGGAGAGAGTGTGAATTGCTGGTGATGGATGAACCGGCAGCAAATCTTGATCCTGAAGCCAGGCATATACTGTTCAAGTTACTGGCAGAAAAGCAGGACTCTTCAGCCATGCTGATTTCCAGTCATCGGCTTGATGAGGTTGCCTCCCTGGTTAACCGGGTCGTAGAAATGGATTTGGGTAAAATTGTACTGGATGATGAAGTCGCCGACCTGGTCGATATGTCAAGCCAGTTAAGCTGTTGTGTTCGCATGATAAAGCCGGAACAGGCTTTTGCTAAGGCTTTGTCAGAATGGGGCTTTAGCAAGCAGGCAGATGATCTCAGCTGGACCGGTATTATTGCAGGGCCTGACAGGCTACGTTTTTTAGGGATGTTATCACGTTATGCCGCATTATTAGCAGGCATCGAAATGCATGACGCTACAGCAGCCCGCGGAAATGATTATACAAATGACGAGCATACAAAAGATGAGATAAGCAATGTTGTATAGATGCCATTATTTTTTGCTTTTTGCTCTGCTGAGCCTGGTGTTATCCGCCTGTTCAAGTCAACCGGAAACCGGTCCAGTGGAAGTAAAGTGGGATCAGAACAACTGTGAACGTTGTCGCATGATGCTAAGTGATCGCTACTTTGCTGCGCAGATACGTTATTTTCCCGAAGCGAAAAGATCCAGGGTGGTGAAATTTGATGACATCGGCTGCGCCACCATATGGTTAAAAGATCAACAATGGAAAAATGACCCTAAAACACAAATATGGGTGGCTGATTTTCGCAGTGGCGAGTGGATAGATGCAGGAAAAGCCACTTATATACGCAAAAATAATTCACCCATGGGATATGATCTGGGCGCGCAAGCAGAAGCTGAGCCAGATGGTTTAAATTTTGCCGAGGCCAGGCAGCACATCGAAGAAGTTGAAAATAAATTCAACAGACATGGCATGCAGCATCAGCCGGAATTAAAGCAACAGGGCCTGGCTCGGGAGATTAGTAAGCAATGAATCATCTCTGGTTAACCGCCTATAGCGATATAATAGAGTCATTACGTGCGCGCTGGTTTATGGTCTACGCCATGGTATTTGGCGGCATTGTTGTCATCCTGTTTGCTTTTGGTCTATCAGAATCAAGAATCATGGGTTTTACCGGCTTATCGCGCCTGCTGGTAACTTATATCCAGCTCTCAATGGCGATATTACCGATATTTGTACTGATAACGACCGTGCGCTCGGTAGCAGGGGACAGGGAAGCAGGTATTTTTGAGTACATGTTATCTTTGCCCGTATCCTTAGCGTCATGGTTTTGGGGCAGGTTTTTCGGGCGATTTATTGTCGTGTTTTTACCCGTATTTGTCGCCATGCTGGGTGCAGTAATTTGGGGCGTAATAATGGGTTCTGAAATTCCCTGGAACTTATTTATCTTCTATACCGGGCTGTTGATGGCTTTAGCATGGTGTTTTCTCGGTATAGGCATGTTCATTTCAACCTTGGCCAGGTCATCGGATGTGGCCCAGGGAGCCGCGTTTATTATCTGGTTAATATTGTTATTATTTCTTGATCTGATTCTACTGGGCATCATGATTCAGGAACATTTACCACCGGAAACCGCAGTCGCTATTGCACTGGCAAACCCTATGCAGGTCTTTCGTACTGCAACCATGATGTTATTTGATCCGCAACTGGTATTACTGGGGCCGACAGCTTATGTCATTCTGGATAATTTTTCCCAGGCAGGTTATATAGCTTATGCAATCATATACCCTATGGTCTTTGGAACCCTGTTTGCGGGCCTGGGTTATTTCTTTTTTAAGAGAAGCGATTTACCGTGATGAAAAAACTGCATCGTGCAAAGCTCTCAGCATAATAATGAACACTACGTATTTTCCAATCATGAAGTATAAAGCCATGAACTATAGAGCATTACTATTTTTACCTTTTTTTATTTTAATATCAATTTCGCCTGGCGCTTTTGCTACGCGGGCTGCATCCGATTCACAGTTAAATTCTATTGCTGATCTTGGCAGGTTAAACGGTGTTGCATTGCAATGCCGTTATACAACCCAGATGCAGCAGATCAAACAGGCGCTGGTATTAAACCTGCCAAAACAACGCGCCCTTGGAGAATGGTTTGAAAGTAGTACCAATGACTCTTTTATGGCGTTCATGAGCACCAATGCCAGTTGCCCGTCGCCCGTTGATTTTATGCAAGAGGTGAATGCGGCGATCATTATCATGGAATCTGAATTTAAGAAATGAGTATCCCAGAACTCGATCATTACTGGTACTGCCATAAGGGGACTGTCAGATGAAATCACTCGTTGCATTTTTATTACTGGCAGCATGTTCGGTTTCGTCGGCGAACAGCAGTCCGTCTGAAATCGTTGTTAGCATAAAACCAATACATTCAATTGTTACAGGTTTGATGAAGGATATAGGCACACCGGCGTTATTGATCAAAGGTTCACAAACGCCATATGATTTCACTATTACAGTAGATGAAACGGCTCAATTAAAAGCCGCCAAACTGGTTATCTGGGTAGGTGCTGAATTAGAAAAAAACCTGGAACCGGTAATCGCGAAATTGCCTTCATCTACTACCGTTGCTGAACTGCTGGCAAATTCTCGTTTAAAAATCCTCCCGTCACGATCAGATCCATCTTTACGTGACCCGTTCTTCTGGATGGATGATCGAAATATCATAATACTAGTGGATGAATTAACTGAATTGCTTATCCAGTTAGATCCTGCCAGATCACATGTTTATGCACGCAATCGCAGAGAAATGCTGGTACCACTTCGTCGTATCGATAAAGAATACGAATATGGCTATCGCGGCCTTAAGGCCGGCACCGGCGTAACGTATTTTGATACCCTGCAATATTTTGAGCAGGCTTACGCACTGAGTATCTTTGATAGAGTAACCGGGACACCGTGGGACAGAGAAACAGCAGCCAATATACTGAAAGTAAGAAACCGTATTCAGCAAAAAGAAGCTGCCTGCCTGTTTCTGGATGTAAGTATGCATGCCGGGAACCTGGAACTGATAGTAAAAGATCAGCAGATAAACATTGGTAAACTGGATGTGCTGGGCAGGGGGTTTTCAGCAGGTGCTGATCTATACCTGAAAATGATGCAATACAATACGGATGTTATCAAACAGTGTTTGAATGCAGATATGGATGATGCCGCTACAGCAAGGCTAGCTGCGGCCAATGAACTGGACAACATGCCGGACGGACTTAGAGGGCGATTTATTTTAACCGATCATAACGGTAAAATTTTTACCGAACGAGACATGCAGGGAAAATATGCCTTGATCTTTTTTGGCTATACCAATTGCCCCGATGTCTGTCCTACCAGTTTAACTACATTAACTCTGGCATTAAAGCGTCTTGAGGCGCAAGCCGATAAAATTGTTCCATACTTTATAACGGTAGACCCGCAAAGAGACACAGCAAGGGTTCTAAACGATTATGTAAAATATTTTGATAAAAGGATGGTAGGCCTTACTGGTTCGGAGCAAATGATTAAGCGTGTCGTTGACCAGTTTAAGGCTAAATACCAGAAAGAAGAGAACGAAAATGAACAGGATCCATTGTTGTATACCATGGATCACACTGCCAGCTTGTACCTGATGGCTCCTGATGGACGCTTTATTACTAAATTTGCTCATGGCATATCACCGGATGTGCTTGCTGATGAGTTAGCTGCAATAATTCGATGAGACAGTGGCAAGGTGATTAATATGGACGACATATGTGTAAAAGTAATTGCTATAGATTGTCGGCATGATGGTGTTCGTCAATTTTATTGAAATAAGAGGATAAGTGCTAAATCATGATGGGGTGATTTGGCGAGTGTGGAATGAACCACTTAGAAGCAGAGGGCAGGCGGTGGAGTATTTATAATGAAAAAAAAGTCGTAAATACCAGGAAAGGCAACCCTAAAAAGAATTGCTGAAGCTCTCTTTGTAATCACAAATTCCCCTTTTCAATCTGCTGCTTAATGCGCGTAAGCCCATGATCAAAAGCCAGTGATGGGAAACCGAAATGGCTAACCAGGTGGGCAATATTTTGCATCCAGTTGCGGTACAGGCTGTACTCGAAGTCGAGTTCGACCCGTGTGCATTCACCCAACGCGGTAAGTCTCAGGTCACCCCTGGCATGGCCGTCAGCATGGTCTGATTCCCAAACCAGATTTTTACCCGGTTCAAATGTCGTAATAAGTGATTCAAACAGAACTTTATGGCCCAACGGGGCATGGATTGCCCATCGTGATCGTTTTTCATCAAGTATCTCAATGCTCTCGATCATCGGGATAAATTGCTGGAAATTTCGAAAATCAGCCCAGTAAGCAAATACCTGCTGAGCTGGTGCTTTAATCGTTAGTTTTTTATGCAATACCATCGTTACTGAATTGTCTGAAAACAATACTGATTGTGAAAAAATTAATGGCCACCTGAATAAAACAATGGGTGCTATGATTTTGTATATTTACTATTTGATAAAGCCGAAGTATTTCTGGTAGTTGATCAATAAGCCTGGGCGCTGTGGGTCGAAACGTAACTGACTCATCCATGATAAAAAATCTTTTTAATTGGTGTATTAGCAATAGCTTAACTTATGGCAACTTTTGCCCGTAAATATCACAATAGGTAGTTTTGATCAAAAATTCTTGGATTGCAAGGCTACTTTTTCCCTTATTATCGTAGTATCGACAAGTTAGGCATCTAAAGGAATTACTATGAGTGACAGCTGGGATGATTATGCAGATGAATGGGATACAAATATTGATGTAATCTCATATTCAGAAAAGGCTTATAAATCATTAGTGCGAGAAGTAAACATTTAAGGTCAAAATATATTAGATTTTGGCTGTGGCACTGGATTGCTTACTGAAAAATTATCAATGTTAGCAAACAGCGTTGTAGCAATAGATACATCACCAAAAATGATTGCAGTCCTACAGTCTAAAAACCTTTCAAACGTATCAACTTTATCAGAACCTTTAGCCTTAGATCTTATAAAAAATAATCCTATATTTATTAATAAATTCAATATTGTCGTAGCTTCATCTGTTTTCAGCTTTCTACCAAATTACGAGGCAACATTACAATTATTAAAATCTCTTTTAGCTACCGATGGTTTACTAGTTCAATGGGACTGGTTATCGCCTGAAAGTGATCCAGATTTTGGGCTAAGTGAAATCACAATTGAAAAAACACTCATTGACACAGGCTTTAAACAAATAGTAATAACAAAACCTTTTTCTCTTACTTTTGAAAAAGGTAACAGGCCCGTAGTGATGGGAGTAGCTAAAAATGCCTAATAAGTTAATTAACAGCCTTGTCCAATATAAAAGGCCCAGTTAGTTATGTGCCCGCAATTAGTTAAGAGCTTTTACCAAAGCTTCAGCAACAGCTGCTGACGAACCAGGATTTTGTCCTGTTATAATCAAACCATCAACAACGGCCAATGAATGCCAGTCTTCAACCTTCTGGTACGCTCCGCCCATTGCGATAAGTTGATCTTCGACCAAATAGGGTACCACATCCGTTAATTCCACAGCGGCTTCTTCGGAGTTACTAAAACCAGTAACTTTTCTACCTTTAATCAACGGATCACCATTTTGATCCTTGGCCTTTAATAACACTGCCGGAGCATGGCAGACAGTCGCTACAGGTTTTCCGGCAGCAATAAAACCTTCAATCAGCGCAATTGAATCATTGTCATTATGTAGGTCCCATAATGGACCATGGCCACCGGGATAGAATACCGCATCAAAATCTTCTACTTTCATTTCTGATAATTTCGCAGTGTTCGCCAGTTCATTCTGAGCAGCCTGGTCATCGTCAAATCGGCGCGTATCATCGGTTTGAAAATCAGGTTCATGACTTTTCGGGTCAAGCGGTGGTTGGCCGCCACGCGGTGAAGCCAGGGTAACTTGCACACCTACATCTTTTAAGTGGTAATAAGGGCTGGAAAATTCCTCCAGCCAAAAGCCTGTTTTCTTGCCGGTATCACCCAGTAGATCGTGTGATGTTAAAACAATGAGTACTTTCATTAGGTACTTCCTTTTTTTAGTTTATTTTCAGTCATTGTGAATTGGTTCGTAGATTCATCAGGTGCATTTTTCACATAACATAGTCGCCAGTATGAATAGTTGCCTTTTCGTGGTTATCATAAGTAACATCAAGTGTACCCGAAACTAAAACCATTCGCTCTTGTGAAGTGTAATTATGATAAGGATGTGAAAATCACCGGGTACTTTGAAAAAGATATCAAGATTATTTTTAGCAGGGTCACCATTTAATACAGCGGTTTCACACCCTTTGGCTATAAAGCGCAGTGGGGTGAGTTGGAAATATAACTGGACAATGCGGTTGAATGTTTAAAAAACACGATGCAACAGCTTGGCAATTAGCCATTACTACTATCGGTTTTTACATCATAGAACCTGAGCCAGACGATTTGATTAGACAGCCTATTGGCGTGCATTAATGCAATGAACAAAGTCGTTTACACCTAAACTGAGCCTGATACTAACTGGGTAGGCAATGCTTGCGTAAACCCGCTCTTTGAATAGCGCCAGCACCAGGTTAACCGATGAATATCTAGTGACCCTGTAACCGTTAATGGATGAAAAAAAACAGGCAGTGATGAGATCACATCAGATAGATTCCCTCGAGTGTGTTTTCTGTAAGCGACTGACTTAACAGCTACTATGAAAGATGAAGTAGTCGATTTTGATCATTGAATTGTTTTTTGGTTATTAATTTAACCGAAAAAAACACTAGTGCCTATTGACAGAGTTACGGCTCATATGTGTTATGTGTTTTTACCATAAGCCTCATTCAGTAACCTCTACGCCTCGCCAAAAAGCAACATGATCTTTTATTTCTTTTGCTGCTTCTTTCGGCGCTGGATAATACCAAGCAGCGTCGGTATTTTCTTCTCCATTAACTACAATGGAATAATAACTTGCTTCACCTTTCCATGGACAATACGTCGTTGTGTCACTGGGAACAAACAAATCCATTTTAAGCGATGTTGCCGGGAAGTAATGATTGTTTTCTATAACAGTCGTTTCACAACTTTCAGCTAAGATTTTATTTTTCCAGATTGCTTTCATCTCTATCTCCTAATCACACATAACGTCGCAAATAACTGGATGCAAAAAGTTGCAGAGCGAAGCGGCGCAGCTTTTTGCAGTCCATGTTAATTTGCATTGTTAGGTGAATTGTCTTGTTTGGCGATACTGTTCCAGGTTCGATTACCTGCTGTTACAAGTGGTATGAGGCCTGGGATTACTAAAAATATAGATGTCCAATTTAACCCAATATTTTCTATTCCACCATATAGGTAAATAGATAAGACAATTGAACAAAAAAAGAGTGTATATATTGGCAACATCAATTTCCAATATTTTGTATTTGGATGCTTCCAAGGGGCAGTCGTACTAATGACTATAATTGCGACTACAAATACTGCCAGCCCTATCATCCCTTCGTTTATTTTATTTTGAAACAACCAAATGGCAGATAGCAAACCCAACCATACAAAACCACCAAACCAGCCACCGATCCACCCGAATTTTTCGCCTCTTCGTTTCATTAATTTATCCTTCGCCTAACGTTACAAATAAGTTTCTTGCGCTTTAAAAAGCCATAAACACGGAACTTATAGAATGCACAAATATTCATTTCAAGCACCGAAGTAGCAAGTCCACTTGATTTGTTTTGTTAGATTTATTTTTACTGGGCATATTGTAAATAGCTTCTATTAGCGATAAGCAAACGGCTATAACTCGAAATATTTATTTAGCTGCTTTTTTGCGAATGCTTGAAGAAGACTACTTGCAGCAGATTTTAATGTAGATAATGAGGCAGTTTTAAATTCTTTTTTTATGACCGCCCATATTTCATCCCTATTAATTGCTTCGACAAACTCATGACCAACTGCTGTAAGCCTTAATGGCCTGCTACTCCATTCAAACTCACCTCCTAAGGTGATTTCATATCCTATTTCACTTTTCTTATCTAAGCATTCTACAAACTTTTGATCTTCGAGAATTTGAATATGAAAAAGAAATTTATCATCAATTTCAATTCCATTATCGATAAAGTCGGCGACCCAAATAAATGAGCGTGGTGACTCAATAAATGTATTGAGTAGTGACTTCAAATATTCCTGATCAATTTTCAAAGCTGTATTCTCTGCAATTAAATCTAACGTCACCAATAACCGGAATTTTGTGAAGCGCAGCGTAGCAAAATGTCCGTGTTAATTGGCCTTGTTAGATTTATAAATAACACTTACGCTTTATATGTCCTTCATATTCAAGAAAGGATACGAATTGCAGATCTCCATTCAGAACGTCATCAATTAGAAATCCTTCCATTGCATCACAACATTCTGCCAAATTATGATCTTTCTCTGCGCCCTCACATATTTCCTTTACTTGTTTAGCTTGTGCAAGAAGCTCACGATGATATTCTTTATGTTCTTTTAAGCCAGGAAATTTAACATGCTCTAAAAATCTTTCTTCATGCCTAAAGTGATTTCCTGCTTCTTCAATTAGGCTATCAGATAAAGTCGAACATTCGTCAAAATTTCCATTAATAATAGAATCACGAATGTTTCGCATAATAGACAATATTGTTTTATGTTCTTGGTCGATAAAATCGACACCAATATCATATGCATCCTTCCAATCTAGGTTAATCATCATATATTCCTTATGTAAGTGAATCTAATATATATCAGTAACATCTAATACTTAGATGTAAATTATTGTTTCTACTAGAGATTACACAATACTTGTCTCATTATCAATATGAGCAAGTCCAGACAGAGCCTTGCACAATATTCTTACGTTAAATAAGCCGTGAATGTCTGTTTTGGAGGATGCCCTCAGATTAGTTCTAATGGTTAAAGCAATCACTTTTCCACTATTCTAAGCTCTGCTGAAAATGGCCAAGGTCGCTTATGGGTCGGTTACTGACCGTTGAGCAAATCAACAACACTAGGATAATCCAATGGTCGCTTACCGGCCCAGACTGTGTGAAAAGTCAATAATCAGTATAATGTAACTTTCATTCCCAAAGGCGCAGTATGACCGACTTTATTGAAGGTAAAAATAGATTCCAGGCGACATTATTTCCTGAGCAACTTGACGATTATATAGCTGACGACAATTCGGTTCGAGTAATCGATGTATTTATTGATGGCATTGATCTATCAGGAATGGGATTTAAAACGGTCCCTGAGATTCTCGGTCGACC
>RCNF010000272.1_pt1 | contig 25529 bp, 25 predicted proteins | sample 2041311 | NCBI WGS metagenome assembly RCNF01 (sample SAMN09708228, study PRJNA481090) | Marine sediment metagenome, whole genome shotgun sequencing project. | biome: marine sediment; feature: ocean; material: sediment; isolation source: Sewage treatment plant 2 marine sediment (STP2) ... | reverse complement strand
AAAGTCGTTAGCTCCCTGATAGGAAGGAATAATGAAATTCGTATATAATTCTAATATAATTTATTGCTGAGAGAGAAAACCTCACGTAGGAGGAAAAATTATCATGCGTAAAATTAAATTTCGTTACTTTATCGTGGCAATAGCAATACTATTTGGCCTTACAGCCTGCACATTGCCTGGATTTTCTACACCCACGCCTTTCTCTTTTCCCACTCCGGACAAAACAATGACTGCGCTGTTTGAGCCCACTCAAGCTGCACCCGCGACATCAGCTGCAGATGTGGATGCGGATTCATCCACCGATGATGACGGCCAGGATGCTGGTGATGAAGAAAAAGATTTAGCGACCGAAACTACCACAGCGACTGCTACTGCGGGGGTTCCCACTGCGACTGAAGAACCAGCCGAAACGGCTGAACCGACGGTAATTTCCTATCTAGGCCCAAGTGTTCGAAGTGGGCCTTCAATACTCGCGGATTTCATGGATCCTAATTCCGTCATTGATGGAGATTTGTCTGATTGGAATCTCGCGATTCAGAAGGTGATTACCCACGTTGTGTACGGAGCGGGTGAATACGATGATGAAGACGATATTTCCGGAACAGTTGTAGCTGGTTGGGATAAAAATTTTTTGTACCTTGGTGTGCGGGTTAAAGATGATAAATATGTCCAGGAAGCTGATGAGGAACAGATTTTTCTGGGAGACAGTATAGAAATCCTTTTTGACCGGTATGTTAGCGATGACTATTCCCTGCAAGCGATGACAGGCGATGATTATCAGATCGGCATCTCTCCTGGGGGATGTAGCAGTACCTGTTTAATTAGTAGGGGAAAAGTAGCTTCCCTTGTCACAAACCCAACTCCAACTCCTTCAGATCCACCTGAAGCATACATCTGGTTCCCAAAAACTGAGGCAGGAGTGACAACTGATATAAAAATCGGTGCGGAAGGAATGGGAACAGGCAGTGGATATCAGGTTGAGTTTAAGATCCCCTGGGATCTGCTGGGAGTGTCAACACCAGCAGTAGGAGATCATTATGGGTTTGCAATCTCAATTAATGATAATGACAATGCAGGAGATAAAGAACAACAAACTGTTGTAAGCAATGTTCCAAACCGGTATTTTGTAGATCCCACAACCTGGGGTGACCTTACCTTGAGATAAGATATCAAATCGAAGAACAAAAAAAGCGGAACAGATTTCTCTGTTCCGCTTTTTAGTTTCTACATGTTTTAATTAATCCAGATAGGCATGTAATTTTTCCTGGATTCGGGGATTCCTGAGTCGGCGTAAAGCTTGGGCTTCAATTTGACGGATTCGTTCTCGAGTTACTCCCATCTTTTTTCCCACTTCGTTTAACGTCAGGGTTCTACCATCAATCAGACCGTAGCGCATTTCCAGAATCCTGGTTTCCCGGGGAGGAAGCTCAGATAAAGCCTCCTGGAGATGTTCTCGAAGAAGTATTCCGGTTGCTTCTTCATCGGGTGGAATTACGTCAGTATCGGCAATAAAATCGCCCAGCTGAGCGTCATCTTCTTTGCCGGTGGGCATTTCCAGTGAAAGGGGCCGCCGGGCATGTTTCATCATATCTTGAATATCATCCGGAGTGACATTAAGGGCTTCTGCCAATTCATCCGGGTTGGGATCCCTGTTTAATTCCTGCTTCAATTGATGCTGCATGCGGATCATTTTATTGATCTTGTCACCCATATGTACGGGAACACGAATTGTTCGTCCCTGGTCTGCGATTGCCCTGGTTATAGCCTGACGAATCCACCAGGTGGCATAAGTGCTGAATTTATAACCCCGGTCGCGTTCAAATTTCAGGGCAGCCCGCATCATACCAATATTGCCTTCTTGAATTAGATCCAAGAAGGATACACCCCGTCCAACGTATTTTTTTGCAATACTGATGACAAGCCTGGAGTTTGCCTGAATGAGATGTTCAAATGCCCCCCAACCCTCGTCGACAGTTTTACTTAATTTTTCCCGCTGCTCTAGTGTGATTTCTTCTTCTGCCAACTTCTTTTGAGCCTTTCTTCCATTGTCAATAAGCTTAGTAAGATTTTGCTCCTCCTCCCGTGTTAAAAGGGGGACTTTTCCAGCTTGTTTAATATAAAGACCCACTGTATCGCTGACGCTAATATTCTCCAAGGGGTCGTCATCATCGAAGAAATTATCTGGAACGATGTCCAGATCATCCTCATCGGTATCATCAAATAATTCTTCCGCTTCTTCTTCACTTTCAACATAGGGAATATCCGCCGTTAACAAGGCAGAAAATGCTTCTTCCAACTGATCCACATTGTTTTCAGCTTTCGGATAGATCTCGGAAATATCATCTAGCGTTACATAACCCTTATTGCTCCCAATCTGGAGTAAATGGGCGAGAGGATTTTCATATTCAGAGGTTGCTTGTTCACTATTATTATTTCCCATACTTTTTACGCATTACCTATACGTTAAAACAGACTATTAAAACCCATCCACAACAGTCAATGGATGGGTTTTGTATTTACTTGGAATTTCATTATAGCATAGTACCAAGTTGTGCAAGGGGTAATTTTCCTTTCAAATATTTATCTAACAATTCATATATGGAGCGATATTTCCGGAAATAATTATAATCAATAAGAATTTTCTTATTAATAGAGGAAACCACCCGATTTTTTTATTCAGGCGGTTTTGGATCCTTGTTCTGTTATAAATTATTGAGCTTGAAACTCGGTGAACCAATACTCAAGAACCTTTTCTGCTGGTTTTCCATGGATGGATATTGATTTATCATGCAGTACAACCGGGGCATAATAACCTCTGGAGATAATGCCGGAAACCCAGTTTTTTCCATTTATTGCGGATAAATAGGCAGTATAAATTTTTGCCTGATTATCAAGATTAATTTCATAGTCTGGTACAGCAGGTGCAGGGTTGGTAAATACTTCTAGTCCCTGGCACATTTCAGTTTCTTCCGCATCACAATCGGAGCCCCAATTTGACACGGATGGAAAGGCTAGACGCAAGACTAATAATTTATCATCGGGTTTCATCCAAGTTGACCAAAAGTCATTTATTTCATTATTAAGTGATTGATCCGCCTGTTTGGTTAGATCATCCTGGGAAGATGATTCATCAATACTCATCTGAGGAGACCAATTCAGATGAACCTGGTCGATAAATTGAAAATATTCAGGTATTTGATCGTTAGCAGGAAGAGACATTGACCAGGCAATTGTGCCAGAAAAATGAGCGTCGATCTCCTCTAAGATTTCAAACCAGCGAATTTTGGAGTCTGCCGGTACACCGGATGGATCTCCATTTGCTAGTTTTCCTCCCGGAAGTGCAGGAGAAAGCCAATCTCCTCCAAGTACTAGTGTATCGATTCCTTGCTTTTCAGCCAGATCAGCAAAATGTACCGCAAAATTTTGATATTGATCAAACCAACTATTCCACCAACCAAAATCGAGTGGTGCGGTTTCCCACCAAATTTCTGGTGTATCCGGGAAGTGGGGTTGGGGATGGAGAACGACCTTAAGATCGTGCTGGAATGCTAGATTCGACATTAATGAAAGATCTAACCAAAGCGGATCTTGATTTGGGTTGGGTTCAATCACGGGGGGGACTTGGTGAGTAAACGACCAGGTAGGAGTTAATACGATCATCTTGGCATTCATACTTGCGATAGCAGGTATGGCGGAAGTGACATGAACAGAACTGGCAGCCTTGTTTCCAGGCATGAATTCAATCCCGGTTATAAATTGTTCTCCCCTCGGTTGTACACTTGGTTGAGGAATGGTCATTGAAGGTGATTCTGATTCCAGCCAAGCCCAGTTTTCTACTGTGTCCGCAATATATTGTGGTTCAAGACTGGGGTTGACTGTTCGCCCCGCAGGCGATTCTCCCATAGTGGCCAGATCATCTGCAATTCCACATTCTCCTTCTCTACAATATCTATATGCCAAGTCAGAGATAATATCGAAAGGGGAGAATAGGATAAAAACCCAGTGATTTGGAGCGAGTTCGGTCATGGGCAGGGGAGTAGTCCACCCATAAGGGTTAAACTGGATGGTTATCTCTTCTCCAGCAGGGGTATTATCCGGGGTCCACAAATCAAAAGTGATCGAATCCTTTTTACCAGCTTTCCAGGTAAATACCTCATCAGTGATTTGGGTGGGGTGATCCGGAACGATAAATCTACGTAGATTGAATCCGCCATCTTCTGCATGTTCAGCATTCCAGAATCCGTCTCCAAGAGTATATTTGTATCGGATCTCCGTACCAACAGGCAAAGAGAGAATGATGCCGTAAAGATTATCTCCAGCGTTGGTGAGTTTTGGAATTCTGTGTGGAGTTGTGTTCATTCCGCCCGGTAAGTTGCCGAAAGTATTCCCCAGTTGGTAAAGGTTGCCGACCAGACGGACGCTATTTTCCGGGGTCCCGATTGGGACAGTTGCCAGGAAAGTAATATCAACAAAATCCCTGGGAGAGATAATTAGGCTGGCTTCAGTATTTGCCTGAGATGCTACTTCCGCTCCTTGCTGAATGATTTGGTAATTGCCATCAGGAGCATACACTACAAGATTGTGTACGCCAGGAGGTAGACCTTGAAGCATGTACTTACCGGATGCTGTTGTGAAAGTTTGTGTTCCACCACCGGAGATAAGCATACCGGGCACTGGTTCTCCCGAGATTTCATCCAGGATTACTCCTGAAATCCTTCCTGGTTCTGGCCAGATATATTTTGTATCCGACCATCTGCTGACTACATCCCGGATTTCCAGGGGATTATCAGCTTGTGCTAAACGGTACCGTACCTGTTCATCTGACTGGGTATGTTCAATAACTGCGTATTGATTCTGCCGAGTATAACGATATTTTATAGTGGTATATTGTGGTACCGTCAGAGTTGTTTTGTAAATCAAACCCTGATCAAGATCTTTTTCTCCTAAAGCTGGTTCCATCGGGTGAGCATCAGCATTTACACCCAATCCAGTAACTTCATCTAGGGTGCTGAGGTAGATCAGTTCTCCTTCCGGTGTGTTGAGCGGGACTTGAACATAAAAGGTGACTTCAACCATAACAAGGGCGGGATCGCTCGAACCGAAATTTGGGAGAATATTCTCCAAAGAGATGCTGCCACAGCTGCCGAGAAGGACAGAGCAAAGTATTACCAAACTTATTATGCTCCATTTTTTTGGTTGAACGGACATATCAGATCTCCGTTTTAATTAAGTGAATGAGAATTTCAATATTTTGGATTTTCCTAATAGGCATTTCAATTTGTTTCTCGGCGGATAGTTTAATTACAAATATACCTTTTTGTACTGAAATGCCCTCAACGAATTCCCAGGGAAGTTCCTGTTTAGGGAGGCGTAATTTCTGTTTTGTAATGGAAATCTCCCCAAAAGGAATGATCTCACCCCCTTGAAATGCTTTGATTAATCTAGGTTTCAATCGATTGTACACTTGTTTTTTGATTGTTTTTTTAAGTCCTTCACGATCGTGGAGGTCAGGATGGCATGGTAGGGGGGGATATCTGCGGCTGTGAAGTATTAAGTAGTGGCGGGTTTTATTGATTATCCGAAAAAAAGATTTGTTTACTGAATAACTGGTGATACCCTGAATATCTTCCCAGTTCAGCAATCGCTTCCGACTGGGAGGGTAGTGTAATAATAGACCCCAAGCAAATACTTCTATCCAGGTATGGACTTTCTTAAACCTGTTTAATGTATAGAAAAGCAGAGGTAAAACCAGAAACCCACTTACCAGAAACCAGGTTCTACCCCAAGATGATGCAGCTGCAGGACCAAAGCTTGAATAACCGTACAGTGTACGCCACAATCCATATCCCAGTGGAGCCAATACCACTATGGTCAGAGGGAAAAATACTGTTAAAAGATCCCGCCAGCGTAATTGCTGAAGGTAGTATCTTGCAATTGGTGTTCCTAAATCAGTTCGTTTAGATTTCGCCACAAACTAACCCTTAATTGAATAATAGGCAAATGATAGCCTAGATTATAGACCAGATTGAGTTAGTTTGCATAATAAAAGGAACCATACACCTGAGAGATATACAGTTCCTTTTAAAGGAATTAAGCTGGTATAAAGTACACGTCTGTGGGTTTGAGTTTGCTATTCCTGAGGAATTGGGGTTTTAACTCCATTCCGATCCAGTTCAGGTCAGCATGGTTTGGATCTACACCCATCAATCTGCTGAGAAGTAAGGTATTAACTCCTTCAAATTCGATCAAAGCCAGTACATATGGAGTCTGATCCAAAAACTCTTCTGATCCGAAGTGGCAGACTGTGAAAGCATGCACAGTGGCTTTTCTGTCGGTAATATCGATCCATTCCGTTTCGTTCCCGGTGAACATATCATGGCCCCGGGGAGTTGCATAGGTATAGCCCGTTTCCGGGTCTCTATTGGCGAGGATTTTTTTGTTAGTTAAACCAGCAAACCAGGGACTATCCTGGGCATACGAGTGCAGGTAGACGATATTATATGGTTGTTCAATCTGGATAGGGGCCATATGTTTCAGCCAGGCCAGCGCTTCGGGAGAAGTTTCCAGAGGAAATGGTAGGTTGTGAACAATGGTCCCCCCCAGGGTTTCAGGTTGTTTTTCAGGTATTTTAGCCATGGATCCTCCTTATTCCTTTTCCAGAATACTGACAGTAACATAGGTGCCCGTACCGGCATGGGAGTGGATTGCTCCTTTCCGGGCATCTTTAACCTGCAATGTTTTATCATTAAAATGTTTTTCAATGGATCCCTGCAGCTGCCAGATCGCAAATACCGCTTGCATTAATCCAGTTGCGCCCACAGGATGACCGCAGGCGATTAATCCTCCAGAGGGATTTACGGGACAGGTGGGCTCGTCTGCTAGATCCAATCCATATTCAATGTTTGGAAGAAAAGCTTTCCCTGACGCAGCAAATGGACCACCCTCACCATAGCGGCACAATCCAAGGTCTTCATATGTCTGGACTTCACTGGATGTATAGGCGTCATGCAGCTCGACAAAATCCAGTTCTGTAAGTGGGTCTTGGATAGAAGCATGTTTGTATGCCATGTTACCCGCTGTCCGGCCAGCTCTAAAGGAATGTACTCCTGGATAGCGAGTTCCGTGATCCCAAAGACCCTTATAATATTTCATCGTTTCCTTGGAATCTTTCTCCTGCTGGGTTGCATATTTCTCAATAAAATTATCATAATCAACGTGAGGACGATCCGACAGCCGCATGGAATCAGTTCCTCTGCCAATTCCGGTCACTTTTACGAGAGGCTGAGGGATTTTAGCGCCAGCTTTTTCAAGTTTCTTTATCCCTTCTTCTGATGCTAGCACAGTTGCTGCTGCCCCATCAGACATTACACAAATATCCAACCGGGTCAATGGCCAGGCTACCATGGTGGCCTCCCGTACATCCTGTATCGTATAGCGGTTCCTTTTCTGGGCATAGGGATTATGAAAAGCATTCAGGTGGTTTTTTACACTGACGTGGGCCATTTGCTCTACGGTTGTGCCAAATTCTTTCATATGGCGGGTGACCATCATAGCGTAATAACCGGAATAAAAACCTCCCACGGGGTAATCAAATGAGACATCGGAAGCCAGGGCTATAAACTCGTTGCCTTTCCAGGTTTCAACATGGCTCATGGTTTCAAAACCATAAGCAATAACGAGATCCATATGCCCGCTGGCGATGGATTTCCAGGCTTCCTGAAAACACAAACCGCCAGTTGCACCTCCACCTTCAACCCGATGGCTTGGTTTTGGACACAAGCCTAGATAATCCTGGGCCATGATGGCTGCCATTAGTTGTCGGCTGAAATGATCGGAAAAATAGGAAGCGACAGATCCGTCCACGTTTTCTGTGAAGACACGAAGGCTTATTCCCAGATCTTCAATGGCATAATCATAGGCTTCCTTGATTATTGCTTGATAGTTTTTATCCGGTCGGGCTTTGGCAAACTTGGATACCCCCCCGGATATTGCATAGACAGGTCTCATAAATCCACACTCCCTTCGTCATCAATGACGGATAGAAGGAAAAACAACACGATTGAAAAAACGGCTTTTACCGGGTATCTTCGTGCAAATTCGTTTGTATCTATTAAAAACTGATAAATTTGGAATCGGGTCATGAAGGGGAGAAACACTGCTACTTTTCCCTTCAAAAAACAGATAAGATCTCAGGAAAATTAGTAAGATTTCTTTCCCCAGGAAGCACTATATTGATCTATAACAACTTGCCAAAGTTTTTTATTCTGTGGTCTCTTTTGATTCAGACTCTTTTATTTGGTCCGAATTTGTTTCTTTTTCCTGTTCCGGTTTTTGGGAAGGGGTTCCGGTCCATGAGGATGTATTTATTAAATCCCTATTTCCGATACTAGGCAAGCTGTCTTTTGTCAGTTTCTTAATTTCGTTTAATTCCTCAAGTTCAGCTTCCCTTATTAATCGTTGGGGCAAATGCTGGATTTCATTTACTCCCCGGCGAATATTCTGCCACCAGGATGAATGGATAATAGACCGCATTAATTTCCCTAGTTTGCGGCCGGCTTCGATCATTCCCTCTGGTCCTAAAACCAGAATTCCTATTATTAGAACAAAGATGATTTCGAGTGGACCAATCCCAAAAATATTCATAAATAATTAATTAGTATCTTGAGATTGAATTTGATGAAAGGATTGAGCGATTTCATTTTGGCGGTCAGCCAGACTTCCCAGTACTCCGTTTACAAATCTGGGTGCGCTTTCAGACCCATATGTTTTAGCCAGCTCTACCGCTTCATTGATCGCAACTTTCAAGGGAGTGTCATCAGCCACTGCAAATTCCCAGAGGGCAATTCGAAGGATATTTCGATCAATAATGGCTACTTGATCTAAGGGCCAATCAGGAGCATGCTCAGCGATAAAATTATCTAATTCCTGCCGCATTGGCCAGACACCCATGACGATCGTACGGAAAAATTGCATCAGTTCGTCATCTAGCACAGAATCGGCAATACGTTCCTTAATAACAACACCAACCTGGTGATTGGTGATGTCCAACTCATATAGTGCTTGAAGGGCTATTGCACGAGCTCTGGTTCGATCCTTCATTCTATCTAGGCCTCGAGAGATTGATTGTTCTGGTAATCAATATCCTCGATGTGTACATTGATCGTTCCTACATCCATGCCAACCATTTTGGAAATGGCTTCGGATACCTCGTCCTGGACCTTTTTACTTGTTTCGCGGATAATGGCTTTATCAGTAAGGATCAAATGTAAATCCGCGTAAACTCGACCATCTTCCTCAACTGTGATTTCAACTCCATCTTCGCGATTACGGCTGAATAAAGTATTCACGCTGCTAGGGATTTGGGCCAGGCGACTGACACCATCTACCTGCAGTGCAGTTAATCTGATAATAGTTGCCAGTACTTCAGGGGCGATCGTTGTCTTTCCCGGGGGTCGTTCAGTCGTTGCCATAATATACTCCCAAGTTAATTACTTTCAGCCTGCATTTTGACTTTTCCAATTATAACCTATTGGTTATTAAAACACAGACGGCCGTGCGAGTCACGGCCAGTCTGAAAATTTTCAAAAATGACAGCATGGTTATTATTTTGCTACAACTTCACGGCCTCGATAAAAACCACAGTGGGGGCAAACCCGGTGCGGAAGACGTTTCTCACCGCAATTGCTGCACTGCACCAATTGCTTCGGTTTTAATGCGTGATGGGCACGGCGACGGTTCTTTCGTCCGTGTGAAGTTCGTTGTTTTGGTAAAGGTGTCATATCATTAACTCCTGCATCTTCTCAACACGAATAATCGTGAAATTTCCTTTGTTATACAGCAGGTAGATTATACGGAGTGGCAGACAATGTGTCAAGGTGATTAGCAGATTTCTTGCGAGCTGTTCCCTTGCCAATCTGGTCTCAAAAACAGAATCCGGCTAGAGAATTACCGGATCCAGGTGAGATGAGGAAAGGAATAAATCTCCCAGCAGGGGAATTTCCTGGGAACAGGAATCAGGGAGAAATCCCGGCGGAGCACCATACCCGGCATTGGTAAACATCCACCAGCGAAGAGTCTGTTCCTCAACACCCAGCGGTTGGAGAATGGTAAAAGCTGCCCGGCAAAGCAGTTCCGCATAGCGGTCAGTGTCTATCATCCCGGAATCTGGTCGTTCTGGAAGATCCCAGGCATATACGCCGGGTTTTCCCCGGGTATAGAGAAACCGAACACGCTGTCCCGGGATCAGGGTTTTGTCGATTTCTTGCAGTTGGGCAGCAGCCCGGGCTGCCGGAGAGAGAACTTTATATTCTTCCAGAGTTCTACTCAACTTCTGGGAAATCAGTAACTCCACCAGGGGAACTTTATGTTCCCTCAAAGCTGCCAGCCTGACCTGCAGCAGGGAATGGATCCTCGGTAGTTGTTTTGACAGTTTTCCGGCATCCGGGGCATCTGCAAGCAGGTTGAGCATTTCCAATTGGATATTTTTTACCCAGCGGGAAGTATCATCACGGCGTATCTCAATTCCCCGCACTTTCCAGGTGCCATTTTTGAACAGGCCAAAATAGCGATTAGCCACGGGGACCCTGGGGTCTGGACGCGAACTTAAAAAGGCAATCCAGCGGTAGACGCCATCCAGGCCGATCGGCAGCCCGGTACGGTCCAGGATCTCTTCCAGCAGGGGCTGAAAATCAGCCACTTGGGAAGCTCCTTCTTTTTGAACCCAGAGACCATCCACATACATATGGAGGACCCGGTATCCCAGATCCTCCGCAGCTTCTTTTGCCCGCAGCAGCGCCTCCCGGCCATAGGCAGTAACTGCTTCATGGGCTTCGATTCGTCCGAACCGGGCATTTTTATACCCCAGGTAGCCGAAGCAGGTCACAAGCAGCCATTTGTGAGCTGACGATCGGGCCTGGTAGGGTAGATAGCGAGTATCTTTCGGATTCATTCCTGCTAAGGCTTGTTTGAGCTTAATCCTTTTTTCAAGCAGCGGCTGCAGTGTGTCAGGGACCAACCCGCGGTGGTCCTGATCAATAGTCATTTCCAGTTCAGGAACAAAAGTGCCATTTGCTCCACCTTTCCCGACGGTTTCCGGGGAGATATTAAAATGTTCCATAATGCTTGGATACATGGAAATGAAGTCAATTTCTGCCACCTGGGAATGCAGACCGATCGTGGGTTGGTAGACCATACCTCCCCGGTCAGACTGGAGCAGGCTGTAAGCCGATTTTGGAAGCTCAACTTGCTGCTTATGCCAGGGAACCAGTACTCCTTGCCGCAAAGCAGTCAGGATTTGCATTGAGGAAATGCCGGTTCCTGGAGAGACCCGGGCTGCGGTTTGAAGCCGCAGGCTGGTAACCCGGGCCATTTCGAACACCCCTTCCAGTCCATAATCGTGATACATAACGGTGTTTTCTGTAGAAATGTGGATTCTTCCAAACAGGCGTACTTGAGGGCCGCGGTAAATCACTCCTCCGTAAGAATGATAAAAACGCTCTTCCCTGCGTTCGACACCGCGACCGTGTTCCCTGCTAAGAGGAAGTGTGATCTGGTGTTTTTCCATCAGCTGGTGAAGTTTATTGATCAGCCAGTTATCTCCCCAAACGGTAAGCAGCAGATCGGGGTCATGGCGGCGGAGCAAGGCCCGGAGTTTGATCAGTAATCCTCGTTCTTCCTTAAAAGGGAAACGGTACTCTTTTCCTTTCAGATGGACTTTAAGTTCGACTGGTTCCCTGTGATCCGGATTGCAGTCGGGAGCCAGTACCATCACCAGCAAAGGAACCGGCGGAGTATCGATCACCCAGGGCGAATCAAGAGTTTCCAGTGATTCAATTTCTCCCTCATCTGAGGTCAGCACCCGGCAGCGCGCCAGAGGGAAAACATGGGTCTGGGCTGCATAGCGGAGCGCAAGCGGGATGTCGACGTTGTAATAGGTCAAATCTGGAAAGCTTGTTTTCAGGTGACGAAAGAGCTGCTCCTGCGCGCTGGGTGTTTCGGTCAGTATTTTTAGGACAGGCAGGGGCTGCTCCATAAATAGATCCTGCCGCTCAACACGCGACAATTGAACAGGGATGGAGAAAGATTGTAAATGGCGCCACAAAAAGCGCAGGTGATTGTTGTCGCCGTGAACGTAGAAAGCGGTTGGAAAAGCCTGGTGCAGGCGGTGGCGCCTGGTACCGTCTTCATCCAGCAGCCACAATATCACTCCCTGGTCAGGATCCGGATAGATGTCCAGCAGCCAACCGTGGAATTCATTTCTGGATGACATGACGAAGTTCTGCGACCTCCTGCCTTAAACGGATGGTCTCTTTGTGTTCTTCCAGCAGCATGGACAGTAAAAAGGTTTCAAATGGCAGCGCGTGAGAAGCGTAGGAGGCGGCGGAAAGGTGTTTTTGAGCTGAAGCAAACAGGTCATCCAGCACACGTTGGTCGCTGCTCCGCAAGGCACGGCGGAAACGGGCAAAGGCGGCCCGTTCTTTAAGGAAAGTTTGGGTAATGGAAGATACGGTTCGTCCCATGAGGGCTCCTGTTAAAGCAGTGAAGGTTGAATGGCGGGATGATGAGACTCAAAAACCCAAACCCGGTCTGCGGTTTCCCTGATGCGGGCCAGGAAAGGCTCTTCCGTGGGTTGAGGGTGAAGTATCAGTAAAACCGGGCTGTGGCTGGCAGTTTTTTGCAGACAATACAGACAGGTTTCCAGCAGCCTGAGGCGTTCGGAAAGTGATGCGTTCTCGTCCTGAAAGGTGGTGAGTAAATTCAGAACCAACGTTGGGATTCCGCCAGGAGCGGGTTGTTCCAGCATAGTTGTCATTTGATAGCAGGTGAAGGCCCGCGCGACCTGGACACGCTCCAGTGCTGTGTAGAACGGGAGATCTTTCCGCCTGAGTTCCCGGTTTAAGCCCAGGACATCGAAGCGGTTGCCACCATCCAGTACACGGACCGGATTGGTTTGCGCCAGTTCTGCAATAAAGGTGATGGCTGCTTTTCGCTGGAAAGCAGCGGGGGCGACCAGCAGCTGCAGCGTGGGGGAGTGGGGTACAGTAATAAGTTCCATGCTCCAACCTTATCAGGTTGGAGTGGGGAAGGCTATCGCCGTTTGGCTGAAATTAGGGGTGAAAAAAGGGCTACCCTGAAGGTGGAGGACCGATCAAACTGCCCACTGAGAAAAATCCCAATCGGCCAGGGTTTTCCGGAGCTCAAGCTTGCTGCGCAGACCGAATTTGCGTTTGGCATTGCGCAGGTGGGTTTTAACAGTGGCAGGAGAGATGATCAGCTGATCTGCTATTTCCTTGTTGGTGTAGCTTAAGCAGGCCAGGGCGGTGATTTCTTTTTCGCGCGGAGTGAGAGATTGCCATGTATTTAAACTTTTGGTGGCTTCCTGGCGGTGCTGCAAGGCAAAACTTAACATCTTTTGGCCTACCTCATCCAGAGACTGTTCTTCCTCTTCAGCCAGGCGGGTCAAGGCCAAGCTCAGCGGTTGGTCCAATTTGACAAACTGGGCTGGATATAACAGGTATTTGAGAGAATCTACCACACGGGTTGGGAACATAGCTGTCAGCCTGTATAATATAGAACAAGTGTTCTATATTATACACAACGATACTTATCTTGACAAGGGGATGTATTCAGTAAATGGCAAGTACTCTTCTGTTGGTATCCTGAGCAGCTCTGAGTAGTCCTGAAGGGACGTCCGAAGAGTATATCGAAGGGTGACGTTGAGATAAGTTGAAACGTTAGAATGTTGTGTTGGGGAATAGTTTAGAGACCGGATATTCAACAAGGGGAGGGGATATAACTGCTATTACTCCAACAAGAATAATAAGAACGATAATTGTACCGAGAATGATCCGACCAATCTTTTTCGCCATCAGTTACCTCCGTTTACCTCTGGGAATTACCAGAGGAGGAAAGGACTATCATCCAGCAAATTACAGCTTAATTTTTACAACACCAACAATTTGAGATTGGTTATGATTTTTCTTTATCGCCCAGGGTCGTTCGTAAATAGGATTCGATGAATGGATCCAGATCTCCATCAAGAACGGCTTCCGTATTTCCAACTTCAAAATTTGTTCTATGATCTTTCACCATCTGGTAAGGATGAAGAACGTAAGATCTGATCTGGCTTCCCCATTCAGCTTTCTGGTATTCTCCCCTGAGGTCCTCAATTTTCTCTTTTCGTTTTCTCTGCTTTAATTCCACCAATCGACTTATCAAAACTCGCATTGCCATCTCACGATTCTGGGTCTGGGAGCGTTCGTTCTGGCAGCTGGCAACAATGCCCGTGGGAATGTGTGTTATGCGCACAGCAGTATCATTTTTTTGCACACTTTGTCCCCCTGCGCCACCAGAACGAAATGTGTCAATTCGGAGGTCACTGGGGTTTATCTTAATACTGCTATCGTCCTCAACCTGGGGTAGGATTTCTACTAAAATGAAAGATGTATGTCGTCTGTTGGATGAATCAAAAGGCGAAATTCTCACCAGTCGATGTACTCCCTTTTCCGCCCTGAGATATCCATAGGCATACGAACCGCTGATGGAGATTGTAGTGCTTTTTATCCCGGCTTCTTCTCCGGGGGTTAGGTCAATAGTTTCAGTTTCAAAACCACGTTTTTCTGCCCAGCGCAAATACATTCGCTGAACCATTTCAGCCCAATCTTGAGCGTCGTTCCCTCCTGCTCCGGCATGAATAGCCAATAATGCATCTCCCCGATCAAAAGGACCGGAGAGCATCGCATCAAATTCTCTTTTTTCGATCTCTGCCAGAATGAGTTCGACTTCAGCTTTTAGTTCTTCTTGGAGGTTTTCATCATCCAGAACCGCTAGTTCTTGAGCATCCTTAAGCTTCTGCTTCAGGGTTTCCCAACCCTTGATCTCATTCTCAAGGGCAGAGAGGGTTTTCATTACCTTCCTGGCTCTATTTTGATTATCCCAGAGATCAGCTGCTTGTGATTCCTTCCTCAGCTTTTCCAGTTTCTCTACTTTTTCAGCTACGTCAAAGACGCTCCAGCAGGTTCTGGATTTTTTTTTCACTATCTTTGAGGATCGTATGTATGGAATCCATGTCTAATCTCCGATAATCTTAATAACTGCTGTAAATTTATGTCTGGTTGCTCTATTTGTCCAGATTTTCACTGATCCAACTTTGATAGAGGGTAATTCCTACGGATAAGGCAATATTCAGGGAATCAACTGCATCATGTTGAGGAATCCGGGTACTGGTTCCGAACTGGAGGTATTCATCTCCTAATCCGCTGGATTCATCACCAAAAACTAAAGCATAGGGCGATTGAAACTTAACTTCGGAGAGAGAAATTTTACCATTAGTCATCAAGGGGTATAGAGAATGATCCGGGTAAGAACCCCAATAATCAGTAAATTCCCGGAAGGATTTAATCCTGAGTTGGAATACAGCACCCATGGAGGCTCGGATAACTTTTGGATCGAAAGGATCTGCGGCCGGCTCTATCAGAGCCAGATCAAGTTTTTCAAAACCCAGCATCGAACGCATGATAGTTCCCAGGTTCCCCATGCTGGATGGATGTACAAGAACAAGATGGTTGGTTGCCAGATTTAGATCCGTACTGTATTTTTGGAAAACACCTATTGCGTATGTATTTCCACGGGATGAGAGCTTATTTACCAGATTGTCATTATCTATGATTTCTATTTGTTGTTCCTGACATAAATTACGGATCTTCTTTATACCCTGATTTTCCAAACCTTTTGAGTGCAGCAATACTGCCAGGACAGATTCGGGTCTGAAGGCTAAGAGTTCCAGAGTTGGATAGACTCCAAAACAATAGGAATGGTTAAAATCTTTTTGATATCGTTTTAGCTTCAAATTGAATGACATTTTAACCTTGAATCAATAATCCTTTTATAAATGCTTCCGGATTGAATGGCACCAGGTCCTCCGGTTGTTCTCCCAATCCAGTGAATAGTATCGGAACTCCTAATTTTTCCTGGATGGAAAATACCATTCCACCTTTTGCAGATGAATCTAATTTTGCCAGGATAATACCATCCAATGGTATGGCTTTCTGAAAGGCTTCGGCCTGGTGGAGAGCATTTTGGCCGGTAGTTGCATCCATCACTAACCAGGTGGCATGAGGAGCTCCGGGGAGGGCTTTCCCGGCAACCCGGTGGACTTTTTTAAGTTCTTCCATCAGGTTGTACCTGGTATGAAGCCGCCCCGCAGTATCAATCAGGAGGATATCTTTTTTCCTCGCGATGGCTGCCTGGACACCGTCATAAACTACGGCCCCCGGATCGCCGTCTTGTTGTCCGGCTACAACCGGTATCTCCAATCGTTCTCCCCAAATCTGGATTTGTTCTACAGCAGCTGCCCGATAAGTATCGGCAGCTGCGAACAATACACTTAAACCTTGTTCCTGAAATTTCATCCCCAGTTTTGCCAGGGTCGTTGTTTTTCCTGATCCATTAACACCAACAATCAGGATTACCGATGGTTTGTGATCCCAGACCATAATCGGGGGATTTGTCAGCCGGGATCGAAATTCCTGTGTAACCGTTTCTCGTAATTCTTCGGTTCGGATTAACCCCAATGCATTTACCTGGGTTTGGATGTTTTCCAACAGATCAAGACTGGTCTTTACGCCAATATCTGCCCGGATGAGAAGAGACTCCAATTCTTCCCAGGTATGCTCGGAAATCTCACTTGCTCCAAAGAAAGCTGCGATTTTACCAAAGGTTGATTTCCTGGTTTGGGAAAGTCCATTTCTCCACTTGCCAAGGTTGTTCTCCATCGTCTGCATTATATCATGCAGGTTTTTTGAAGTTTTGATCTAAGGATCCAAAGCCTGGAGGTAAATTAGCTTGAGTAATTGGCTATTTTTAGCAGCTTTTCCAGAAGGGCCTGACCAACCGATAAAATCCTGTGAGGTATAATGGCTCCAGAACGAGGGTTAGGTTCAAAGAATTATTCTAGGTTGCCTCAATGAGAGATCAGACTGATAATATGATCAGCGTAAAAGTGCTGTTTTTTGCTTCTATACGATCCATGATAGGTCTAAAAGAAATTGAAGTCGAATTGACCGCAGGATCAAACGTCAGGGATTTAAAGAAAACAATCACTGAGATGTATCCTCATGCTGGACCAACAATAGATTCAATGCTTGCTTCTGTAAATCGGATTTTCTCAGATGATGATACCTGCTTAAATAATCAGGCAGAGATTGCCTTTTTCCCACACATAACAGGTGGATAGAGATTAGGGGATCAATACCTCAGAAATCTAAAATTCCCTAATAAATATGACTTGAGAACTGGAGGAGACTTATCTTGCTATGATTACCTGTCGGGATTGCCAACAACCATATCCAGAAAATACATCACCTCATATTTGTATAAGTTGCGGTGGTTTGTTTGGATTTCATGAAGGGCTAGAGTATGACTCTGAAAAAGTAACCCCGGATCTTCCCGGAATTTGGCGCTATCGGCATAGTTTTTCATTACCACAAGAAGCCCCGCTGATCACTCTGGGAGAGGGGAATACTCCATTAATCTGGAGTGAAGTATTTGGTAAAAAGGTTGGCTTTAAACTCGAAAGTTTGAATCCAACAGGATCATTTAAAGACCGAAGTACACCTGTTCTATTGAGTTGGTTGGCAGCAATGGGTGTGACTGAAGCAGTAGAGGATTCCTCTGGTAATGCCGGAGCATCTTTTGCGGCTTATGCTGCCAGGGCAGGGATCAAAGCCAGGATATATATTCCAGCTTATGCTTCTGGACCAAAACGAGCTCAAATAGAGAGTTATGGAGCTGATGTTATTTCTGTACCCGGGCTGAGATCAAAAGCTGCAGAAGCGGTTATCCAGGAGGTTAAAGATGGCGCGGTATATGCCAGTCATGCCTATTTACCTCAAGGAACAGCTGGAATTGCCACCATCGCTTATGAGTTATTCCAACAATTGGGAGGAATTCCGGGTACGATTGTTCTCCCTGTTGGACATGGCAGCCTGCTCCTGGGAGTGGCTTTAGGATTTCAAGCATTAAAGAGGAATGGATTAATTGCTGAATTTCCGAAAATTATTGGAGTTCAAGCTGAGGAATGCGCCCCACTGTATAGGGCTTACCAAAGCCAATCTTCTGAACCATGCTCAATAGAAGAAGGCAAGACCATCGCAGAGGGCGTCCAGATTTCCGTGCCATATCATGGCAGAGATGTTCTTCGGTTTGTTAAAGAAAGTGATGGCAGTTTTTTGGCGGTCGCCGAAAGTGAAATTGTTGAGGGCCAACAACAGCTTAACAAACTTGGCATACATGTTGAGTTAACCTCTGCCCTGGTTTGGAATGCTCTGGAACAAATTCATCAGGAATTCCCGGAACCATTTGTTTGTATAATGACTGGTCATGGATTAAAGGGTGTATGAACTGTTGCCTATTTGTAGGCATTGGGTATAATAAAACACTGTCGATCTCGATAATGCCAGTAGGTTGGAACTGATGGACCGCGAGGTTCTTAGATGAGGAATTTCGCTGACCCTGAGTTCCGGGAGCAAATCATGGGAAAGCCTCAGGGACGGGAGCAAATTGAATCTCCCTCTCAACTTAATAAAAGAATGGCATTGGGTTTTAAGAATTTAGCACTACTCACCCGGGCATTAACCCATCGATCATTTTTAAACGAAAATCCAGACGCAGTAGAGGATAACGAGCGTTTAGAATTCCTCGGGGATGCAGTGCTGGATTTTATTGTTGGAGCCTGGCTTTACCAGCATTATCCAGAGATGGCTGAAGGTGATTTAACCCTGGTCAGGACAGCATTGGTGCGCACAGAACAACTGGCAGAATTTGCGCGGATGATAGATCTTGGAGAGGCTTTACGTTTGGGTCAGGGCGAAATTGCCTCAGGTGGGAGAACCAGGACTGCTTTATTATGTGCCAGTTTTGAGGCGTTGATTGGGAGTTTTTACCTGGATCAGGGAATTAATGCTGTAGAGTTGTTTTTTGAACCTTACCTGGTGCAGGCTTTGGATGGGATCCTGGTTGATGGACATCCCCGTGATCCGAAGAGTTTGCTGCAGGAATGGTCTCAGGCGAGAGGATTAACACCGCCGTTTTATGAAATTGTAGCTGAGACAGGTCCAGATCATGAAAAAGAATTTGAAGTGAGAGTTGGTGTGGAAGGATTTGTATCAGGTCGAGGAAAAGGCAAGAGTAAAAGGGAAGCATCAAAGTCTGCGGCAAAAGATGCTTTAGATCAATTGTTAAAAAAGAATCAACAGCCGACGAAGGACGATTGAAAATTCATGCGACTGAAATCCATTGAACTGAATGGTTTTAAAACATTTGCAACCAAGACGAATTTTGAATTCGCTAATGAAATCACGGTTATCGTTGGACCGAATGGATCTGGCAAGTCAAATATAGCGGACGCCGTCCGATGGGTGTTAGGCGAACAATCCTACAAATTACTTCGTGGGAAAAAGACCCTGGATATGATTTATTCCGGATCAGATCAGCGGCCCCGGGCCGGAATGGCAGCAGCTACGATTGTTTTTGATAACAGTGAGGGGTGGCTTCCAATCGATTTTTCGGAAGTTTCGATCACCAGGAGGGCATTCAGAGATGGGAAAAATGAATATCAGATCAATGGGCAGCAGGTTTTACTCCGGGATGTATATGAACTATTAGGTCAATCCGGCTTAGCAGATAGGACCTATACCATCATTGGGCAGGGATTGGTAGATGCTGCCCTTTCCTTAAAGGCAGAAGAACGACGTATGCTTTTTGAGGAGGCAGCAGGGATTGGGTTGTATCGATCAAGAAAAGCGGAAGCGGAACGGAGATTGGAAAAGACCCATCGAAACCTTGACCGGGTTGAGGATATTCTTTCTGAATTAAAACCACGTCTGAAGAGTCTGCAGCGGCAAGCAGTCCGGGCGGAGCAGTTTGATCAGGTAAAAGCAGATCTAAGGGTTTTGCTTCGGGAGTGGTATGGATATCATTGGGCAAGAGTTCAAACTGATCTAAAAAAGGCAAAGACTCTGGATGATGGACAGCGGGTCAGTTTGGAAAAAGCCCGTAAAACTCAGGCAGAGTATGATCGCGAATTATCCCAAAACCAGACCAAGGTCCAATCCCAGAGATCCCGGTTAAATACCTGGCATCGGGAATTGGCTGAGCATCATGATAAAAAGGAAAAAATAAGTCGGGACCGCGCAGTAGCTGAAGAAAGAATCCGGGCCTTTGATAAAAGGGCCGAGGATCTTGAAATTGAGAAAGTACGATTGGTTGAACAAGTAGAGGTCACTCAGAAAAGACGGGAGCAATCCAGAGAAGAAGCGGCAGCGGACCAAACGCGATTTAAGGAGTCCCAATTAAAAGCAGAAAAAGCCAGATTGGACTTGGGAAGTAAACGAGAGCAAATGGTGGCTCTTGAACTTGAATCCAACCAGGCTGGGGAGGAGCTTTCGAAATACTCTGAACAACAAATTCGATTGAAATCCCAACTATCAGACAGGCAGGATCTAAACCAGAGGAATAAAACCAGGCTTATAACAGCAGAAGATCGAATTAAAACAGCCGAAGGCCAGTTCCAGAAAATTCAGGATCAGCATCAAGCACTCAAAAAACAGCTTGACAAGGCTGCAGCGGAGAGAGAGAAGATTGAAGGGGAATTTGACAGTATTCAAAATGAAAAGGTGACGGGGGAAAAAATTCGTCTAGAATTAAACGAAAAATTGTCAAAAACCCAAACAGAAGTCAGCCGGATTTCTGCAGAGTTGAATGTCCTTCAACAAGCAGAGCAAAAGCTGGCAGGATATGCTAACGGAGCTAAATTACTGCTCACTCAATCCCGGTCTGGCAAATTACCCGGTGCACATGGGACATTGAGTAATTTCCTCGATGTGCCGGAGGAATATGAAAAACCGATCGCTGCCGCCTTAGGAGAATATCTTGATGCGGTAATTCTTGAAAAAGAAACAGATTCAAACCAGGCCTTAGACCTCCTTCTGAATGAGAAAACAAAAGGAGTATTGCTACCATTAAATAAATTGATAACTCTCGATCGTCCTACTCTAGATAATAATATCCCGGGGTTAATAGGGATTGCAGCAGATCTGGTAACAACACCACCAAAATTTCGGCCGGTGATTGATTTGTTGCTAGGTCGGGTTTTTATCATGAAGGACAAGAAAGATTTAAGCAGGGTTCTCCGAAACCAACCTCCTGGAACCAAAGCAGTAACGCTTCAGGGTGAAGTGTTTTATTCAACCGGGGAAGTAATTGCTGGAAATGAAGGAACTCCCAGCATTCTTAGCCGATCTCGCCAGCGAAAAACCTGGGAAGATAAAATATCCTCCTCATCCATCCAAATAATAAAGTTGGAGGAACAGATCCAGCAAGTGGAACAAACCCTGGAAGGTTTTAAGGAGAATGAACGTGAATTGCAGGTGGAGATCTCTAAGGCGAAAAAGGTTGAAGAATCAATTGAAGAAAACTTTAATCAAAGCTCTCTGGGTAAAAATTCCGCAGAGCAGAAAGTTGAATGGGAAACAGCTCAGCATCAAGCGGTTGTTGATGAAGCCTCGGAACGGGAAAATGATATATCCCGGATATCTGAGGAACTAAAAGATATTCAGGATGGCATCCTACAGGCACAGGAATTGGTAACTAAGACCTCATCAGCTACCCGGGCAATCTCACTGGAAGAGGAAAGAGAACAGCTATCACATTGGGAAACACAAACTGCTGTTGCAGAAAGAGCTGTGCATGATGTTGAAGAGAGACTTGAGGAAAGAGAGAATGCCTGGCAAGAAGCAAACAATCGAGTTCAACAAAATAATGATCAGATCAATCAATATCAGAGCCAGTCAGCGGGTTTGAGAGAAGAAACAAAAACATTGGAAGTGCAGGAAACTTCTATTCAGGAAGAAATTTCTGAACTCCGAAAATTAATTGATTCGACTGAACTGGAGTTAACTGAAGATGAAATTGAGCAGGGGGAATTGCAGGGCAAAGAAGCAAATGCGCGAAAAATTCTGAACCAGGCGGAGCGATCTTATGCCCAAGCAGATATAAACCTGACTCGAAACCGGGAAAAACTAGGATCAATTCAGGACCGCATTAAAGAGGATATTGGCCTGGTTGAGTTGGAATTTAACAAGGATATATCAGGTCCAACCCCTCTGCCATTGGAAGGATATGTTGAGAAACTTCCAGTTGTAGAAGAAATATCAAGAGATTTGGGTTCTATTATCAGGGAACAAAGAGCACAACTTCGAAGACTCGGAGCAATTAATCCTGAAGCCCAAAATGAATACCGAGAAGTAAATGAGCGCCATGAGTTTTTATCTGAGCAGCTATCCGATTTAAGGAAAGCAGAAGCAGATCTCAAGGAAGTTATTGCTGAACTCGATGTGCTGATGGAACGGGAATTCAGGAAGACATTTAACGCTGTCGCGGGTGAATTCCGCAAGATCTTTACTCAATTATTCGGGGGAGGGAAAGGGCAGTTAGTCCTGACAGAGCAAGATGATTTATCAGGGGTCGGTGTAGATATACAAGTCAGACTCCCGGGTCGTAGAACACAGGGGTTATCTCTTCTTTCCGGAGGAGAGCGAAGCCTGATAGCAGCAGCATTGATATTTTCATTGTTAAAGATTTCACCCACACCTTTTTGTGTCCTGGATGAAGTGGATGCTATGTTGGATGAGTCCAATGTTGCTCGCTACAGGAAAATTCTGCGGGAATTAAGTTCTGATACTCAATTCATCGTTATTACTCATAACCGAAACACTGTAGAAGTAGCTGACGTGATCTATGGCATCATCATGTCGGAGGATTCGTCCAGTCAGGTCTTAAGTCTGAAATTGGATCAGGTGGATGAGGTAATAGACTCCTGATAAATATTGATCCGTTTGTACTTGATCAGCTCCAGATATTTCCAGAATCCAATAAAACAAATACAAAAGTGATATTTAAAGCAGATTGTGGCTATAATCCGCCCTAGTTGGTTTAACGAAATTTTGACTTGTTGAAAACTAGTTATTCATTTATCTGGTGGTTCTCCTAAGGGACTGGTTTGAATTTAAAGTGACCGATTTCAACTTGGGTATATAATAATAAAACGCTGAATTTTAATTCTCAAACAGTCATCCACCAATACTTGATTTTTCCCGTAACCCTGGAGGAAATTCATGGCACAAACCATATCAGAACAATTGGATCAAGTCCTTAATGATTTTGAACGAAATGTTCCCCATGTGGAAGCGACGGCAGTAGTAAGCACGGATGGATTAGTGATAGCTTCCAGGTTACCTGACCAGGTTGAAGAGGATCGGGTTGGAGCGATGGGGGCTGCTATTCTGTCAATCAGTACTCGAAGTGGGGAAGAACTGGATCGAGGAGAAATGCTCCGGGTGCTTATTGAAGGAACTAATGGATATTTATTAATCCGCAGTATTGGTGATGTAGCCATATTGGTAGTCCTGGTAGATAAAAAGGTCCGTCTGGGTATGCTGTTTTATGAATGTAAACAATGTATTAAAAAGCTGACTGAAATTTTGTAAGTTAACTAAACAATTGATTTAAGATTTTTTGGGAGGGAAGTATGGCTGATATTAAAGCCACAATATTAAATCGAGACATAAATCCTTACCACTCATTTTTATCCTCATTTTTTGCCGGCCTGGCAGAATTAGGTTTGGTTAACCAGGGCTCTATGAACATTGTATCTAAAAGAGCTGCAGATTATCTCTACGAATACCTGGATGCGAAGGAAATACTTCCTGATATGAATGCTGTTCCTGGTGATACGACCACGGAAGTGGCAAAAAATTTAATCCTTTATATAAATAAGATCCTCAGTTTGATGGGTGAGTATGATTTACAGGAAGTCGAAGGAGATCGGGCTGTGTTATTGGTAGCAGGTGATAAGTGCCGGATTTGTCCTAAAGGGGTAGGCGGTGCTGCGGTTAAAGGAACTCTATGCCCGATCCCGAGCTTCCTTGAAGGTCTGGTAAATAATATTGCAGGCGAGGAGCTGATCACTCTGGTAACAGCCGGGATTGAAAAAGAAGGTACAACCTGTAAAGCATTTTATCAAGTAAAACCCTGAGAATAAAATAATGAACCAGAATCAATCATCTCAAAGATTAATCCATACATTTTCTATTGTCGCTTATGATACTCAGAAAAAAGAATGGGGGGTTGCAGTCCAGTCAAAATTTCTGGCAGCGGCAGCAGTTGTGTCTTGGGCTCAGGCAAACGCGGGTGCAGTTGCTACTCAATCCTATGCGAATGTAACTTATGGATCCAGGGGATTGGAGCTGATGGGTGATGGCCTTTCTGCTGAGGAAACAATCAAAAAATTGATAGATAAGGATGAGCAGCAGGATTTAAGACAGGTAGGTGTTGTCGATCGGGATGGTAATGCGGCAGCCTACACGGGTAAAAAATGCCATGACTGGGCAGGTCATATTGTGGGTGAGGGGTTCACTTGTCAGGGAAATATTCTTGTTCCGGGAACAGTTGAGGCAATGGCTGAGAAGTATAAGGAAGTCCGTCAAGGAGAGGGAGAATTGGCGGATTGGCTGGTCCATACATTGGAAGCAGGACAGGTGGCCGGGGGTGATAAGCGGGGACGACAAGCAGCTGGAGTTATTGTTGTAAGAGAAAATGGGGGGTATGGAGGAGATAACGACCGATACCTGGATTTGAGGGTGGATGATCATCCCTACCCGATATTAAAGCTAAAACAATTAGTAGAAAATCATCATCTTTATTTCGGCGAAGTTGATCCGGATGATCTTATTCCCCTAGTGAGTGTCGTCCTGGAATTACAACAAATCATGAAAAAAACCGGTCATTACCAGGGAGAAATCTCTGGGAATTTTGATAAAGTTACCCGGTCTGCATTGAGAGACCTGGTAGGTGAGGAAAACCTGGAAGAACGTTGGTCAGGGGAAGGTAAATTGATCGATATTAAAGTGATTGAGTATTTAAGAGAAAAGTTTTCCTGATAATTAGAATTTCATTATGATATCAATATATATTCTTGACAGGTAAAAACTGTAATGATAGGATAAGTCTATTATGCAGATGAACCATAGGCCTCATCAGATGAAGCGATTTGTTATTCTCCTCTGACCGGAGGCGGTTCACGTGTAAAATGAACACCCTCGTAATTGTGAAAACTCTCCCCGGTCTAAACCCGGGGAGTTTTGTTTTCTCCAATGGAGGAAGGAGGTAAAAGGAACCTATCTTCATCAATCTCTCCAATTTATAGTTTATAATAGAACAGTATTAGCCCCATCCATTCACTCTAAGGAGGATTTTGTATGCTTGCTCAAATAAGATGGCAACAGTTCTACATCCCTAATTTCTGCCGTATTTTTATGTATGTTTACATCTTCGTTGCAACCGCCGTCCAAATATTCAAAGGCAAATCTTGGGATTCGTTTCTTGGCTTTTTCTCGTAAATCATCTACTTGGGTTTGCATATGTGCAGCATTGTCTAGGAAATCTTGGCTGCGAGTGTTGATCTTACTGATTAT
>RCNF010000271.1_pt1 | contig 25571 bp, 22 predicted proteins | sample 2041311 | NCBI WGS metagenome assembly RCNF01 (sample SAMN09708228, study PRJNA481090) | Marine sediment metagenome, whole genome shotgun sequencing project. | biome: marine sediment; feature: ocean; material: sediment; isolation source: Sewage treatment plant 2 marine sediment (STP2) ... | reverse complement strand
TGATCTCACCTGAGATCGGTATCGCCAAAAAAGCTGCCCTGGCCTCCTGGCAGGGCCGGATCGGTAGGCTTCTGGGTTTGCCCAAATTAGCCTGGACCTCGGTATTACCCGAGTATGACCCTTTTAAATACAATTCATTCGCAGTAAATGCCGGTGAACAGGCCTATCGCCTGACCGCCGAGATTCAGGATCAAATCACAAAACACACAAATGCCGGCGTATTGTCACAATTGACGAGAATCCTGGCGTTCCAGTCCGTGGTGGACGCAACCGTAAAGGCACCGGCGCTGATCGAGGGACTGTTTGAGCGCTTGCCGCCGGGTAGACATGAGTTAGTGCTGTTCGATATCAACCAGGTGGAGGCAATTCACCCTATTATAGATACCGGGCCACGAGATGTGATCGCTGCTCTCCTCAAAAAATCGGATCTTGACTATATCGTTACCCTAATATCTAACGAAAGCGTACACAGTCGGAAAGTAGCTGTCTACCAGAGAGTTCCAGGAAACGAAGATAATATCGTCACCCCGCTTGATCTTGTGTGGCCTGAGGGCGTTTACTCACTTTCCCATATCGCGTTGCCCTTTACTTATGATGATCCACTATACGGGGGTGATGATGCAGGGGAAAGCCCCGGTATTCAAATCGGAAATGTAGTTCTCAGAGGAGAAAACGGCGTCTTACGTGTTAATCCGGCCAGTCTTCTCAGGCTCCACTGGAATCCGTTTTACGATTATATGGAGCAGCGTGTGCTTCAATTTATGGCACTTTCCCGCCAAAACTGAATCGCAACTCCCCCTGGGTACAAGAAAAGCGCGCAGGATCCGGGAACAGTGAATTGGAAGCATTAACGTCTAAAACATCGTGGGGGTGATTATGCTTTTCAATGAAGATTGTATGTGATGCTTATTGATCATGCCACGAAAAGCGAGAATAGATGCATCAGGTGTTTTGTTCCGCGTTAGGGGATGTTGACGGCCAGTTTTCGATACTCGGAGAGGGTTAAATTGCCGGACATTTTTTCACTTCAGATGCTCCTTCAGGTTCCGCAACGTCCTGATCTTTTCCCTTGCCTGCCTTTCAGTTTTGCACCTGCCCGTTGCGGGTCCGCAGTTGGTCGCTCACATTTCCGCCAAGTAGCCTGATTGGCAGGGCTTATACAGTTTTATGTGAGCGAAGATTTAAAAATGAAGCATGGGAGCCCACGATCAGGCACAGACATCGGGAGGGGTATATATAGCGCAATAAAAGCCCCTCTAAGGCTACCAAAAAATGTAATATAACTATTTTATATTATTATATAAATATCTCACCCCAACTTGACATCCGCTCCTTTTTATGCTTAACCTATGGGCATGACCAGCCGGGATCAACTCCAAGAAACTCTCTGTAACCGTCTATTCTGGCACACCGCTGAGCGCCATGATGCCACAGTTGCAGATCACCTCTTCCATCGCCGTGAGATGGATGAGGTTTATGCCATGGATGAGGCAACCTTGTTTGACTCCTTCTTCAATTATCTGCAGGAGATCGAAGTCTTCCCTCTTTTTCAGGATCTTGATCCACAAAAACAAAGAAGAAAAAATATTCCATTCATCCAGCTGGTGCTTGTCTTTTTGATGAAGGTTGTAGGTTCCATCAAAACTATAGATGAAATCAGCGATCTATTGTTAACCGATGAACTCCTCATGGGTATGTGCGGTTTCAATGCCCATCAGGTAAAAAATGGCAGTTGTGACCGGGGAACAAAACTTCGCAAAACACCCATACCTGAAACCAGAGGTTCTTTGTGTGCGGATACGGTGGCCAATCATATTGTCACGATTACGCCCAGGCGGATTGAAAACTTCTTTAACCGTTGCATTCAGCAATTAGCAAGACAGGGTGTTTTCCCGAAAAAGATCAATGCCGCATGTGATGCTACTTTATATGAAACCACCCGTAAATTTAAGGGCTGTGGCTCTGTCACCCGTAAAGTTAAGGTGAAGGCCCGCGGTTATCGGAAAAGCGGGGAACTCAAAGAAGTATCTGTCACTCTTTATGGCTGGAAAGTCTGGGCCATCTATGAGATCAAGACGGGCATACCTTTGGCGATCAAAATCGATACGATCGAAAAGCCGGACAATCTGCATATCCTTACGGTATTAGAACAAGCCAAAGAAAATGTGAAGATAGCCAATATCATTGATTCTCTGGTCATTGATCGCGGATTCCTTGACGGCAAAGTCCTCTATAAAATTGATCAACAAGGCATCGAGTTTGTCATCCCTTTAAAGAGAAACATGGAAGCAGCCAAAGATGCCCGTCAATTAGCTTTAGACTCTGATAATTTTCCTCCTGTTACTCGCGAAGTTGAAATTATTCATGGCTATGGCCAAAAGAAATACACCGAAAACGTGCTCACCACCCTGGTAGGGGTGCCTGATCTTTTGACGTGTGACTAGTAATGGAAAATAAACTCTTTCGAGAGGTTAAACAAAACTGGTACTTTGAGCATCCTCCCAAAAAAACCAAAGAAGGTGTCTATATCCAGACATACATGACCATGGGCATGAAAGCCCTTACCACTGCCTTTCTAAAATGGCAGGAAGAACAACTCCAATTGGAAGCCCTGGGTAAACAAGGCACATGGCAAATGTACCGGCGAAAGCTGAAGGTCCTTAACCGAAACAAACTGATTGTCTTTGTTGGCCAGTACTTCGGGGTGTTTCCATCCCATGAAGTCTTCATGTTAGCCAACGTACCAGTTCATGATATCGCAAAAGAGCTCAATATCACCCGAGAACAGGTCTATGCCAAATACACTGACGGACTCGTAACAGAAAAATCTTGACCAAGTGCCTCAGAATTTCTTCGGCCGCCACGGTTTCTTGTTTAATCCTTATATCGGAATTCCAGAGGTGACATACCGAGTATTGACAATTACAGGAAGTTCTTGTAAGAACTTACCCACAGAAAGGAGCAGAGAATCGTTATGGCCATAAACATAAAGGAGCTAAGCACAAAACAAGCCATCAGGATTATCATGCGTCTGCTGCCAAAGGTTTCTGACGATAATTTTGCTCGCCTGGTTCATTTAAGTGAATTGCTCACCAATGAACCGTTTTTCCTAAATGGGCTCTCAAAAGTCAGGGGCTACCTGGAAACACCCGGTCACCCTGCCAAGGAACTGTTCCGGCGAATACTCACCTGTCTTCCTGCTGAAAGAAGGATACGCCTTTTTGAGACTCTGTTCAATGGGGCCATTTTTCAGGGGGCAAAACTCAGGGGTAAGTGGGAAGCGGAAGCAGGATTTCGACCCCCTTTCATCATGATCCTGAGTCCTACCCTCCACTGCAATCTGCGCTGCAAGGGTTGCTACGCACTGGGCTACGGCATGAAACCGGAGTTGCCGCTGGAGGTCGTAGACTCTTTACTTACACAATGTGAGGAATTGGGGATCAATTTCGTCACGGTCCTTGGAGGAGAGCCTCTGGTGTATCCACACCTTTTCGACATGCTTGAGAGGCATCCTTCCATCTTTTTTCAAGTCTATACTAATGGGACACTGATGACCCGCGAGAAGGCTGAACGCTTTGCGGAAGCGGGCAATGCGGCTGTCGTCATCAGCATAGAAGGGGATGAAAATGAGACCGACGCATGGCGCGGCAAAGGTGTCTATCGACGAATCATGAAGGTTTTTGAATATTTGAACGATGCCCTTGTTATTATTGGAACTTCTGCTACAGTAACGAGTCAGAATGTGCAGGTCGTTTCTTCTTTTAGATTTGTTGACCACATGATTTCTTTGGGCTCTCTGGCGCAGATGTATTTCCTCTATATCCCGGTTAACGGTCAAGCTGATCTTTCCCTTATGGTCACACCAGAGCAAAGGGATCTCCTTCGCAGGCAGGTGATAGCCACCCGGAATGAGCGCCCCATATTTGTGTTGGATTTCTGGAATGATGGACCACATGTGGACGGATGTATTGCCGGAGCACGGAAGTACTTTCATGTGAACGCAAATGGAGATGTGGAACCTTGTGTTTATACCCACATCGCCATAGATAATATCAAAGAAAAACCTCTTGCCGAGGCCCTCAACAGCCGCTTATTTCAGTATATCCGTTCCTGCCAGCCTCACAACCCCAACCATCTTCGTCCCTGTATGATTATTGACAATCCTCACATCATGCGTCAGGTGATCAAGGAAATAAATCCGCGTTTTACACACCCGGGAGCCGAAGAGATCTATAATGGTAAAAGAGACCACATGGATGCTTACGCTGCCAAGTGGGGAAAGTTTGCGGATCGTATTTGGGAAGAAGAGTATCTCAATACCCGGATAAGGCATCAACCAGCCGAAGCTCCCCTGGAGCAGGCTGAATATTGCGCACCTTCACTGGGTAAATCCTCATAAGGCACCTAAGGAAAATAACAATAGTCACGTAGAAAAAAGCTCTGGGGAAAGCTTGCATCGACCGAGTCCGTTTTTGAATAGCATTATTACACGCAAGAAGTCTCACCATCTAAGCGGAACGTTAAGGATAGGCTTGCGCGACTGTTCGAGTGCCTGCCTCATAAGACTTCACAGATATGGCCTCGATCCAGAGACTGCCAAGCGGGAGACGATAGCGTATCTGGACCGGAAAGATTTGGTACAAGACATATTTAAAACTCTCCTTTTTTTTTAATCAATATGGGGATATCGCAAGTTTAACTAATCACGCTAAACCGCCCCGTAAAACGGGATGCGAACCTAATAGTCACTGTCAGTAAGGCATGATAATACTTCCTACCAGAGGCTCCCCGAAGGGAAAGGTCAGGAAGGAGGTAAGAATTGAAAGACTGAAGATTTGTAGCACAATAAAAATACTGGCAAGTTTACGCCAGTTTTACACCAAGGCAAAAAATAATGCTCTAAGCGCTTGATTTTACTGGTAGAGGCGGGGGAGCCGAACCCTGAAAAACTTAATGATTTCAAATTATTATCTGTGATGAACAATGACATAAAATGATAACATCATTAGCTTTTCTCACCCAACCTTTTCGGCTCGAATGTCACTCAATATCAGTTTATATCACTGCTTATCATTAAAAATAGGTGCAATTTTGGGCTCAATATAAGTATCATGAAACTTGATCTGACGATTTCTGGTCGATGCTAGGTTCCTCCCCACCTAAAGAACATGCCACCCCAAATCGAATCCTGGTAAGAGTCAATAACGCTGACCACAATCAAAGCTTTTATTTGGCGGCCTTTTTTGATGCCATCGCGAAAAATTCTCACTGTAACCGATGCTGGTTGCAAGGCCCTGATAGTGAATATTAGAGGTTTGAGCCTTGGTTTACGTCTTCAACGTGACCTTGAGAAAATAGTCTCATTTCCGGTTGGGCACGAATTAATGATACCACCGCAATTTTAAATGAAACAGATTATCACTACCCCTAAATTCATCCTGCCGGAAGGACCGGGAACCCTGATAAGTGTATTCGAACTCCAGGCGCCATCTTTTGTCGAATCGGTAGCCTAATCCGGCTGTTAATCTCACTTTGCTGGCAAATCGCTCAGTCAGATCCCCTCTAGCGTTGCGAAAGAATTCTGCCCATAGGGGCAAATAAAAGGTTTTATCGATTATCGTGGGGTGATTAATCGGTACTCTTGTCCCAAGTCTATAGCGCAAGCGGGTTTCTGACGCCCAACTATCGCTACCAGTATTGAATTGAAACCGCTGTTCTAAACGCAGAAAATGCTGAAAGGTGAGCCGGCGAATTTTTGGCCAATTGATTTTTATCCCCAGCCAGGGACTGATTTCAAATGTATTGGCGAGGATATCTTGAGATGTATAGGCAAACTTAAAGCCGCCCAGAAAGCGAATCTTTTCCTTCCAGCGATAAGCGAGGGTGGGCCGGATGTAAATTCTGGACCAGGGAAAATCACCAAACGCATGGCGGAATCCCAGGTCACCGCCATATTCCAGCTTTTCTGTGATCGGAAAAAAGTTGTAGAAATCGAACCAAAGATGGTTGGTAAGGATATTCTGCTCTTGCGCATGAATATTCGAAAGAGACCCGCAGGCAAAGAACAAGAAAATCAATAATATTACTACCTTTTTCAACTTGATTGCCCCTTGAATGGGTTACCTTTATAGACTTACAGAAAAAGATTTTGGAATTGTCGCAAAAAACTGAATTTTATCAACAGGCCGTAGCTGAAACGAAACGGCGTAAGGCGCAAGGCATAAGGCTTAAGGCCTTGTCCCCTGAGACCAGCGTCTTTGGCTAATTACACGTTGCCTGAGACTTCCTTAGTGAGAATGAAATAAAAAATACTCCAAAACTTTTTCATAAACACTATAGTTTGTCTTTTTTGGAAAAAAAACCTGAGTGCTCAAATGGGGGGGATGTTGGTTCCAAAACGATTTTTATATATTTCTCTATCTCTATTCGGGTTGATATTCTGTTTTTCGAACCTTGAGGCTCATGATGATTAAAAGTATTCCGAAGAGAGCAGCGAAAATACCAAACAACCAGTAAACCGTGGGTCCCTTTTCAATTGGCCGCACCAGTAAAATCAGGCCGAACAACATTGATACTGCACCGATCAAACCGGGCATCCAGCCCATTCTTTTTATCTCCCTATGGAGGTGAACAGCCTGTATGATCTTAAGAATTCCGGAAAGAATCGCCCAGAGTGCAATGAAAGAAAGCAACGCATCCGGTGTCAAAGTGGAAAAAAAGAATGTGATCAACCCCAGCAGTATCCCTGTAATCCCGTTGAGCATGACCACCCACCAGTATTTCGCATCACGTTTCAGCAAGGCGGCGATGATCGAGGCCAGGCCGTCAATAAAGGCGAAGAGGCCGAAGAGCCCTATAAACAGACCCATTGCAAGAAATGGCCAGAATGTAATCGCAAAGATACCAAATAACAACGCAATTAATCCACGCAAACCAAAAATCCACCAGAAATCAACTAATATTCGAAGCATCAAATCCTCCCTTTCTCACCTTCCCTGTTTCCCCCAGAACAAAACCCGGTTTAAAGCTTTACATTTACACAAACTGACAGGTTCTTCGGTTTCTCTTTAGACGATATGATCCGGATACCTTGTCCTGGCAAACCCATCGGTGGATAATTTATCGTCAGTCCCGCGTGGGCGTGCTCCTGTGGTACTATGACTGCTGCTCTCAAAATCTCAGCTAAGTCAAATGTTGAACGCGTGGTGATCGCGATGCCCCACAAATCTCCTGTTTTAATCGCAAAATAGACAGGGATGACGATGTCCTCGGCATCATCTTCCCCGGCATCGGCAGGTCGAGCAAACCAAGAAATTCAACGACCTTATGCGAATATTGGGGTGCATAACCGTTGAAGAAGGCATTGAACGCAACTTTTTTTTGGGTGTCGCCGACCAGGTCAAATACACCCACCGTACTCAATTCTATTACCAGTTCGACAAAATGCGCAAATTGAGGGTCGGGCTCAGCCGGCGGCACATCAAGAAAGTCAGGATTTCGCAGGCCATTGACTCTGTTCGCTAAAAGGGTAAAAAAGCGGCTCCCATTTGTTATTGAACGTATGGTCATTAACAGGATGTCCAACGGGGCAGGTGACATCAATTGCCGGACATACTTCTCACCTTGAACCGGCGCATAGGTTATCGTGGGGTTCTCCTCATAGATCAATCAGCCGAACAAGAGATTCTCGCCACTGACCGACGTCGAGAAGCCTCGGAATCCAGCCTCAACACCGGCGCTGATAGTGAAACGAACGTTTGCAACCACACTGCTTACAGTGAAAAGAGATGAAGTTTCTCCGTAGCGTTCCTTAACAATCGATAGCAGCATCTGTTCGTTTTCGGTTCTGTTTATGACTTCATTGTAATCCGCCCGCCCCATACTGATAGACCGCGGCCCCACTACAGCGCAGCCGGATAACACACGCAGGACCAAGCAGAGGGTTGTGAGTGTCAAAATTCTCCGATCCCAATGGTCATCTAATCACATATCCATCACTTCAAGAAGTGTACTAACATTAGACTTATGTAGCTCATTGACAATCTGGTCATGTCGCCTGAAAGATACGGCCTAAAACTTGTACCCTCGCCGTGACCCGATCCGACGGATGCTATTTGAGCCTTACGGTTTTCTGCGACTTCCAGATGTTTATTTTTTCAGGTCGAGTCAATAGACGCACATGATGATATCCAAGTCCGGTTTCTCGACGTTATAGAAAGCCTGGACTTGGGTGTCATTTTGTACCTTCATTTTAATACAGGCCGACCATTTACCGGTTTCACACCAACTCCTCCGAGGCTTTTCATTTTCAGCTACTGGTGTCGAACAACGCCTCTCCAAGAATTTGATCCCGACCGTATATATCCTTATAAAAATAAAGCATGTTGTCTTCCGGATTCACAAACGCCGTGCGGTACAATATGTAAACCGGTATTCGCTGATCCAGCACAGCCACATGGCGTTTCCGACTCGCGACGATTTCATTGATCCGCGCAAGCCCCCATCCTTTTTCTTCTCCACCCAACACCCAGGACGCCATTTCCACCGGCCGGTCCATGCGGATGCAGCCGTGGCTAAACGCACGCCGTTCCCGTTTGAACAAGCCGTGGGACGGCGTGTCGTGCAGATAGACATTATATTTATTCGGAAAGATTAGTTTTAACGTACCGAGGGCGTTTTTCGGACCCGGGTCCTGGCGGATGCGGTATCTGTTCATGTTCTTCTTAGAAACTTTACTCCAATCGATAGTCGTGGCATCCAGTTCCGGAGCATCCGGCCCCCAGCCCTGGAAAATTCGCATATTGTGTTTCTCCAGATAATGGGGGTCTTTCTTCAGCTTCGGCAGTATTTCATTGCGGGCGATGCTGGACGGCACATTCCAATAGGGATTGAAGACCACATACTTTATCGTGTCGCTAAAAACCGGGGTTTTGTGGTATTTTTTGCCGACGATCACAGGCATCTTCAAATCGATTGTTCCCGGTTTGCCGGCAAACGCCTCGAAACCTGCGATATTGACGGCCAGCAGGCGATCGCGCGTTCGCCATTTCAACCAGCGATATCGTTCCATATTGATAATAATTTGTTTGATTCTAACTGAAACCGGCACATTCATGGCGGCCAGTGTCTGGTTGCCGACCACACCGTCCGGTTTCAAATTGTGGCGCTTCTGGAATCGTTTGACGGCCTCTGCCAGTACCGTATCAAACACGGCACTGTCCATATTCTCTGGTGCCAGTTCTCCAGTGACGACCAGCCGTTTTTTTACAATTTTTACCCGCTGGTCCTCCATGCCCGGTTTTAAAGCATTTCCCGCGGGAATTGACGGCCACCCACCTTTTACGGCAAGCACCCGATATTCGGCCAGTTTATCTTGCAGTTTGCGGTATTGCAGAAAAGGCGGTGCCTGTTGATCCAGAAAGGCTTTCATGTCCGGTGTGGCAAAGGCTTGTTTCTTAAGGGCGTCCCAGTCCACCACCACATCTCGGGCACTGTCAAACAGTACCGGGTCAACCTTACGCGGCTCCATGCGGCCCTCGCGCTGATCGGCCACGTAGCGCATCATGCCGAGCGTCAGAAGGATGTCCAATCGCACCAGGCCTGCGGTATCACTGCTGCCCCAATAGCGATGGATCTTGTCTACCAAATAGTCGGCCGGATCCAGTCCGTGTCTTTTCGCATCTTCCAGCACGGAGAGGACGTCGGCAGCGCGCTGACTGGGTTGACCGTCTATTATCCAGAAAGGCCGCAGTGCGTTGTTATGATACAATTCGGTGAGCCGGCTATCGATGTCTGCGGCAGTTTTGCCATGCGCATCGATGTTCAGATAAGTGGCCGGTCCCATCTCCAGATGTTCGATGAACACGTTTTGATACGAATTTTTTGACGCTGCATTACTATGGACAAAGCAAAAAAACATTGCCCCCAGAACAATAGCTGTTATTATCGCGTGTTGACGTCTCCTCATCGATTTCTCCCTTCTCTTTATTGTTCAAATTGCAGTGCCGTTGGCTCCTGGAATTTAGCATCAGATACCAACCAATGTTAATGTTGGATGGTTTTTTGAAAGACAAAATGCCTTATTCAGAACCCCGGCGGTGTTTTATCCCAGGGGTATCCCGACAACGCCATCTGATAACCGAGATCGAACAGTTTGCCCATGTATTCCGGGTCGAACGGCTCCTTTGATTTAACGTTGAATTCGCTCGGGATGTAGGCCAGATTGAAATCGATGCCTGCCTGCTGGGCCTCGAGATAGAGGCGGTACATATCACCGAAACCCTGGTTGAGGATCAGAGTGCTGATGGATCGCCCGGCAATGAAGGCAAGTCTAGGTTTTACGGCCTGCCACTCGGTTTTGAGACGGTCGTTCCGGATTATATACGCGCGCGGTGTGCCTTTCACTTCGAGTTTTTCCATGATCCGGCTCCAGTCCAGCCCGGTCGGGAAGAGGAAAACCTGGGAGGCCGTGCCGCCGTCCACGTGCATTTCATCGTAACGGGAACCTCCGGCTTCCACCTCGATAAACACCGGCGGGAAAACGCCAGGGATGGAGGCCGAAGCCACAAGCACATCGTGAATCAGATCGAGGGCATTCGGATCCCCGCTGGCCGCGATCTCGCCGATGTTCCAAATTACCGGTCGCCCGGCATCGAGATTTGTCGTTCCGATCATCAGGCGCCGCCCCTTGCGGTGCTCGGCAGAAATGGCTTCCATTGTTTCTTGATCCACGTATTTAGCCAACATTTTCCGGAGCGGTTCCGTGCTGACGACGGCAGCAGCGGAGAGGATTTCACCGAGAGGGAGCTTCTTGATGATGTCCTTGGTGGAAAGGGTCGTGTAAACTTCCTTGAGCTTCGCGTCGTAGTCGGGCCCGAGAAAAGCGAACGGCGCTATGAGGGCTCCGGTACTGATGCCGGTCACCCAGCTGAACTCGGGCCGATTGCCTTTGGCGGTCCAGCCCACCAAAAGCCCGGCGCCGAAGGCCCCGTCTGCACCACCACCGGAGATGGCCAGATAGGTGTGTGAAGTACGGATCAGGGCCGGATACCGGGCTTTCAGCTCGGCTTTGGTCATACGCATCCACTCTGCCGTGTAGGACGGCGGCTCATCCCCCCACATTCTGACATCGGAGATGCCCGGCACCTGGGCAACAGGGCTTAAATCCTCAGGCAGGGGGGTGCGTTTCTTAAAGCTGGCACAGCCCCACATCAGTGATGTTACGACGAACACAACCAGAAAAAGGGTTCGGTTGGTTTTCATGATGTCACCTCCTCTTTGTTTCCTTTATTTTACCAAGACAGGATTAACTTCGGATAACGCTCCAAATGAACGAATCAAATTTGCCCGAAGAGTGAAACTTTTTTTCATTCTGCCATGGTTAGCATATCCTTTGTGATACCACTCTCTCTTTTAATTCTTTCCCGCACTTAAAAAACGGAAGCTTCTTCGGCTCGATCTTGACCTTTTCCATGTTTTTTGGATTCCTGCCAGTATGTTCCTTGTATTCCTCGCCTGGTCTTCATACTTCGCGGGGTAAGCTTGGTGGAACCAATTTGTCTTTTACCAACTCACGGGGATGGTTAATACGGGCGAATCCCTCAAATCGACTGAACTGGCGATGCATCTGTATTAAATACAAGGCTCTTGACGCTTGGCCAATTGCTCAGCTCGTCCCGCACATTTTATGCGGAAGGCACTTTTTGCCCCTACTGCCATTTCCCCGTTAATTGAATGGCCAGGATTTCTTCGGGCAATCGACTCAAATGAATGGCTGCCTCACTCATGTCCAAAACATATTCCTTTATCAAAATGGCCACACCATTGGCGCAAGAATTATTGTAATAATCCCCACAACGACGGTCATGGGAATTCCAATTTTAACAAAGTCCGTAAATTTGTAACCCCCCGGACCATAGACCATCAGGTTGGTCTGATAACCCATCGGCGAAATGAAACTGCATGAGGCGCCTACCATAACGGTTATGGCGAAGGGCATACCGTTAAGGCCTAAACTGCCGGCCATGGCCATGCCAATGGGAAACATAAAGACGGCAGAAGCCACATTTGTAATCATGGTGTCCATGATGATACAGCCGATAAGCACCACCGTCAAAGCCATGTAAGGATCATCGCCACCAATAATGCCCAAAAGGTCGGCGATTTTGGCCGATAGGCCGCTGCCGGTCACGGCCGCTTCAAGACCAATGGCACTGGCAATAATAATCAAAGTACTAAATTCGAGACTGTTTCCTGCCTGGCGAAACGTCATGCAACCGGTCAGAATCATGGCTCCTGAAGCCAGAAGCGCGGCATTGAGCATGGTCATCCACCCCATCGCGACCACCGCCACCATGGCAATGGTAATCAGGGTTGCATATACGGCGCGGTCATAGCGTTTGATTCTGGCGCCGGTCATCCGACGAACCATGGATAATTGAATTGTCCGTTGGTTTTCATTGAAAAACGTTTCATCCACTTCAAAAACCGCGACATCGCCGGCCTTGACCTGAACATCCGACATGGGCCCTTCGATGGGTCTGCCGCCCCTGGAGATGGCGATGATCGACGCTTGAATGCGAGATTCAGGTAAAGGCAATTCTTTGATTTTGCGGCCCAATGCCGTTGCTCGGCGTGATACGACCGCCTCTACCAGGCGATGCGAATGTCTGGCGTTGACCATCTCCCGAACCTCTGTTCCATACACCGGGTCCAATCCATTCGTTCCCCACAGATCGGGGATAGCTTCAAGCGTGGCTGAAAATACCAGCACATCGCCGGCTTCAAGCTTGCTTTGTGGTTTAATTTCAGCTTCATCCACACCGTTTCGTTTCAAGGCCAGCAACTGAAATCCCAAAGTGTTAATATAGCCCATATCCTCGAGGCTTTTGCCGATAATCGGTGCGTTAGCGGTTACTTTGAACTCCGTTCCGAAAAGACGCGTAATTTCTGCAGCAGCATCGGTTTCCTTGGTCCCCGGCAGGAGGAATCGGCTTGTCACCATTATGAAGGCAATACCTGCAACGGTTGCGGGTAAGCCAATCCAGGCAAGATCAAACATAGCGATTTCTCTCAATGGCGCCGCATTCGGATCACCTTTGGCAAGAAAATCAATCACCATACCGGCCACGACCAGGTTGGTGGATGTTCCGATCAGCGTACAGGTTCCGCCCAGAATGGAAGCAAAGCTCAAAGGAATATAAAGACGGGGCGCGGGCAGACGACTTATCTTCGCAAGATCGCGGATAACCGGAATAAACATCGCCACTAGAGGGGTGTTGTTTAAAAAGGCGCTTCCCACAGCCACCGGTGGCAGAATTTTCGCCTGAGCCGCCAATAAGCTTTTGGGGCGGCCGATGAGTTTGTCGGTAATCAAAGTGATGGCACCTGTACGGTACATCCCGGCTGCCACCATCAACAGGGCCCCTACCGTCAGCATCCCGGAGTTGGAAAATCCCTTCAGACTGTCGCCCAGCGGTGCCAGATGGAAGGTTATCGTCAGGGTCAACGCGCCTACAAATACGGCTACCGGCGGGATCTTGCTCTTAATTAAGAGGGCAAAGGTCAACGCCAGAATGGCAATCGTTATATACTGATCGGCAGTCATTCCATATTCCCCTTTCGACTGAATCTACCACTATATCATTTATTCAGCCCTGCTACTTTGATCTTTTTGACACATACATCCCAATCACCAGTCAACCGCCACCACCAGATAGAGCCGGCCGACAACGGCTTCAAGGACTGTAAATGCTTTGGCCACCTCTGTGACAGGCGCGATATCGTCGATAAAAAAAAATGGCTTGTTTGAAGCCCTCAGAATACGAATTTGATGCCAAGACCAGGACCGCTGATGTTCAGATCGTCCAGTGCAGCATTGTCGTCAAAATCCCACTCGAGATATCTGTACGCTGCATTGAGATGGATCCATTTGAACTTGTATCCGATACCGGCCATGGCCTGCCAGGTCAAATCCGACTCTCCGGTACCGATATCCAGGTAACCGAACAGGTGCCATTTTTCCGCTAAGTCCACGTCGCCCCTTGCGCCGATAATCGCATCCCAATTCGATCCGGGATCTGATGTGCGCAGATCCAAAGGATCCAAGCCCAAATCGGCCTTCAAGTAGAGATAGCGTGCACCGCCCAGGATATCGAGGCGACTCTTTCCGTGTCTGCGAGGTTGTAGCCGACCACCGGCGTTACGATCCAAGCGGTCACTTCCGCGTTGGCGGTCAGACCGGGTATTATGGCAGCACTATCCTCCGCGTTAAATGAAAATGACGTCTTGAAGGTTCGCTTTATCCAATCCCTCGGACCTCCATTATATCTTCTGGCCGTCCCCATGGATGTTTTACCACATTTGTGGGGACTTTTTATTTTTCAACTTTTTAACCGTATAAAAATACTTGGTAAAGAAGCCCCAACAAAAGGTTTTGCCGGCCCCTTCAACCTCACCCAGTTTTTGACTTGGTCTTTTTTTCGTGTGATTGGGCGATATGTATCCCCACCATCCTGGCAACCAGGACCGCCAGATAGAGCTGGCCCATGATCGCCTCTAGGAGAGACAATGATTGTGCCGGATGGCTGATGGGTGTAATGTCCCCGTAGCCCAAGGTGGTGAGGGTTACAAAGCTATAATAAATAAAATTCTGCCCTTCTGCACCAGGCCCATGTGAAAGCTGAAATGAGTTGGGCTCGAGCACCTCTATCAGAACATACACATTATTCCACAGCAGCCCAATCAGGAAATACCCACATATGGCCCCCATGATGACATCAGATGTAATCTCTTTTTCCGTGAACAGGTAGAAGAGGATGATACCCACGAGGAAACCCATAAACAAGATGCTCAAAACGTGGTTGACTATCTCCAAGGAAGAAATGTTCAGGAAGTGGCGCGACCACCTTACAAGTGCAGTGAAGATAGCAAAGGAAAGGCTGAAGATAAAAACGCCTCTACTCTGGATGACGGCAAAAACCCCGGAGAGAAGAATCAAGGTCACGAAGAGATCCATGAGAATGGACAGGCTCAGGAGGCCTTGAAGAAAGGGGCTAATAATAAACCATAGCATCAGGGAAATGAGAAGGAAAAGGAATCTCCCCATGGGGATCTTGAAAATCGGAGTCTTAAAGGGTTGGGGCATACCGCAACTTCCTCATATTTAGTCAATGACCGCCTCTAAAAGGGGTGGCATGGTATTGATCCGGAAAGGGTCTTTAATGTCTCTCGCAGAGGAGGCAGAGTAAGTGAGTTTTTTTTGATCAGAATTCTTGAGGGGAATATTCTGATCAAACGCTCATACGCCGTGTTCTCAAGCGAACCGGGCGAGAGATAATAAAATTATCTGGTGCCTGCCTGATGCCGTTACCAATCCGGCCCCTGCCACAATTTTGGGTCGGGTGGCGGTTCTTCCAGCTCTTCGTTTGTCAACAGATTTCCCCAGTCGGTCCGTTCTTCCATCTGCTTGATGATGTCTTCCGGCACGAAATCTTTCCCGACGCGGGTTTCCCAGCCGCCGCCCAATGCCTTGTACATGGCAATCAGGTTGATGACGACAGATCCTTTGGTCACGATTTGGCCTTCTTGTGCCAGTGTCAAGAACCGCTGCGTGTCAAGCACCCTCTGATAGTCGGTCAGCCCCTCACGGTACTGCAGCATGGAAAGATCCACCGAACGTTTGTACGCCTTGACGCTCTCCGCCAAGAGCCCCGCTTCCTCCTGTGTCCTCAAAAAAGCGACCATCGCATCTTCAACTTCCTGGGCCGCTTTGAGGACCGTGTTCTGGTAGTTGACAACCAGTTCCTGGAAAACGGCATCTTGAACCCGAACCCTATTCTTGATACGCCCGTAGTTAAAGATATCCCAACTCACAGCAGGACCACCGAAGCCTTGAAGGCTATTTGAATTAAATAAATCCCCGGAGCTTTCTGCGGCAAAACCGATGGAACCGAACAACGTAAAATGGGGGTACAGATCCGCCTTGGCAAAGCCGATGCGTGCGCTTTGGGCCGCCATCCGGCGCTCGCTCCCTCGTATATCCGGACGCCGACGGAGCAACTCAGCAGGAATACCGACCGCCACTTCGGCAGGCACCGTGGGTATGCCCTTTGTCCCGACCAGCAAGGCCTCGGATTCCCCAGGTAGGATACCGAGCAAGATGCTCAGTCCGTTTTTGGACTGGCGTAGGTCGGCCTGTATACGAGGAATCAAGGCTTGGGTCTCCCTCAGGAGGGCTGTCGCCTGGGACACGTCCAGTTCGCTCACGTCTCCGCCCCTGAAACGCACCTCTGCGATCTGCAGTGAACGCTCCTGAGTCTTCACGTTTTCCCGTGCAATGGACAACCGTTCCTCGAGGGTACGAATCACCACATAAGTTCGGGCCACTTCGGCGGTAAGGGTCACCAGGGTGTTGTCATAGTCGGCGATCGACACTTCAAAGTTCCCGATCCCGGATTGCACGGCCCGGCGGAACCTTCCCCAGAAATCGAGTTCCCATGCGGCGTCGAAGGAGACCTGATAATCACTGAAGCTTGAGTCGAATAAAGGCGGTGCCGGTGTGTTGGCCGTGTTCTCACTGGCGCTCACACGGCCATAGCTACCGAACGCTTGTTGCGTTTGGGGGTACAGGGTTCCCTTAGCGATCCCTAATCGGGCCCTCGCTTCCAGGATTCGGATTCCTGCAATTCGAAGGGGCAAATTCTGTTCATAGGCGGCCTCGATGAGGCGGTCGAGGACCGGATCATTGAGTGCTGTCCACCATTTACTAATATCCTCCGGCTCACTTTTGATTTGGGGTTCCTCTTTCTCCATCCACTCTTTCGGCTCTTCTACCTCAGGCTGTTTATAATCGGGACCAACCATGGCACACCCACCCACCAGAAGAACGATGGCTGTCAGAACCACCGAGCATCTCGACAATATTCCACCTATCTTATGCATGCATGACATTTCAAACTCCTTATTCAGAATTATGGCACCCCTTAATAGTCAATTACCAACCCCAATAATGTTAGTTTGAATCATAGTTTAAAACGATCCCATTTGTGAATAATATGGTGAACCGTCCTTCGACCCTTCGACACGATCAAGATTTTCAACAAGCTTCCGCCGCCGCCTGAAGGCTATGGCGGGACAGGCAGGATAAATAAACGGTTAACCGTTAATCGTCCTTCGAAATTTATCCGCCGTTTGTGTGGCGGATTCGTTTTTCTTTCTGATCAACTTTCATAAGGCACCTTGAAAAAGACCGCATAGAAGACAGGCACCACAAATAGTGTCAGGACGGTGGCGAAGCCGAGCCCGAACATGATGGTGACAGCCATGGCGACAAAGAAATCATCCTGTAACAGCGGAAGCATTCCCAGGATGGTGGTCAGCGCTGCCATGGAGACCGGGCGCATTCTGCTCACGCCCGAGTCTATGATCGCATGAAAGGAATCTTTACCTTCCTTGATTTCCAAATTGATCTGGTCGACCAGGACAATGGCGTTTTTGATGAGCATACCGGCCAGGCTCATCACTCCGAGAAGCGCCATAAAACCAAAGGGTTGATTAAAGATGAGTAGACCGGCGGTGACCCCGATGATTGAAAGGGGGACGGTCAACCAAATGATCAAGGGCTGACGGAACGCATTGAAGAGAAAGATGACAACCAAGATCATCATTCCAAAGAAAATGGGTATGGATTCCCCAAGCTTTTTTTGCGAATCGGCCTGATCTTCAGCCTCACCCGACCAGGCGATAAAGTACCCCGGCTTGTCCTTCAAGGGAAGGATGTCGTCGTATTTCAGGGGAATCGTATTGGCCCCAAATGTCTGATTTCCACGCAATGGCCTGCCGAGATATTGTTCCACATCCACCCCGAGCGCCTGTTCGATTTTGGGTTTCACTCTCAGCATAACCTCGGAAGGAAGCCCCAATCTCGGATCGGCATGCAGTTTGATCATGGACCGGCGATTGTATCGCGAAACACGGGCGTTCTCGGTTCCGGTTTCCAAATAATTCACGACCTGCAACATGGGGATATTTTCGCCTGTTATGGGGCTGATGACGGGTATATCGGTCATGTCCTCAATGGTAATGCGATCGCTTTTAGGGGCACGGGCATAAATCGGGATCAATTCGATGCCTTCACGGTAAATGCCGGTGAGGGTCCCGGAATAATTTGCCTGGAGGCGCAGGGAGATATCCTTCCGGTCAATGCCCAGTCTGTGGGCCCTTTCTTCCGCCAATATCGGCCGGACCGTTTTGACCTTACCGCCCCATTCGTCGCGAACAGCCTTTGTGTCCGGATCGGCGGCGATAATAGCCTTGGCGGTCTCTGACAACTGGCGTAAGACGGCGGGATCCGGCCCATTGATTCTCAACTGGATTTTCCCCCCTGACCCGGGACCGAGAGCAAATTTTTTCACATTAATGGTGGCATCCGGAAACATGGATTCCAGATCAGACTGGACCTCTTGATAAATCTCATTGATGACCTTATAGTCGTTGACTGAAACGAGCACCAGGCTGTATTGATCCGCGGCATCGACCGGTACATTGTAGGTCAATATAAAGCGGGGATGTCCTGAGCCGATGGCTGAAGCCACATCGGTAATCCCCTCAATTTTTTGCAGGTATGCCTCGAGCTCAGCGACCTTTTTTTCGGTCTCTCTGATATGGGTCCCTTCTCTGAACTGACATTCCACCATAAACTGCGGCCGGGTTGAAGGTGGGAAGAACATATTTTTAACAAAACCAAACCCATAGAGCGCTGATGCAAAAAGACCCACGACCACTACGATCGTGACCCATCGGTAGCGTATGGCCGCCATCAGGCCACTGCGGTATATCTGGTAAAATTTCCCTCCATAAGGGTCCGCGCTTTTTTCTTCTCCCTTGCTCTTGAGAAAGGTCTTCGTTAGCAGTGGTGTGGTGGTCACCGCGGTCAGCCAGCTCAGTGAAAGTGAAATTAAAATGACATAGTAGAGGGCTCTACAAAATTCACCGGTGTTGTTATCCATGCCTCCAATAGAGGCAAAAGCGAGGATTGCGACGGCCGTGGCACCAAACAGCGGGATGGAGTTCTGGCCCACGACTTCTTTGGCCGCTTCCATTCCGTCCATCCCATTCTCAATCCTCACCTTCATCCCATCCACCACGACAATGGCGTTGTCGACGAGCATGCCCAGGGCGATGATGAGCGCACCAAGGGAAATCCGTTCCAGGGTGATTTGGTAGTAGTTCATCACCACAAAGGTGGCGGCGATGGTGAGGGTGAGAATAAACCCGATAATCAATCCACTGCGCAACCCCATAAAGAACAGCAAGACGATGATGACGATGGCGACCGCTTCGACGAGGTTGATGATAAATCCGTTGATGGCCTCCACAACCGTAGCCGACATATCGGAAATGACCTTCAGGTCCATCCCCATCGGGATCTGGGGCAACAGTTCTTTGATCCGTTTTTCTACCGCCTGGCCCATGGTGACCACGTTGCCGCCTAGAATTGTTGAGATCGCGATACCGATAGCCGGCTTGCCATTGATCCGTAAAATGTCCTTTGGTGGATCAACATAGCCCCGTCTGATCTCAGCCACATCTTTGAGGTAAATCAGCTTCCCCTCTTGACTGCTGATGAGCAGGTCACCGAAGTCTTTCTCTGATTTATAGATGCCGCTGGGGAATATGGCCATATATTCACTGCCGATTTTGATACGGCCCGCGTCAGACGGGATGTTTTTGGCCTGAAGTGCCTGAAATATATCCTCCAGCCTGATGCCGAGGGCGGCCGTTTTGGTTTTGGAAATTTCCACATAGATTGCTTCCGACTGAACGCCAAAAAAAACGACCTTCTTGACATCAGTGACGGTTGTCAACTCCCGCTTCAGCAGCTCCGCCACTTTTTTCAATTCGGCATAGGTATACCCCTCTCCGGTCAGGGCGAAGTAAACCCCGTAGACATCCCCAAAGTCATCATTGACAATTGAGGGGCCGGCACCCGGAGGAAGCTCCCTTTGATAATCATTGACCTTTCGTCTGAGCTCATCCCAGACCTGGGGCAGGGCCGCTCTGCCAAACTGATCTTTTATGACAACTTTGATCTTTGAAAGCCCCCTTTCGGAATAGGATTCAACCCGTTTGAGCTGGCCCAGTTCCTGGACTGCCTTCTCGATCTTTTCAGTCACTTCCTTTTCCACTTCCTGAGCCGATGCCCCGGGATAGGGTGTGACCACCAAAGCCTCCTTGATGGCAAATTCCGGGTCTTCAAGGCGTGGCAAATTTTGATAGGAGATATAGCCTACAAATAGAAGAAGGACGGTCATTGTCCAGGTTATGACACTCTTGTTGATGGACCATTCTGCTATATTCATGATTCCGGATTCCCCCTATTTTTGTTCCCAGAAGCTGACTTTCATACCCTCTCGTAATGCCTTGACCCCGGCCATGACAAGCGTTTCTCCGCCTTCGAGACCTTCCAAAACATTGATATTTTCTGATCCTGATAATCGACCGACCTTCACTTCCTTTTTGAGGACGGTCATGTTAGCTGAATCAACGAGCCACACGTAGTTTTTACCGTTAGGATCCGTCATGACCGCAATGGCGGGAATGAAGATTGATCGCTCCTCCGTCGATTCTTTTTCCGGGATGGAAACCGAAACAGTAGCCGTCATACCCGGCAATACATTGATGTCTTCCGGTTGAGGCATCTGAAGCACGACCTGATAGGTCTGGGTGGCTGGATCCGCCTTTGTTGCATATTCTTTCACCTTCAAAGGGTACTGTTTGCCCGGGGCGGTGGGGAACTCAGCGACCGCTGTAACAGATCCTGGTCCCTCCGTTCTTCTCATGGCCACCACGTTTTCCGGCACGTCGATCAAGAGCTCTACCTTGGATATGTCCTCTAACCTGGCTATGGGTTGTTTTGGTTTGACATCTTGGAAATTGTCCACATATCTTTTGGCGATGACGCCCGGGTATGGGGCCCTGAGATAGGTGTAGCTCAATAGGTTTTTGGCGTTATCCGCAGAGGCTTTGAAGGACTTGATACGGCCCTGGGCCTGGTTGACGGCCTCGCGCCTCTTGTCCACCATCGCCTGACTCGTTGCACCCGGATCCTGTTTCATAATCCTCTGAATACGCGCATACTCGCTTTTGGCCAGTTTTAGAGACGATTCAGCCTCTCCGAGTCGACCTTCGGCATTTCGCAGGTCTGTTTGGAAATCCTTCGGATCGATACGAGCCAGAAGTTCCCCCTTTTTGACATATCCGCCCTCTTTGCCCGCGATGGGGAGTTCAAAGAGCCGTCCCCCCACGACCTTAAAGGCCAGTTCCACCCTTTTGGAGGCCCGGACCTTGCCCGGAAATTGCAGGCCTCCCCCCCCACCGCTGGAGACGACAGTCATGACCTTCACCGGCCTGACCACCTCTGATACAGGCGCCTTTTCTTCCTCCTTCCCACAGGAGGTCACCAATAGCGCTACAAAAGTAACCAGACAGACTATTGCTGGGAAAACCTCTTTTGTGGGTGGATTCCTTCCTTTACCCCTATTCAGCCTCATGTTTTATACCTCCCCTTTTCTCGCCATCATTTGCTGCTTTTAATTATTTCACTTCTGATTATATTGCTCAAGCAGAATGTTCTTTATTTGCTGCTTTTAATTATTTCACTTCTGATTATATTGCTCAAGCAGAATGTTCTTTCTAGTTTTTTTAAAGATAGGTTCTAGAAAAAAGGGAAATTGAGCAACAGGTTGAAACTTTCACCTTCAAGCCGAGCTCGAGCACCAAACTCCCACTGATAACGGGCCGTAATGATGGAAATGAGTTTGTCCTTAATAATGATCGGGATATTGACCTCCGGCCCTAGAGCGTATATCCGGGATCGATTCAGGGTGCGGGTGGACGGTAACCTGGGATCAAGCCTATTAAGGCCACCTATTGTGTCCTCGGTCAATTTCCACTGAGCATAATAGGCGATCCCCACCGAGAGAGCACCTTCATACCACGATCTGCCCAATCCCCCTTCAACGGTTAGGATATTTCCGACATCTATATCCGTACCTTCTTTTTCTGTACTGATTTCGAAATAGCCCATAGCTGAAAAATGCCATTTTTTCTCCTGATCAAAGTAAATGGTCGTGCCGGCACCGAACTCATGGGTCCACATCCCCAATCCGGTATTGTTATCACCACCCAACTCATATCTACCTGTGGGAAAATAAATTCCATAGGTCGCCATAAAATCGACCTGTTTCAAATGCCAGCCAAGATTGATAGGCTGAAAATAGATGTCCCCGAGTCCGAAATCACTTTTAACCTCAAAAGTGGGAAATTCTATTGCGTTGTCGCTACCAAAAATCGTAGCCATCATCCCCCAATTGGCCCCCAGGATTTTATACTTGCTTACCCACCAGCCAAACAATCCCAGCACATTAATGGTGATATCTCTGTTCAGTCCGGTTATGTTGACTTCATTGCCATTGCTGTCTACCAATTTATCTGAATGATACATAGAATAGAGCGGTGTAAGAAGGAAACCATTAGGTGGAGGGACTTGACTCCCTGATTGTAATCCCCATCCCCCCGGTGAATGGTGTCCGTAAAAATCGGCCCAGACCGGAGTTGTAAGACTAACAACAATGGTCACAACACCAAGCAGTGTGGTTGCGAGGCCGGCTTTCTTAAAGGACTTCATCAAAATTGCTCCTTCTTAAGTGGATATTATCGGTTCAGCTTATCTTCTAAGCTGAGCCTTTGGCGGCTCGTAAGGATCTTTGGTCCCCGGCTTAATAGGCGGCTCTTTTCTCAGCGACACAATATGGTGGATCAGTTGAGGCGTGGCGGCCTTCGCTACCCACGTGTGAGGGAACGTCACGCTTTCACGTTCCCCTGGATCTCTATAGAGGTTGTAGATTTTCGGCATGCCGTATTCCTTGACCTCGCCGAAGATGGTATCGATCTCCTTGAACCCCTCCAGATCCATGTAGGGCGCTTCATCGGTCGAGTTGGGTATCCCGTACCACTCGTCAAACCCCTGGTCGGTGGGGAAACGGCCCGGGGTTCTTCCCAGGTGCCACTTGCCGAACATACCGGTCGCATATCCTGCATCCGACAGCATCTCGGCCATGGTGATTTCCCACTGAACAAGGCCGTATACCCCACCACCCTGGGGGGCCTTGTCGTTGCCGCTGCGAATGGCATAGCGGCCGGTCATGATGGCGGACCGCGACGGCGTGCATTGCGATTCGCCGTTGAAGTTTGTCAGACGGAGCCCCTCAGAGGCGAGCGTGTCCATCCGAAGGGTCTCCGCCCCCCGGATGATTCCGCCGCCGTTGAAGCCAGGCTCACCCCAACCGAAATTGTCCAAAAAGACGAGGACGATGTTCGGCTTTTTGGCAGCGAATGCTGGTCCAACAGTCATTGTCAGTGCAACAAACACAACCAATAATGCTAATGATAACTTCTTTGAATGTTTCATTTTCATATTCAATATGATTTATGTTCAATCCGCCTCTGCGTCCGTCCGCTTTTGCTAAGCTATCTGTTCTCTGGCCAATTCAAAGCCCCCGGTTTTTGAAACTTCGGCGATGTTCATTGCGAAACTCTCGCCAAGTACTTTGGCCGCGCCGATTAACAGTTCGAATTCGCGAGTCTGGAAATGCTTCTCCATGGCCTGGCGCGTCTTCCACTCTCCAACCACAATATACGTATTTTCCTTATCGGAATCCCGGTACACGCTGAAATCAAGACAACCTTTTTCTTTACGAATATTGCTCAAATACGAGTGCATACTGTTGACAAATTCATCCGGTTTGTACGGCTTGACTTCGATTTTTAATTGATAGATGAGCATCTGATACTCCTGTGGAAAGGAAAGTTGCTATTGCTTTGTTATTTACTCAAAATCCCGGCGGGAATTATCCAGACAGCAGGACCATGCACTTTGGTGTCTACAAATGATATTAGGATAGGTGACTCGCGTATTTGGCGTCAGGATGCCTGCTGCTCCGTCGTAGCCATGATACAAGCATATCTGACCGTCAAGAGTTGAGTCAGCCCCCCTATCAACGTTAGCGTTCTCCCAACCCTTAAGCCCCATTGCAGGCATGGCCCAAAGGTACGCCTGCACAGCGCCATAATAATCCATGGCGTCAAATATCTTCTTAGACGACGCGGGGGAGGGTACACCATTGACCATTTCGATACTGGCAACTCCGTATTTTTCCTGAGCCGTCATATTTTTTCCCCGCGACCAGCAACGACAGCGCCGCGCAGCAGGAAATAGTATATTTAATTGATTTCACTTGTTCTCTTCTCGTTCAATTACGCAGCACGCGCCGATCAGGCGTACTCGGCCTGACCCGCCCCGTGTGCGGCCGTCGGAGACGGCAACGTCGTAGAGCAACCTTCCACGCCGACAAGAAGCGTCAGGGCGATTATGCAGCACGTTGTTTTATGGTGTAACGTGCTGCATCGTTTATCTCCCTAACACTCATGGCGATTCAATCGGTTATCTCCAAACGTACTTGTACCCCACCTCCAGCGAATAATCGTAAGGGCTGTCGGAGCCAATACCAAAAGAGGGCATGACCCATACGCTGTGACCTTTACTGCCAAACAATTTGTCCAGCATCATTCCTCCTTGCAATTCCAGCTGCATGAACTCCTTATTGTTCTCGTAATCTAGGATAATCTGGGGATCGACATAGGCCCAGTACTGATTGTTAGCGAAGGTCTTAACGAGGAACATATCGATTAATCCCCGATTAACCTTGTTACGTCCAGGGTCTTCATCGAGGCTGATAAAGTGCTGATATCCCGGCACAAAAATACTCCCCTTGCCAATCGGATTGAAGTAGGCGCCAAAGATAAAGGGAGCCACCGTCCATGCTCCGGAGCCCAAAGCAGGATCCGTCGCGGTGGGGAGAAGGAACTCGACCCCCGGAGCCAGCGCTATCTTTTTTTTCATATTCAGATAGGGCACGGTCATGAAACGAAGATCCGTGTCGCCAAACCCGGATGCATCAGCGCCGTTGTTGATATCAAGGGATTGCGCGCGGATCTTACCGCGGAACTGCCATTTGCCGTCGCCCAAAGGTGCCCTGAACTCAAGCGTGGTGATGTTCTGCGCCCCATCTTCTGCCGTATTGAGCCACTGGTATTCGTTATATATTCGGGCATCATACGTGAAGTTCATGGGATTGGTTCCCGTACTATCATTTTTGAATTCAGCTTTAACGTCTGCTTCCGTCACCACCTCTTCTGAGAAGGCACCCATGGGTACCAGGCCTACAGCCAGAAAGACTGTAAACACCATCATCATGCTTTTCATTTCTTTCTTCATTACTATCTCCTTATTTCTTGGTTGGTGTGTAGGGATCCGGTGTTCCCGGTTTGATGGGCGGCTCCTTCCTGAGCGAACCAACGTGCGCACCCAGCTGCCCGAGGGCGGCCTTAGGCACCCAAGTCTCCGGGAACAGCACGTTCTGGGTTTCTCCCGCGTCCTTGAGGAGATTGTAGACGCGCGGCATGCCGTAGCTGCGGGTCTCAGTGACGATATTGTCCTGCTCCTTAAAATT
>RCNF010000270.1_pt1 | contig 25576 bp, 17 predicted proteins | sample 2041311 | NCBI WGS metagenome assembly RCNF01 (sample SAMN09708228, study PRJNA481090) | Marine sediment metagenome, whole genome shotgun sequencing project. | biome: marine sediment; feature: ocean; material: sediment; isolation source: Sewage treatment plant 2 marine sediment (STP2) ... | reverse complement strand
ACGAGCGGTAGGAAGGGTCGAAGTGGTCGAAACCATAGGCGCGTTTGAAACCGAAATAACGGGCGACCGAGTAGAAGAGATAGGAGGCGGGAATCGCCGCCGCCAGCGCCAGGATCTTGAAGACGACGGGGTCGCCCACCAGCGATCCTTCTGATGAGACCGCGAGGATGGTGACGACCACCGCTCGGGCGAGGATGAGCGCGGTGAAGACGGTCGCGTAGACCGCAAAACCATGCCTGCCGAAGAGCCGCGGCACCAGGTCGGTATGGAGTTGGACGCGCCAGAACAGCGCGACAAAGACCTGGTGGACGATCGGCACCTCGACCGCGATCCAGAACCAGGTCCAGGTTGAAATTCCCCACACCTCGCCGCGGTGGAAGCACGGGCAGCTTCGGGCGAGAAACCAGGCGCCCACCAATAGAGCGACGAGGGCGAGGGCGTGGAGCCACTGCCGTTCGAAGATCAGGGCTGCACGAGATTCTGCTTTCATCGTGGGCGAAATGGTACACGAGTGCCCGTAGGGGAAAAAGAAAAAAGCCTGGGGCCGCGAGCCCCAGCCGCGGATGTCGAATTCCGTTCATCGTGCGGAGCGGCCGTTGGCCTTCCGCAGCTTCGTTTTAGCTACGCCTCCACCGAAACGGGTTCGCGCACGGTCGCAGCCTCGTTCTCGGGCACGGGTTTTCTGACCGGGATCCGGTCACACACGTGCTCCGACAGGGCGGTGATGGTCAGCGAGGGATTGACGCCGAGGTTGGCACTGATCATCGAACCGTCCATGACGTAGAGCCCCTCGTGACCGAAGACCCGACCCGACGAATCGATAACGCCGCTGTCGGCATCGGCGCCGATGCCGCAGCCGCCCAGAATGTGGGCTGTCGTCGATGTGTCCAACAACACCTCGTTGAGCGTCGACTGCGGGATGGCATCGAGGTCGGCCGCAACCTCTCGAGCGATTTCGTTGGCCACCGGTATGTACGACGGAATGCCGGGTTGGTTGGGGTCCGGTTGGGTTGTCAGGGTGCGGCTGAAGGGCCACAACCACTGCCGTTTGCGGACCAGTCGGGTATGGTTGTCGGCGGTCTGCATGGCCATGACCACGGTCCCGGTCTCGGCCTTGCCCCACGGTTTGAGAATTCGTAGAAAATCGATTGGGTGGCGAAGGATGTTGCCGATCCACTTGAGTTGGCGCGGCAGACCCGGGCCTCCATCGGTGAGCAGCGTGCCGAGCAACAGCATGACGTCCGAGCCTTTGGGGAAGCGGACGCACTCGAAGTGGGTCTGGTCGTCGATTTCGACCTTTGCGGCGATGGCGATGCCCTCGGACAGGTCCTTGCGGCTCTTCGATGTGACCCCGAGAAGGGCTTCGGAGTTGGTGCGAACCACGTTGCCGATCTGTTTGGAGAGGTTGGGCAGGCCGCCCCGTTCCCTGCACTCCATGAGCAGCGGCACGGTGCCGAGGACACCGGCTGAAAACACCACCCTGGAGGCATTGAGGGTTCCCCGTTTTGAAGAGAAGAGACCCTTGGACCGCTTCCAGTGCAGTCGGTATCCGCCGCCGGGCAGCGCTTCGACGAAGGTCACATGGGTATCAGGGACAACGCGCGCACCGGCCTGTTCGGCGAGATACAGGTAGTTCTTGTCAAGTGTGTTTTTGGCGCCCGGCCGGCAGCCCACCATGCAGCCGCCGCAGAAGGTGCACCCGGTTCGCGGTGGTCCCTCACCGCCAAAGTAGGGGTCGGGCACGGTCACATCAGGCTCACCGAAGTAGATGCCTACCGGCGTGTGCTTGAAGCTCGCTTCCCGGCCACGGCGCGCTGCGGAGCGGCGCAGCGCCTCGTCCGCGGGTCCGATTTTGGGATTCTCGACCACACCGAGCATCTTCCGCGCCGTTTCGTATCGCTCCGGCATGACCCGCCGCCAGTCCTCGAGACCTCGCCACTGTGGGTCGTCCCACACCGTCTCCGGGGGTTCGAACAGGGTGTTAGCGTAGACCAGGCTGCCGCCGCCGACCCCGACCCCGTGCAGCACCAGGGCCTCGCGGAGAAGCCTCATGCCGAAGATGCCTCGACAACCAATGGCGGGGAACCAGAAGGATTTGCGGATGTTCCAGTTGCTCTTGGGGAAATCTTTGGGCTGCCAGCGTTGGCCCTTTTCCAACACCGTCACGCTGTAACCCTTTTCAGTCAAACGGTGCGCGGCCACCGATCCGCCGAAGCCCGAGCCGATCACGGCCACATCGGTATCGAAGTCTGTGTCGGAAGTCGGGGCTGTCGTGGTCATTGGGCCTCCGCCGCAAGTCTACTCCGGAATGCCGCAGTACGGCAAATTATGTCAAGCCTGGACGACGCACCAAAAATGCCTCATGAAACCGCCGGGTTGGACCGCACTCTCGGAAGTGAACAGTAGCGATCGCAGATAGTGGTAACAACTGAGGACTGCTGATCCCAGGCCGAGGGCCACGGAACGATTGGCTCCCAGCAAATACGAACAATCCCTGGCCTGCAGTCACTATTCCAGTGGGCACGGGTTCATCCTAGCCTGGAGCTCGTCGGGATTGTCACACGAGCTGTTTCGACACCAGGGGCACATGGCTCAGAATTGTCAGTGTCGACTGATTTCATGAACTGCTGAGTCGAAAGGGTATACTCGCATCGATGAAGAGGCTTCTGTTCTTCGTGCTCGCGGCCCTGTTCGCGACCTCGGCTGCGGCGGCGGACCCGTCGCTGGTCGATGGTGTGTCCGGGGCGCCCCTGGTTTGGAGCGACTGGGTCGCGAAACGGGGACCGGTCGCGGTCCTGGTGTGGGCGTCATGGGCCCCCGAGGCGAAATCTGTTGTCGGGGACTATCGTGCCTTTGCCAGGGCGAGCCGCGAAGCTGGCCTCCACCTGGTGCTGCTTGATGTTCAGGAATCTCTCGGGGATGGCCGCCAAGCGTTGGCCGGGAGCGGCATCAACTGGATCCACGATCGCCACGGCGGACTCCTCAAACTCTACCGGGTGATCAAGGTGCCGTCGGTGATCGTGGTCGCGGAGGATGGTTCCCTGCTGCAACGGTTGGACGCGACGCCCGAAGCCCTGGCCACGGGAGTCTCTCGTTGATCCTGCAGAGACCTCGGGCCGACGTGGGTCGCCGCCGTGGAGCATGTGTCATTGTGGTGTTGTCGACTCTGTTGCTTCTGGTGATGACAGGTGCGTCGGCGTGCGGCATCCGACCTTCCTCTGCGGCGAGCCTCGAACCGGTCACGGTGGAGCCCCTCGAGGCCTTCCACCCGCCATTTCAGACCTTCGTGCGGTCCGGCGACACCATCGAGAGCGTCAGCCGGCGGCTGGCCGGCGCAGACTGGGTCCGGTGGCGCGATGCTCTGAGCGCCGAGATCGACCCAAAAAAGCTGTTTCCGGGCACCGAGTTTCGTGGGAGGAGTTTGCCTTCGGGAACCCTCGAGACCGTCGAGGTGATATTTGATCGTCGCAATGAAGTTCACCTGACGGCCGCCCCCGACGGGATTTCGATCACCCGGGTGGAACGCCCCATAACCAGCGAGGTTGTTCGTCTCGAGGGCGTCGTCGTGTCGTCGCTCTTCGGGGCCATGGATACGGCAGGTGGAAACTCCGATCTGGCGGTCCGCGTTGCCCAGATCTACCAGTGGGACATCGACTTCTTCCGAGATCTGCGGCAGAACGACACCTTTGTCGTGGTCGCGGAGCGGCAGCAGATCGAGGGCGAGTTCTATGCCTGGGGCACGATCTACGCGACGCGTTTCGTCAATCGTGACCGCGTGTTGAACGCGATGGTCTATCCCGACAACGACGGACGACTGGGTTATTTCGACCTCGAAGGCCACCCACTGCGCAAACAGTTTCTGAAATCGCCCCTCAAGTTCAGCCGCGTTACCTCGAATTTCAGCATGAACCGCTTTCACCCGGTGCTCAAACGCCGAATGCCGCACTATGGTGTCGACTACGGAGCGCCAACCGGCACGCCGGTGTACGTGACGGCGGACGGCACGGTAGCGTTTGCCGGCCGCAAGGGCGGCGGTGGCAACATGGTGACCATTCGCCACACCAACGGTTATGAAACCAACTACCTCCACCTCAGCCGGTTCGGCAAGGGCATGCGCCGCGGCGTACGGGTGACCCAGGGCCAGGTCATCGGTTATGTCGGCTCCACCGGTCTGGCATCCGGGCCTCACCTCGATTACCGCGTCCAGCTCAACGGTCGCTGGATCAACCCGCTCTCGATCTCGTCGCCGCCGGTCAAGCCCCTCGTCGAAAAACGCCTGCAGAGATTCCTCGCCCACGCTCTCGCCGTGTTGTCGCTGATCGACGGCAAGAGCCCACCGGTCGGGGCGCGCTGTTGACCGAGCGACCGGTGGTCTCGGCGACCTCCGAGGCGCCGTGCCGCGCCGATTTCGCCGGCGGCACCCTCGATATCTGGCCTCTTGGAGTGCTGCACCCCGGTTCACTGACGGTCAACGCTGCGATCCCGGTAACGGTCCACCTGACGGTTGATTTGGGCGCTCCCGAGGGTGAGGTCCAGCACTCGGTCGGCGCCTCGAGGACAAAAGCCCTGACCTCTGCGGATGCCTCAACGGATCTCACGGCAGCAGTCGTGTTTTTCTTCCGGCCGCAGGGAGGAGTCCGGGTTAGGGTTGAGTCGCAGGCAAGCGTTGGATCCGGACTGGGTGGATCCTCAGCTTATGCGGTTGCCCTCTCACGAGGGCTCCTGGGCGTCACCGGAACCGAGGTGCCCGACGAACGGCTGGTCCCGGTGCTTCGCGATCTCGAAGCGAGGGTCCTGCGAGCACCAACCGGTGTGCAGGACTACTGGTCGGCGATCACCGGAGGTGTGTCGGCGATTCACCTCGAACCGGGGGGCGAAAGGATCGAGAGACTCGACGTCGATCCGGGGTGGGTCGGCGAGCGGGCGACGGTTTTCGACACCGGAATCTCCCATCACTCAGGGATGGTGAACTGGCAGATCATCAGGCGCCGGCTCGAAGGAGAGCGCGCAACCATCGATGCTCTCGAGGCCATCGCCGGTGCGGCGACTGACTGCTGCAGCTCTCTCGTGGCGGGCGATGCCGCTGGCGTGGCGCGAGCGATGTCCGAAGAATGGACGCACCGGCGGCGGCTCGCTCCGGAGGTCAGCCCCGTGGAGCTCGTGGAGATCGAACGGGCTGCGGCAGTTGCGGGTGCCGCAGCGTTCAAGGCCTGCGGCGCCGGTGGTGGAGGGAGTGTGTTGTTGTGGCACGCCCCCGAATCCAGAGATGCAATCGTGGCGGCGCTGAGAACAGCGGCCCCGGACGGCCGGGTGGTTGCCACCGGGATCGCTGGAAGGGGCTGCCGGGTAACGCTCACGTAGGAACGGAAACGACGGGGCCGTCAAGCCCCGCCGCAACGAACAGCCTGTGGATCGGGTCGAAATCGACCCGCCGTCGTTTACTCCGGAATCCGCAGTTTCTGTCCAACCTTGATGAGGTCCGGATTGTCGAGGATGTCGCGGTTGGCCTCGAAGATCTTCATATAGTCGCTCGCCTTGCCGTAATATTTCTTCGAGATCGCGCCGAGGGTGTCTCCGGACACCACTTCGTAAACGCGCTCCTCAACCACCGGCGCCGGCGCCGGTTCGGGCTCCGGTGCTTTCTTGACCTCGATGGCGTTGGCGATGTTGTCGGCCTTGACCGCCTGGTCCATCTTGCTCATCACGAGATTTGCGGCCTCGCGGCTGTCCGCATGGCCCTTGAGCGTGACGACCTTGCCGCGCACTTCCGCGCTCAGTCCGGATACCCCCGGCGTGGTTGTTGCGATGTCTTTGATAGCTTCCTGAACCTGATCCCCAAAGCTCTTGCCGAACAGATCGAAGAGACCCATGGTCGGTCCTCCCTTCCTCTCCAGAATGTTGATGCTGCTTACTATAACAGTGCCCGGGCGATCGCGCGAGCGGCTATACTCCAACCAACGCCGGGGGTACCACATGGGAGATCAAGAACTCTATCTGGGGCGCTCATTGGATGGGGCGGAGGACATTCGCCTCGACATGGACCATCTGACGACCCACGCAGTGTGCGTTGGCATGACCGGCTCGGGCAAAACCGGTCTCGGAATCGTGGCCCTCGAGGAGTTGGCACGGCGCGGTGTGTCGTTGCTCGTCATCGACCTCAAGGGGGACATGGTCGATCTCCTGCTCAACTTCCCGTCGCTTTCGGGGCGGGATTTCGAACCCTGGCTCCCACCCGATGCGGCAGCAGGAGATGCCCGCGAAGCGGCCGCCAACGCCCAGGCCGCAATGTGGGCCAAAGGGCTCGCGGGATCGGGGCTCGGACCAGACGACATGCGGGCGGTGAAGAGCGGTGTGAAATGGCAGTTGATTACACCCGGTGCCGCTTCCGGAGCACCACTCGATATTCTACCGGCCCTTGGACTGCCCGCCGGGTGGGACCCAACGTCCGATCCTGACGGCGCGACCGACCGCGTCAACGGCGTGACCTCGGCCCTGTTGTCCCTGGTCGGACGTGGTGGCGATCCGTTGTCCGACCGCGACCACGTCCTCACGGCCTCGGTCATCCTCGAACACTGGCGCCGCGGAGACTCCCTCGATCTGGCGGGTCTGCTGCGCAGTCTGCTGGATCCGCCGATGAAAGCACTCGGGGCGCTTCCCCTCAACGGGTTCTACCCTCGCGACGACCGTATGAAGCTGGTCATGGCGCTCAACACGCTGCTCGCCAGCCCGGCCTTTGCCGCCTGGACCGAGGGCACGGCCATGGACATGGATGAGCTCCTTGGCAACCCCGCTGCGCCCCGCGCGACGATCGTCTCGGTGGCGCACCTCGACGACCGCCAGCGCAGCTTCGTGATTGCCCTGTTGGTCTCAGAGATGGTGGCGTGGATGCGGCGGCAACCTGCTTCTTCGGGTCTGCGGGCGCTTCTCTATATGGATGAGGTGCAGGGCATCGTCCCACCGTATCCCGCGAACCCACCCACCAAGGGCCCTCTGCTGACGCTTTTCAAACAGGGAAGGGCCTATGGCGTCGGCGCCTGGGTGGCGACCCAGAACCCGGTCGATCTCGATTACAAGGCGCTCGGCAATGCCGGTGTCAAACTGGTGGGGCGTTTGATCACCGAGCGCGACCGCGAGCGCGCCCTCGAAGGTCTCGGCATGTCGAAACTGCCCGATGGGCAAGATGCCGACGACATCGTCGCCGGGCTCGGTAAACGCGAGTTCCTGCTCACCGATGTCAGAGCGAAGACGGGAGCCATAACCTTTTCCTCACGATGGGCGATGAGCTATCTGAGGGGACCGGTGACACTGGCCGAAATCGGCCCCCTCCTGGCTCCGGTTGAAGCAGCCGCACCAGCCAGCGCTTCATCCGAACCCGCGCGGGATCAACCGCCGCCAATGGCCTTCGATCTCCCCATTCGATACGCCACCGAGGCCGTTGGTATGGCCGGGCCCGAGGTGGTGGTGCGCAACCAGGTCACAGTCCAGCGCACGACGATCGATCTCTTTCGTGAGACCGACGAAATCTGGAGGGTCCCGATAGACGACGAGGGCCGAGTGCGGTGGGAGGATGCGGAAATCCTGCCTCAACTGCCGGAACTGCTCAACCAGCCGCCGGATGGGATGGCGTTCCCCGTCGCAGCTCCCGGACGTCTGACCGGAGAGATCAAAAAGGCGAGCTCGAGCTTCGTGACCTGGCGGGCGAGGCAGCCGGTGATGGTGCTGATCAATGAGAAGCTCAAGCTGTCCGCCACATCGGGCGAGGCCAGGGAAGCTTTTGTGGAGCGCTGCCTGGTCAAGGCCGATCGTGCCGACGACGCCACCCAGGAGCGTGCCAGAAAAAGGTACGAGGGCCGTATGAAGACCCTTCGCAAACGCCTCGACAAAGAGCGAGACGAGCTCGACCGCGACCAGGTCCAGCTCGATTCCCGAAAAGCCGAAGAAAAGATGGGCATTGTGGAGGGGTTGTTCTCGGTGCTCCTGGGATCCGCGAGCGTCGGTTCAGCGTCGCGCAAGGCGGCGTCGAAACTCCGCACGGCGGCCGGGAAACGCCGCATGCGCCAGACCGCCGAGGGCTCGGTTGTCGAGTCGGAGAACGAGATTGAACGTCTCGAGGCCGAGCTCGAGTCTCTCGCCGAGGAGTTGCAGGACGAGATCGACCGCATTGCAACCGAGTCGGAGGAAAAGGCTGAACTGATCGAGGAGAAGGGATTCAAGGCCAAGAAGGCTGATGTCGTAGTGCGCGATCTCTGGTTGGTTTGGCGGTGACCGCCCCAATTTTGAATTCTGAATTTTTAATTTTGAATGACGCAAACCGCGGCTGAGCATTCGGGAGACTGTATGGAATTCAAAACTGAGAATTCAAAATTGAGAATTTATTCGTCCCCAATATGGCACTGGCTATCCGGGAGGGCTCAGCGCATCTGATAGCCCACTGCAGCGTATCCAACCCAGTGGTGGAAGTTGGACGGCGCGGTGTAACCGAGCCCTCCTTCCCTGGCCTCGGAGGACACCGGTAATTCAGGGCCTGAGAGGCTGGTGCCGTAGCTCAGCAACTCGCCGGTTGGCGCTGCGCCCTCGGTCTCGAGCGCGACCTTGCGCAGCACCTCGAGGCCAAAGGGGACTGAAAAGCGACCGCACCAGGGCAGGCGGTAGCTGAGATCTTCGGGCTCCACAAGAGCGTCGAGCAGACCCTTCATTTTTGACGCAGTGAGCGTCCCTTCGAGGTACCTGGCCGCCAACCGCCGGTCGCGTGCGACCGCTCTCTCGTAGGCCGTGACGTCGGTGCCGAAGGGCGCGTGGTCGAAGTCCGGGCCGTAGTGGACGGCATCGCTGGAGACCACGACGGCCAGGTCCCGCCCCAGTTTCCAGTTGTTGCGCGTCATGACGGAAGCGACTGCGGCCGCCAGTTGATCGCTGACTTCCTCGATACGCTGCCAGCCCATGTACGGCACAAGGATCGGCACGATGGTCCGCTGCGGTTGATTGTGCTGCAAGAAGGGCAAGAGTGCCTCGAGGGAGTGTTCCCTGCACTGCATGGCGTTGTCGACGACGTAGGTATCCACCGGCAGGGCATCGATGATCTGATCGCGTAGGGGATCCACCATGAGATCGCCCCACGGCGCATGCCAGGCGGCAAACGAGTCGAAGACCAGACGATCACGGAGGCCCCACAGACGTGCGGCGTGAAATACTCCGATCAGGATCACCCGTGGTGCGGTAATGCGTTCCGTTAGGTGTACATAGACGCCGCCGGCATAGAGGTGGTCGTCGTGAGGGCAAACCCCGCCGGCAAAACCATCGGTCGGTTTCATCCCCAGCGCCCGATCCTGCCGAGCCATCGCTGCGCTTTCGAGGCTGATGGCTGCCGTCACGACCTCGTCCGCTTCTTTCTGGTGGACAACGAATCCGACCGTGTCCATCTGACCGCGGACGCGGTCGCCGTCTGACGGGAGACCCATCGACTCCTCGACCTCGGCGCGTGTCGGCCCGGGCAACTCGGCAAAACCCGGCGTCGTACACAAGAGCGTCACGGCGAGAACAGAAAAGATCCCTCGATGCATCGTCAGCTCCCGTTGTAGGTCGTTTCGGCGTACTCGTCGATCATCTTAAAAAAACGCTCGGCGATCTCTTCGATAGTCCCGTGCAGGGTGTCGACCTGGCGACCGTCGATATAGACCGGGCACCGCGGATTCTCGCCGGTCCCGGGCAGGCTGATGCCGATGTCGGCATCTTTCGATTCTCCGGGCCCGTTGACGACACAGCCCATGACCGCGATTTTGAGGTTTTTAACCCCCGGAACCTGGTCGCGCCACCCTTCGTTCATGCGCTGTCTGACGTGATTGCCGACGCGCTCGGCGAGTTCGAGAAAGCTCGTGCTTGTGGTACGGCCGCACCCTGGGCACGACACGATCGTCGGGTTGAAAGAACGCAGTCCAAGCGCCTGCAGCATTTCACACGCGGCCTCGACCTCGTCGGTCCGTCGCCCACCCGGCGCCGGCGTCAGCGAGACTCGAATGGTATCGCCGATGCCCTCTGCGAGCAGCACCGCCATCGCGGAGGCTGACCACACAAGTCCGCGTGTTCCGGATCCGGCTTCGGTGAGACCGAGGTGGAGGGGTTGCCGGGTTGCACCGGCAAGGGCCCGGTAGATGGATATCAGGTTCCCGGGCTTTGAAACCTTCGCCGATACGACGATCCGGTTGTTGCCGAGCCCGCACTCGCGGGCGGCGTCGATGGACTGCAGCGCCGACGCCACCGTACAGTTGTTGAGGATCTCATCCGAACTCTTGGGCTGATCGCGCGCGGCACCGTCAGCCATCGCAGCGGTCACCAGGGCGGGGTCGAGGGACCCGCCATTGACCCCGATACGGATGGCTGCGCCGTGGTCGACGGCAATCTCGCAGATCTCGGAGAAGTTGGCGCCGCCCCGTGGTCCCCTGCCCACGTTTCCCGGGTTGATGCGGTACTTTGCAAGGGCGCCGGCGCAGTGGGGGTGGCGGCGCAGCAGCAGGTGGCCGTTGAAGTGAAAATCGCCGACCAGGGGAACGCCACACCCGGCATCGTCGAGGCGCTCGCGAATCTCGGGCACCGCTGCGGCCGATTCGTCGCGATCAACCGTGATGCGCACGAGTTCGCTTCCGGCGCCGGCCAGCTCGAGACATTGGCGTGCGGTGGCCGCAGCGTCGGCGGTGTCGGTATCGGTCATGGATTGCACGACCGGCGGGGCGCCACCGCCGATCCGAACGTCACCGACCAGCACCAACTCTCTTTCAGAACTGCGACGAAGGGGCGGATTACCCATACAATGGCGATCATACCTGTGCCGGGAGGCCGCCGTGGAGACGATCGTCTGTCGAGTCGAGGAGGGACCGGACCAACGCCACCTTGAAGCAACCGTCGCAGTTGTCGGCGAGGACGTCGTGGTGGCCGTCGGCGGGGGAGAGCGCCCGCATGTCGGTTGTGCAGTGCTGGCGACGCCGTACGTGGCGAAAACCGGCCCGACCGCCTGGTCAGCCTCGTGTTCGGTGCTCACCATCCCGCCGCACAAGGAAGAACCGATAGCCCGTGGGATCGCGACCCGGTTGGCGTCGGGCCTCGGGCGCGTTGTCGTCGTCACTGCCGGGGTCCACGACGACAACATCGACCCCGCGGGCATCAGGGTGTATCTGGAACTGGGCGAGGAGTTGGCGGAAGCGCTCGTGGCGAGGCTCACTCCGATAGAATGTTCGCAACGATGACCATCGCCGCATTTCTCGTGACCGTTGGGGCTGCAGGGCTCGGGGGCTACGCCCTTCTCAGATGGTTGGGGCTGGACGATTTCGAGAGCTGGGCTGGAGGGAGAGTGGCGGGTCTGGTGGCGGTCGCGCTGCCGGCGTGGTGGTTGGGCGTTGTCGGCCTTCGCCAGTGGCGGGTGGCCGGAGCTGTCGTGCTGGTCGCCGTCGCCGTCGCCGGTCTCCTTTCGCTCAGGCGGTGCGAAAACTGGCGCGGATTGGTGGCCGCGGAAGTGATCTTCGTAGTCGCAACCGCGGTCGTGGTCTATATCCGCCTCGACCACCCAAACATCAGCTTCCAGGAAAAGCCGATGGATCTGGGGATCTTTGCATCTCTCCTGCGCGCCGAGGGCTTTCCACCTCCCGATATGTGGTTGTCCGGTGAGACGTTGCCCTACTACTACTGGGGCGCGCTGATGTGGACCGTGCCGGTCTCGCTCAGCGGCATCTCGCTCGACATCGCCTACAACCTGGTGGTCGGGCTGGCAGGTGGGGCTGTCGCGGTGCTGCTGTGGGCCCTGGGCCGCCGGATCGGAGGTAACCACCGCAGCGGGCTCCTGGTGGCCTTCTTCGGGCTCCTTGCGGGCACACCAGACGCCGTGCGCCAGCTCTTCGCGGGCCAGTCACTTTTCGGGCTCGACCTTTGGACGTCGTCGCGCCAAATCGCCGACACCATCACCGAATTTCCACTTTTCACCTTCTGGCACGGCGATCTCCATCCCCACCTGTTGTCGATGCCGGTGGCCTGTCTCGCGCTTCTGGTGGCGCTCGAGGCCGGGAAGCGCGGCCCACGATGGCAGGACACGACTGTGCTTGCGATTCTCTTTGGTGTCTGCTGGGCGGCCAATCCGTGGTCGATGCCGCCGACTCTGGTGAGCATCGCCCTCCTCCTGTTGGCGAGCGACGAGCGATGGTACTGGCCGACGGGCGAGGGCAGGAAGCGTTGGTTGGCCGTCGGCGCGGTTGCCATCGGGGGCTGGTTGGTGACGGCGCCCTTTCATCTCGGGTTTGTGCCCTTCTTCGACGGGATTGGCCTGGTGACCGCATGGACGAGTCCATCTGACCTGCTGCTCTATGGCGGCTGTCTGCTCATTCCGGTGGCGCTGGCAGCGGTCGGGCTCTTGCGACACTCGCTCGGGCGGGACGCGGAGATCGGGCAGGCCGCACTGCTGGCGACGGTTGCAGCGGTGATGGTGGTGGCCGCCGCCACCGGACGGCCCACCTTGATCATCCTGACGGCGGTGACCGCGGTGATGGTCGCGGGTGTCATGTGGGCGGCGCCGGGAGAGGGCCGTCCGGCTCTCGCGCTCGCCGCCCTCGGCACCTTTCTCTTTCTCGTGCCTGAGGTCGTCTATGTTGCGGATGGCTATGGCGACCAACTCCACCGCATGAACACCGTCTTCAAGTCTTATATCCAGGGTTGGCTCTTCCTCGCGGTCGCGTTGCCGGTGATGGTGCGCTGGTCGACGCCCAAGAAGTGGTTGCGGGTGGCGCTGGTGGCCGCGATGGTGGTCGTGGCCCTGCCCCATCCTGTCGGCACGGCGCTGCAACAAAAGAACTCCGATCGGTGGGGCCTGGACGGTCTGGCCTGGATGACCGACGGTGACCGGGCCCTTATCGAGGCGTTGCGTCAACAGCCTCCGGGCGCGGTCATGATCGAGGCGGTCGGTGGTGCCTACACCGAGTACGGCCGTCTCTCGGCCGCATCCGGGGTGCCGGCCTATCTCGGGTGGGCGAACCATGAGCTTGTCTGGCGCGGGCCGGAGATTACGGTCGAAACAGACAAGCGGAGTGATCTCGTCTTGCGCCTCTATTCGAGCGGCGACCCCGAGGTCGTCCGTGAACTGGCCGCGACGGCCGGGGCCGATCTGATTGCGGTTGGGTCGTTGGAGAGGCAGGACTTTACCCCCGGTGATCTGGCGGCGGTGGCAGGCGCCGGCGAGATCCTGGTTGAAAAGGACGGCGCTTTTCTGGTGCGCGTGACGCCTCCGGCGCTGGAATGATCGAGCGGACGGGTATGATGGGTTGGTGAAAAACGATCAACCTGAACTGACCGTCGTCGTCCCTGCTTTCAACGAAGAAGCCAACGTCGAAATCATGTGCGATCGGCTTTCTACGGCGCTCGACGGCGTTGTGGAGAGCCTCGAAATCATCTTTGTCGATGACGGCTCGAGCGACGATACCTGGCGGCTGGTGTCCGACCTTGCCGCACGCGACCCACGCGTCTCGGGTATCCGGTTCGCCCGCAATTTCGGCCATCAGGCGGCCCTGACCGCCGGTGTCGACGCCGCCACCGGCCGCGCCGTCGTGATCATCGACGGCGACCTCCAGGACCCACCCGAAGTCATCCCCGAGATGGTGGCCCGATGGCGGGAAGGCGCCGAGGTGGTCTATGGACAGCGCGAGGAACGGGAAGGCGAGACGTGGTTCAAGCTGACTACCGCCGCCCTCTTCTACCGTCTCCTGCGCGGCATCACCAACGTCGAGATCCCCGTCGATACGGGAGATTTCCGACTCATGGGACCACGAGCGGTGACCGCCTTCCGCGCCCTTCCCGAACGCAATCGTTTTATCCGGGGGCTTGTGAGCTGGATCGGGTTCGAACAGACGGCCGTGCGCTACAAACGTCAGGCGCGTCTCCAGGGCGAAACTAAATTTCCGGTTCGGAAAATGCTACGGTTCGCCCTCGATGGGATCACGTCCTTTTCCTTTTTGCCGTTACGTCTCGCCACGTGGACCGGTTTTGCCGTCTCTCTGTTTGCCTTTCTCTATATCCTGGTGGTCATCGTCCTCAAGGCGATGGGCATCAGCTGGCCTGGCTACAGCTCGCTGATGGCATCGATCCTCTTCCTCGGTGGTGTCCAGCTCTTGATGATCGGCATCATGGGCGAGTACCTGGGGCGGATCTTCGATGAGGTCAAGCGGCGCCCCCTTTACCTGGTCGGTGAACGCACCGACGGGGACCCGTCCGTGATTCCCCCCAACCGTCCTCTGGCATAGATTCCGGGTCCAAAACGTTGCCACCGATGACGTCTCGCGGATGTTGTGAAAGGACGGATCCATGGAGAGCTATTACAAACACGAACACCTGGCGAACTTTGCGGATATCGGGGAGGGCAACGGGGAACTGGCGAGGAAGTTCTTCGACTACTACGCATCCGTCTTTGCCGACGGTGCTCTGACCGTCCGCGAAAAGGCGCTGATCGCCCTCGCCGTTTCGCACGCCGTCCAGTGCCCCTACTGTATCGATGCCTACTCAACCGAATGCGTCCATCAGGGCGCCGACCTCGAAGAGATGACCGAGGCGGTGCACGTGGCGACCGCCATCCGCGGCGGCGCCTCTCTCGTCCACGGATTGCAGATGCTGGAGCACGTAACAAAATCGTCCATGAGCGCACAGCAAGGTTCGGAGGATACGGAACGTGACTGATGCCCTGACAACCCCCAGCCTGTCCGCGGAGGCCCTCGAGGAGATCAAACGCCCTGAGTCCGGGCCACGTTCGACGAAAAGCCTGCTCGCGAGGCGTTCGCAGCTCGCGGACCCGAGGCACCAGATCGCGACTCTGGACGGCCTGGATCTTTCCGCGACGCCGCACGATGGCGACTTTGACAGTGCACTGATCGAAGGCGGCGCCGGACGTCTTCACGCGGCCGCCGTGGAGATTTTTCAGATCAACCTCGGCAAGCTGTGCAACATGACCTGCCGCCACTGCCACGTCGACGCCGGGCCCGATCGAACGCGCGAGAACATGGATCGCGAGACCGTGGACGCGTGTCTGGCGGCCCTCGATTCCACCGGAGCCCACACGGTAGACCTTACCGGTGGCGCCCCCGAGCTCAACCCAAACTTCCGTTATTTGGTGGATCAATGCGTCGAGCGCGGCCGCCACGTTATCGACCGATGTAACTTGACGGTGCTACTGATTCCCCGCCAGCGCGATCTGCCGCAGTTTCTGGCCGAGCGCGGTGTCGAGGTGGTCTGTTCGCTCCCGCACCACCGGCGCCGCAACACCGATGCTCAGCGCGGCGACGGCACCTTTGAAAAATCGATCGAAGCGCTGAGTCGGCTCAATCGGGTGGGCTACGGGCAGGGCGATCCACGCCGCATATTGACGCTCATGGTCAACCCGGTGGGAGCCCACCTGACCGGCAACCAGAAATCCATGGAGCGGACGTGGATGGAGAGTCTGGAGCGAAACCACGGCGTGACCTTTGACCGGCTAATCGCCCTCAATAATATGCCGATCTCCCGCTATCTGGAGTGGCTCGAGAACACGGACAACCTCGAGAACTACATGGAGTTGCTGGTCAACGCCTTCAACCCCGCCACGGTGTCCGGTCTGATGTGCCGCAACACTCTGTCGGTTTCCTGGACCGGCGACGTATTTGACTGCGATTTCAACCAGATGCTGGATCTTCCCAGCCGGGGAATCAATACTGGCAGGGTCAACGTGCGCGATATCGACATGTCGACTCTCGATGGCAGGGCGGTCGTGACCGGTCGCCATTGTTTCGGTTGTACGGCCGGCGCCGGTTCGTCGTGCGGCGGCGCCATCCACGATACGTCAGGCTGAACGTCCCGACCTTAATTTTCGAAAATCTTGAGCGACCGAATGCCCGAAAGCGGGATCTCCTCGGTATACCGGACCGCACCTCCGCCAACCTGATTGTCCATCTTCAGCACCAGATCGCCGCCCTCGATGCCTTCGATCCGTCCGTTTCGTGTACCGCCCCTCACGAGCGCCACTTCGACCCGTCGACCAATCGATCGCAGGATGGTTTGTCGTTCGTTTGGGCCGACAATGACAAAGCGCTCCATGGCGGCGATGCGCCTCCTGGCCTCCTCGATCTGAGTGGTCGGCACGCCGAACCGCATCGCGGCTCGTTCGGCGCGTTCGAGGTGCGGACCGGCCTTCTCCCACTCGGCGTTGTGAGCGGCGGCGTAGGCCCAACCTACAAGACCTCGAACAACCTGCTCGGCGATTTCCTTGAGGTCGGGTTCGGTGCGGTCGATACGCCCGGCTTCAGAAAGGTGCGTGGCCGCTGTTTCGATGTCGCCTTTGGCCAGGGCCAGCCTGGCAGACGCAACCTCCTCGGCGAGTCGGCCTCGATCGACGGCGGTCGGTCGGAGGGTGGGGCCCTGGGTAGGGGTGGGGCGCGGCTCCACCGTCGGTTGCGCCGGCGGTACGGTGGGTTGGGCGACCACGGGGTTCGCCTGAGCCGCCGAGGTCGTTTTGGGTCGGCCAAAGGGCCCGATCCCGAGGATGATGGCTGCTGATCCGGCCGCGACCAGCACCAGGAGAAGCAGGCTGAATACGATTGGGAGGGGCACACTCTTGGTTTCGGGGGCCACGTCCTGTGGTTCCGGTGGTGGTTCAACGATCTGTTTTGCCGCGGAACTCGACGTGACTTTTCTGTCGATTGCCTGGCTTGGTGGTGCCGCGTCGGCGTCAAAATCCGGCGCGAGCTCGATCAAAGATCGCTCGATGTAGGCGATTTCCTTGCCGACCGACATGAAACCGGTGCTTTCGAAGAGATGGGCGACCGGGAACAGCTCACGGGCTATCTGTCGATAGTCGAGGGCCGAACCGTCCTCCTCTGCACCCGCCTCGAGTCGTGTGATGAGCCCCGCGACCCGATCCTGCATCAGGGGGAACTCCTCATTTCTGGAACCCATCGAGGCGCACTTGCGCTCGATCTCGCGCAGCCTCGCCACTACGGGACGAAGATCAGGTGTCGGGGTGTTGCTGTCGTTTTCCATCAGCCTGCCGATCTTATCGTACTCGGCGGAAAGGCAGGATTCAGGGGTCAGGATTCGGGAGCAGGGGAGCGGAGGAGCAGGGGAGCGGAGGAGCAGGGGAGCAGGGGAGCAGGGGAGCAGGGGAGCAGGGGGGACACACTCCTTATCATGTTCGGAAAAAAATGAATGTCATTTCGACCGAGCGAAAGGAACGGCGAGGTCCGTAGGACGCAGCCGGAAGCGAGTGGAGAAATCTCTTGAAGGGAAGAGCTATCACTTTCTCCGGCGTTCGAGTGAACCCGGCTTTCACATCGCGCTTCCCGAGAGGAGCCACCCATCGCATTGTTCGCCCGAGCGGGGTGGGCAGATTGGTGAGGCGAGCCCAAACAATGCGATAAATGGCACCTCCACCGCGTGTGGCCCATATCCGCACACGCTTCTCGAGATTTTCTCCCTCTCTCTCTGACTCACCCTCCCTGTCCCGGACCCGCTTCAGCTACAGTGTCGCTGTGATTTCGAAGAGGATTCTCACGTTTGCGGTGGCGTGGCTGGCCGTTGTGATCATATCGGCCTGCTCGGTCCCGCACCGCCGGACCGGAGACGTCGAGGAGATCCGCGGCGCCGGCGTCCTTCGGGTCGCGGTTCGACCCGGTTTCTTTGATGCCTCCGGGACCCGCGAGATCTCCCTCCGCGAGTCCGAGCTGCTCCGCCAGTTTGCAGCGCGCCTCGGGGTCGAAATCCGTTGGATCGAGGCTCGCCGAAGCGATCGTCTGCTCGAGGTCGTCCAAGAAGGCTTGGCGGACCTGTCCGTCGGAAGATTCGCAGCGGCGTCTCTGGCGGACAAAAATCTGCTGGCCAGCGCGGCCCTCGACTGGGTGGACGATCTGGTGATCGCTTCCCCCGGTTTCACCGCTTCGGCGGAGGAGGGCGGCTGGGAGGGCATCGTTCATCTCCACCGCTCGTCATTGACGCCGCCGCTTCAGACGTACCTCTCCGAGAACGGTCTGACAATCGAGGACGTGCCGGAAGAGGTTTCGATTGAAGGCGTCATCGAACGGGTTCGATCCGGTCGCTATCAATTGACGGTTGCCGATTCCCAGATCGCGAACGCACTGCGCGCCAGTCGTGATCTGGTGGTCGTCGACCGCATACCCGTATCACGAGCAATCGTCTGGGCGGTTCGTGACTCGAACCCGACCTTGCGGCGCGCCATCAACCAATTTCTCTTTGCTGAAAGCGTGCTATCGCGCGGCGGGCGCGCGCGAACCTGCAGGGACCTGCGCCAGATCCGACAGTCCGGCGTCCTGCGTCTCGTCACCCGCAACTCGGCCACAACCGTGGCCGTAGAGCGCGGCGGGTTGGCGGGTTTCGAGTACGAGCTGGCACTCAACTTTGCCCGCGAGATCGGGGTTCGGCTCGAACTGTCGATTCCTCCGTCCGAAGTCGACCCTCTTCGCTGGCTCGAAGATGGTTTCGGAGATCTCGCGGCTCTTCACGAGCCCATCGCCCCCGGGGACGAGGGACATTTCAGAGTCAGCGTGCCCTATCGCTGGGTCGATCTGGTTTCGGTGGTCTCGGCTCGAGCCGATCTGCCTGGTTCGGTCACGGACCTGGCCGGCGTCCGCGCCATGGCCTCGATGCCGGTCGCCTCCCTGGCGCGAATGATGCCGCTGGCGGCGCCGATCCGTGCCCGCCCGCCGACGATAGGGGCAGACGGCTTCAATGCAGTACTGGCGGTGGCGCGAGGCCGCGCCCCGGTGGCGGTGGTCAATCGCGATGTGGCACGCCTTGCCGTTGCAGGCCGATCGGATCTCCAGATCGGACCGGTGGTGGTGCCGCAGGTTCCGCTCGTTTGGGTTCTCAACGTGTCGTCTCCGCGGCTTCACGGCAGGGTCAACCAGTGGTTGCGCTCAGAACGGCGCTCGGGCATGGTGCAACAACTGGTGATCAACCAGTTTGGGAAACGAGTGCCAAAAAGGCCGAGTGCGATGCTGCCGATCCCTGACGGTGCCCTGACCCCTTACGACGAACTGCTCCAGTGGGTCGGACGAGCCTACGATATCGACTGGCGGCTGTTGGCGTCACTGATGTACGAGGAATCGCGTTTCGACCCGGGCGCGATTGGTCCGGGTGGGTCGGCCGGGCTTTTCCAGTTCATGCCCTTCACTTGGCGCGAACTCGGTGTCGAAGACCCCCACCACCCTCAGGAGGCGGCCGAGGCCGCCGGACGTTACCTGCGGCAGCTGATGGACGGGTTTGAAGACCTGCCGCTTCGCGACCAGGTGGCCATGGCCATTGCTTCGTACAACGTCGGACCCGGACACATCTTCGACGCACGGAAACTGGCGGTCGAAATGGGACTCGACCCCGACCGCTGGGCGGGCTCGGTCGAGACCGCGATGGTGATCATCGACGATCCTGAAGTCGCGAGACGCTTTTCCTCCGGGGTCTGCAAGTGCCGGAGAGGGGTCGGATATACGCGGCGAATTCTCCGCCGCTACGGAGCGTACGCTGAGCAATTCCCACCGGCGTAACGCGGCAGATGTTTAATATTGGATGTTCGGCATAAAGGACGCTAGAGATTGTTGCGGCCGTTGATATTAGAAATATGATATTGGATGGGAAACCCCGCATCACAAGAGCTGATCCAATATCAAACATCCAATATCAGCCGCCAATGACGCGGATGGGGCCTGAGGTTGCCGCAACCAGAACGCCGAGGGTCAGAGATTACTCGCCTGAAACATGTCCCGCAGCGCCAGCAGTGTCTTGGCGAAGTTGGTCTCTTTGAGAAACTCCTGCAGCTGCTTTTTGGTGGCGCCCTGTCTGGCCATCTCTTCGACGTTACCCGTCACTTCATAAAAAGCCGACAGCGCCTGCAGACCGAGACGGGAGAAGTTATCTTTGTACCACTCGCTCGCGGTCACCTGCTCCCACACCAGCGGAGCCGGTGTCACCTCGCTCGACCACACGCCTTCAGCAATGGTTGTCACTTCGCGGTACAGCTCGCGTAGGATGGTGCGGTGCTCGTTGTTTTCCAGAGCAACAGCCAGTTTCTTCGGCCCCACAGCCGCACGGGTGTTCTCTGCGCCATCTTCCCCGTCGTCATCCAATTCCAGGGCGGCCTCCGCCTCTTTGGGTTCGTCAGAAGGCTCTTCTTCGATTTCGACCGGGTTTGGTGTTGTGCTCGACTGCACCGCCCTCTTTGGGGGCTTGGGAGGGGCCTCGTCTCCGCATTCCTCCGGGTCGTCGTCACCGCCGTTGTCAGCTTCCACCGGCTGCACGACCCCCTCGACAACTTGTTTCACTGTCTCGGGGATCGGAGGGAGAGGGGCCGGTTCCGGGTCATCCGGTTCCGGCGGCACATCCGGAGGAGGTTGGACTGGCGCCTGTTTCGGGGGCCGGTCGCTCGCCCGGCGCATTGGAGGCTTCTGTTCTTCAACTGGCTCTTCGGCGGGGAGGTCCTCGCTCTCAACCGGTTCCCGAACCGGCATCTCGCTGATCGCTTTTCTGAAACGCAGATGGAAGGTTCCGAGGAAGGAGAGTTCAGTTTCGCTGATCGGCCGTGCCCTGCCCAATTTTGCTCGCATCACGTCGAGTTCGACAAATCGTGCCTGGAGGAGGGCCTCGCTCGGCGCCAGCGCTATCAGTTCCGAGAAATGATCGGTGTTGTGTTCGAGAATCTCGACCAGGTCGGCAAACACCGCGTAGTCCATGATCTGTTGGTACTGACCCTCGTACCAGTCGATCGATTTCTCACGCTCTTTGGCGGCCACCAGGCGGTCGAACACTTCTGTGGGGAGCCCATCGCGATACCAGGCATCTCCGAAAACCGCCTCTAAACCACCCCTGATTGCCCGCCGCAAGTCGCCGAGTATTTCGGAGACGATTCGATAGGCGTCGATATTCTGTTCCAACCATGTCATTGTCTAGCGTCTCCCGGCTCAAATCTCCAACCGAGTCCCGAGATTAGCACGCCTCCATGGCTATTTCACATCGCGGAATTGCGGTCGAGACGGGCGACTTCAGATGACCTAGGGTTCGAGAGCGTAGGCGAATTCAGGATACTCCGGGCTGTCCTCGACGAGGAAAATGTGACAGGTTTCGCAATCCATCGGGATCGTGTATTCGCCATCGGCTGTCGACATTTCATCGTCGTGGCACCGCATGCATCCCGGAAAGTCATCGTGACCGATATGGTTTGGGTGGGTCTCCCAGTTGGTGTCCATGTCCGGAAAGACAGTTTTCCCGTAGGCCTGTGATGCGAACTCGGCCCCTTTTGCGACAAGCGCGTTTTCCGAGGCATAGATGTCAGGAAACTCTACGGAGTAGAAATCCGCAATAGTCTGCCGGACAGTCGCCACACCCTCGGCGTGACTCTGGTACTCGCCCTCAATCGCGGCAACGGCGGTCTTTTTGTAGTAGGGGAGAGATTGGAGTTCGGGGTGGGTGGCGATAATCCAGTCGACCGCCTTGTTGGGTACGAAGAAGGTGTGGGTCGGCCGATTGTGGCAGTCGACACAGTCCATGATTCGAGCATTCGTGATGGCGTCTGCGGCCGGCGCTTCGTCGCCGTTACGGCTGTAGGTTCGAACGGAACCATCGGGTGTCGTGAGTTCCACCCATTGGATCTCCTCGCGCCTGTCGTCCGAAGCGATGAACCGGATCTTGTTGTCGGAGTAGATGTGCCACCAGTGGATCCCACCGGCGCGGCCGATGTCGAGGCTGCCGCCTCCGGTCCGTAGCAGCATGGCCGTGTAGGATGCGGTGTTCGCCTGGTCGGCCCTGTAGCGCGAAAAAATACGCAGTTTGTCGCCGTGGTGCTTGTTGGGCCAGTGGCACTGTTCGCAGGTCTCACGGGCTGGACGGAGGGTGTGGAGCGGTGTGCCGATAGGTTTGGCGTAGGTCCCGATGGCGGTGTGCCACACCTGGCGGAGACCGTCGAGTTTGGACTTCACAAACCACGACGCGCCCGGGCCGATGTGGCAGTCGACGCAGGCTACCCGAGAATGCGGGGAGTCTTGATAGGCGGTGTACTCGGGTTGCATGACGGTGTGGCAGGTCTCGCCGCAAAACTCGACCGTTTCCATCTCTTCGACAGCAAAGAAGGAGGCTGCGCCGAGAATGACGGTATTGAGCGCGGTGAGAACGATGACGATTGTCGCGATCTTCCGTGTCTGGGGATCGTTGAAATCGAGGGTGGGAAACGTGGTCAACTCCTCTTCGGTCGCGCCATCCTTCATCAGGCGCGCCCTCCGGCGCCACATGCCGATCGGAATTTCGATCAGGCCGAGGACGAAAATGACCGGGAGCACCACGTAAGCGAACAGACCGATGTACGGGCTGTCCAGACCACCCCAAAGTTGGGCCAACAGGAAAATGATGATCAACAGACCCGAGATGGTCGTGAGCACGACCCCGGCGATCGTGAGTCCGTTGTTGGCGTAATTGAAAAGACGGCCAAAAAACCTCTTGCGATTCTCGGCACTTTTTGTTGGCATCGATCCTCCTGTTGATCAAGGGTGATCAGCAACTCGTCCCGCGTCGCGGAACCGCATCACCTTACAGGAATTTGAACTAGTTCTCAATTGATACCCCGTGACACCTCCACCCAGAAGTCCTCGGCCAGTGCCAACCTTAAATCTATGAAAAATATACCTTCTGGGTCAGTTTTACCCTTCACTCAACTGTGGAAACATGATCTCAATTTCGAGACCTCGGATGAACTTGAATAATTCGCCACATAGAGATACAGTTCCCCTGAACGGGGGTTCACCCGAACCCTTTTTGGGAGGCGATGAATGATCTTTCCAAGTGGTGACCCGAACGGGTTTTCGAGGCTGGTACGAATCGCACCTGCCGCCGCTTGTTTGATGGTGTTGATGTTCGGGGGAACGACGTTTGCCCAGGAGAACGACGATTGCCTGATGTGCCACGAGGATCCTGAGGCTGTCGGCGAGCGCGCTGGCCAAGAAATCTCAGTCTTTGTGGATCCTGCCGGATTCGCAAACTCGGTCCACGGCGACTTTGCCTGTATCGACTGTCACGCTGAGCTGGATGGTGTCGAGTTACCCCATGAAGAGGAGCTCGAACCCGTCGATTGCGCCATGTGCCACGACGATATCGCTGAGGAGCTCGTAGCGGGGCCCCACGGTGCATGGGCTGACGATCCGATCGCACCTGCAGCGAAATGCACGGTCTGCCACGGGACCCATGATGTGAAATCGCCGTCCGACCCGGAAGCTTCTGTGAGTGCATCTCATTCGATGGAGTTGTGCGGCAGATGCCACGCCCGCGAATTGAAACAGGTGGGCAAAAGCCCGCACTCCCTGAGTAGGGAAAACGGACCTGCCGCGAGCTGTGTGAGTTGTCACGCCGGCCATGCGATGACGCCGCCTCATGGCGAACAAGAGGAGGCGGCCATTTGCGGAACGTGCCACGAACAGCAGGCCGTGGAGCACCGACGCAGCCTTCATGGCCGCGCTGCGGCTTCGGGCGATCCGTTGGCACCGAGCTGTGTGACCTGTCACGAGCACCACGCCATCCTGCCCCACACCAACCCCGCGTCGCCGACAGCGAACATGAATATCCCGCTGTTGTGCGGTCGCTGCCACCGTGAAGGCACCGCCGTCACCCTTCAACACGAGATTCCTCAGGACGCTATTCTCGAGAACTTCTCGATGTCGGTGCACGGTGAAGGCATCTTCAAAAAGGGGCTCACCGTGACGGCGGTGTGCACCTCGTGCCACACCTCACACGACATCCTCGAGCACACCGATCCGCGGTCGAGCATCAATCGAGAAAATGTTGCCGAGACCTGCATGGCCTGTCACGCCCGAATCGAAGAAGTGCACGTCAAGGTCGTGGAGGGCAGACTGTGGGAAGAGAAACCCCACCAGGTCCCGTCGTGTGCCGAGTGTCACCAGCCCCACAAGATTCGCAGCAACCGGTTGAGCGCGCTTGGCGCCTCCAATGCAAATTGCCTCCGCTGCCACGCTGATACCGAGCTGTCGATGGAGCGAGACGGCGAGACCGTCTCGATGTTTGTCGATGAGACCCGCTACAAAATCGGATCCCATGCCGGCGTCGCCTGCGCTCAGTGCCACGCCGAGGTCACGCCTTCGCACGAGCGTGCTTGCGACACCATCACCGCACGCGTGGACTGCAGCACCTGCCACGCAGAGGTGGTCGGCAAATATCGGGTCTCGATCCACGGGACGCTCGCCTCTGCCGGCGACACCGACGCCCCGACCTGCCTCGACTGCCACGACAAGCACGCAACCGAGAGCTACCGACTTCCAACCTCGCCGACTTACGCGCGCAACGTCCCGGAGCTCTGTGCCAAGTGCCACCGCCAGGGTGAGGTTGCCGCCAAGAGGATCGATTCCAAGATCCCGGACATCGTCAACAGCTACGCCATGAGCATCCACGGCAAGGGTCTTCTCGAGAGCGGTCTGGTGGTTTCGGCCACCTGCACCGACTGCCACACCGCCCACATGGAACTCCCTGCAGACGATCCTCAGTCTTCGGTCAACGGCGCCAACGTTGCCGCCACCTGCGGCGAGTGCCATCACGGTATCGAGGAGACGTTCAGAACCAGCGTTCACTGGCCCGGCAACAAGGAAACCGATCGTGAGCTCCCGAACTGTGAGAGCTGTCACACATCGCACACGATCTCGCGGACTGATGCCGAGGGTTTCCGGATGAACATGATGAACCAGTGCGGACGCTGCCACGTCGATGAGGCCAAGACCTTCTTCGACACCTATCACGGCAAGGTGTCGAGGCTGGGTTCCGAGGGCGCCGCCAAGTGCTACGACTGCCACGGCACCCACAACATCATGCCCCCCGAGAACCCGGATTCGACCCTGAGCCACGACAACGTCGTCGGCACCTGCGCCACCTGCCACCCCGGCGCCCACCGCAAGTTCGCCGGCTACCTGACCCACGCCACCCACCACGACCCGGAGAAGTACCCCTTCCTCTTCTATTCCTTCTGGTTCATGACCATCCTGCTGACCGGAACCATGACCTTTGCCTTGCTTCACACGGGCGCATGGTTGTGGCGGCTGCTGCGGACCAGGGACAAGTGGATCCAACTCAAGCAGGCTCCGTCCGAAAAGATGTATGTTCGATTCACTACAACGCACCGTCTGATGCACCTCGTGATGCTGCTCTCCTTCTTCACCCTGGCGCTGACCGGGATGGCCCTCAAGTTCTCGTACATGGGATGGGCCACGCTGCTGTCGAAGATGCTCGGCGGATTTGCCGCGATGGGTATTTTCCACCGCATCGCGGCGGTGGTGCTGATCCTGCTCTTCGGCTTCCACCTGACCCGCATCTGGAAGGGACACAAGGAGTCGGGAAAGAGCTGGTTCGCCTATATCTTCGGCGACAGCTCGTTGATGTTCAATTTCACCGATATCCGCCAGGTGTGGGAGAGCGTCAAGTGGTTCTTCGGGCGCGGGCCGCGGCCTCACTATGGCCGCTTCACCTACTGGGAGAAGTTCGACTACTTCGCGGTCTTCTGGGGCGTGTTCGTGATCGGGTCAACCGGCCTCGTCCT